>ERZ826613.3233-NODE-3233-length-13956-cov-2.518164_pt1 | contig 13956 bp, 15 predicted proteins | sample MGYA00519925_ERZ826613 | MGnify/ENA primary metagenome ERZ826613 (study PRJEB31778, sample SAMEA3449236) | human gut metagenome | biome: human gut; feature: human-associated habitat; material: faeces | place: United Kingdom | collected 2010/2012 ... | reverse complement strand
CATATTTCATTTGTGCTTTTAAGCTTCGGTCGCACATATCACATTCTGCCTTTATAGAAGCTTGATGCAGCATATTTGTAAAAGCAAATGCCTTTATTTGCGCTTGTTTTCCCAAAGGAGCAATATATAATTCACAAACAGGAGGTTCAGGAAGTTGAATTCCTTGCGCCTGCATAATCAGTAACAAACGTTCCATACCCATAGCAAAACCTAATGCAGGTGTTTGTGCACCGCCCATTTGCTTTACCAAACCATCATAACGTCCGCCGCCGCACACTGTGCTTTGCGCACCTAAATCGTTGGAAATAAATTCAAACACGGTGCGTGTGTAGTAATCTAAACCACGGACAATACGTGGATTTACCGTATATTCAATTTCTGCTGCATCCAAATACTCTTGTACTGCTGCAAAGTGCTCTGCACATTCCTGACACAGATAATCCTTCATAACAGGAGCATTTTTGGTAATTTCTCCGCATGACGGTGTTTTACAATCTAAGATACGCATTGGATTTTTATCCAGACGTTCTAAGCAAGTATCACATAACTCTGACTTTGAAGCCTCCAAAAACGCTTTTAAAGCTGCATGATATTTTGCACGGCATTCCGGACAGCCAATGGAATTAATCTCCAAGGAAAGATTCCGAATACCCAAACGTTCAAAAATACCATGCGCCAAAGCGATTAATTCAGCATCTGCCACAGGAGCTGCAGCGCCGAATGCTTCACAACCAAATTGATGAAATTCACGTTGTCTGCCTTCTTGTGTATTTTCGTAGCGATAACAGGAAATTAAATAATAGAATTTTTGAGGAACACCTTCGTTAATCAAAGCATGTTCCAGCAAAGCACGTACCACTCCTGCAGTTCCTTCCGGGCGGAGACTGATGGAACGATTGCCCTTGTCCAAGAAAGTATACATCTCTTTCTGAACAACGTCCGTTGTATCTCCAACAGAACGCTCAAAAAGTTCCGTACGTTCAAATACAGGAGTGCGAATTTCCTCAAAGCCATGAATAGACGCCTCATCACGCATGACATCTTCTACCAGCTGCCACGTACCACTGTTTTTTGGCAAAATATCTTTGGTTCCTTTTGGTGCTTGAATATTCGCAGCCATATGATTCTCTCCTTGTTTATACATAAATTCTAATAACAGTTTATCTGAATTATTATAACATAAAAGAAATTGCTTCGCAATTTCTACCTTATAAATGTTAAAACGTTCTTGTCAACAATCAAATCAATGCTAGTTTTGTTCTAAGGTGGTCATAAGATAAAACACGGTGACAACGAAAAATCAAACGTTTATTCTGTTCATGTTCAAACCGTAATATAATCGCTGCTGGAATACCCTACGGTTCCCTGATAATCCACAACATACCAGTTTTCCCACTGACCCAATACTTTCACAGTAGCACCTTTTGGTATTTGACCGATAATAGGCGCATTTAAATTCGGTCTGCTGCGGATATTCAGCGGAGTGCTTTGCGTTGTCACAGTACCCGTACGTTCGGGAACAGGAGTGGAAATAAACGGTATTCCAAAAATATCCGTTAATGATTTTACCAAATTGGCTGCCATCTCCTGAATATGAGTACGAATCCACTCCGCATCCTGTGGATTATCATGGTAAGCGGTTTCGATTAATACAGCGGGCGCGTTGGTTTTGGTCACTTCCGCCAAGGTAGTGGTAGGCACCGCTTTGACCAAATCAGGATTAGGATAAATCTCTTTAAAGTTGTCGGCGATAATCTCAGCCGCATTTCTGCCAAACGGGCTGTTGGCATAATAGTACACATCTGTTCCCTGCAATTTTCCCGCCATGGATTCCGGCGCTGCATTGGAATGAAGGGCCAAATGCAGGTCATAATAGCCTGCGTTGGAATCTCGAATGGATTGCCCTACATTGGTACCAATCTTATTTCTGGTATATTGAATACCATTGGTACGCAAATAAGGAATCATGGCATCAGCAAGTTTGTTCATGTATTCCTGCTCATTTCCTGAACCATAGTACTCATTGTAAGGTTGCAATGACGGGCTTAAAAAAATTCTCGGCATAACGTCTCCTCCTTTGATACAGTATATGCCGCATTTTCTTACAGGGAACAAAAAATTACTGTTCCAAGATACTTTTAAAAAAGGCAGCGCTGTCCGTTTCGTTGGTACGCAAATAGCGTCCCAATCCATACAAGCATTCGGGATTCTGCGTTAAGACGTTGGTGCGGCTTTCACATACAAAAGTAGCCTGAAAACCCATACTGCGAATATAGGATTCCGTTGTATCGGAAAAAGCGCCGAACGGATATACAAATGTAGTCGGAGCTGTTCCGATATGCTCTGTGATGCTATTTTGTGCTGTTTGTATATCTTGTGTAATACGCGCCTGATAATCGCTTTCGGATTCTCCTTTTCTTTTCTTGATGCCAACTTGCTGTTGATTACTTGTATGTAACTCATACGTATGGTTTTGAATTTCCACATACCCCGAATCCACCATCTCTTTCATGTTATCCCAGGTAATGTGACCGTAGTTGGCGTTTTCTTCATTGGCCTTACTGTATTCTTCCGTCTTTGCAATAATGGGAGCAATGACAAGCTTCATATCATATTGCTGTGCCAAAGGAAAGGCGTATGCATAATTGTTATAATAACCGTCGTCAAAGGAAAGGATAATCGGCTTTTCTGGAAGCGGCGTTCCATTTTTTACATAGTCAATTACATCCTGCATAAATACAGGGGTATATCCGTTTTCTTTGAGATACTTCATATCGCTTTCCAGCAATTCGGGAGAAATGACGTATTTTCCCTGTCGTTTTGTGTCTTTTAAAACACCGTGGTACATAATAATAGGCAATTGTATTCCCTGCTCCAACTCCTTGTCGGCTTGTACTGCGGTTACGGCTTTGTGAATACCGAATCCTCCCGCAGCCAAACCGATTAAAAAGCAAGTACACATCACAACAAACACTTTCTTTGTAAATTTAAAAGAACAAAACATACGTACATCTCTCCTTATTTGATAGACTTCCTTCCCAAAACATATTCAAATGCTGTATTTTATATACCTGTTCCGCTATATTGCTAATTTGTATATTTTTGCAAGAAACATTACAAAAACTTGCATTTTAAACAATATAGCTGAAATAAAAGAAAAGGAATGCAAAGAAAACAGACAAATAAAGAAAATGATTCATTTTCTATCATTTTTTGCATAATTCACATAATTTAAACCGAGATTGTTAAAAAATAGATTAAATTGACATTCAAAACTGCATATGCTACAGTATTATTAAAGCAAAAATAAAACAGATGGAAGGGATTTACTTATGAGTATTTATGTAATTACGGGCGGCACAACCGGAATTGGTGCAGCCACACGAGAAAAATTGCAAGAACAAGGACATGAAGTCTTCAATATTGACTATAAAGGCGGCGATTATACTGCCGACTTATCCACAAAAGAAGGACGAAAAGGAGCCATCGAAGCAGTATATCAGCGATATCCGGACGGAATCGACTGCTTTATCAGCAATGCGGGCGTTGGTCCTACCGTACCGGCCGCAACTTTGTTTTCATTAAATTATTTTGCTGCCACCGAACTTGCGGAAGGATTACAGCCTTTATTGAAAAAGAAACGCGGCAATTGTGTTATGACAGCTTCCAACTCCATCACCTTTCCGTATGTCCGTCAAGATTGGGTGGACATGCTGACCAATATTCATGACGAAGACAGCTTTACACAAATTGCGCAGGGCATTCCGCCTCAGGCAGGACCGGCTTGCTACAGTACCTCAAAACATGCTTTGACCCGCTGGATGCGCCGTGTATCTCCGTCTTGGGCCGTAGAAGGCACACGAATCAACGCGGTAGCTCCCGGCAACACCACCACTCCTATGACGCAAAATATGACTCCGGAACAAAAAGAAGCAGCTCTTCTGATTCCTATTCCCACACGATATGGCAAAAAAGAATTCTTGGATGCAGAAGAAATCGCCAATGGAATTATATTTCTATCTTCCCCTATGGCCAGCGGCGTAAACGGAACCATTTTATTTGTGGACGGCGGAATCGACGCGCTGTTGCGTTCTGAACGTTTCTAGTAGTGAAAGGAGCTTATGACTTATGACTTTATTGGAACAATATATTGATTGTATGAAAAAAGGCAACAACGTTGCACTATCCGAATTATTTGAGGAAAAAGGAGTACTGCATGATTCTTCCGTAAATAAAGTAGGACAAGACACCATTCATCTGGAAGGAAAAATGGCTGTTGACATGATGTTTCATCACAGATTCGGCTTTAACGGCGGACCGTTCCAGATTTTAGATGTACAGTACCAAGAACCAAATACCGTCTCTTACTTTATTATGTATCAACAAAAATTCATTCCCGTTACCGCCATTATTTCTTCTGTTGGAGAAAACGGAAAAATCAAAAGAATGAATATTTTCCCACTTTAATCATTTGCAGCATATACTGCTTCCCAAAAAACAAAACGAGTATTCATTTTGCTGTAAAAATCGTTTCAGTATTCCCCACTTCTTCTGAAGACGATACAAAATCATAAAAAATGAACACCCCATCTAACTCTTTCCAAGATGAAAAGGCTCCGTACGAACTGTAAAACTTCGTACGGAGCCTTTTCTTATAATTTTGAAACCGTTTCCCAATGTTTCTATTAGAAAAGATTTGCTTATACAAGAAACAAAATCTTAATAAACAAAAAGACAGTTGTAATAAATTACAACTGTCTTTTTTGCTGTCTTTGTAAGACTGCTATCTGATATAAGAAAGCCAAAAGGGAATTTAGGGTATGCTTTCTTATGCTCATAAACAATTTTATACTCTCATATACATACTGTTTTCTTCTATACTGTTACTTAAAGCAGACTTTTTTTAGCAGCTCTGTTATAATATTGAAAAAATAGAAAACCGCTTATTATCGCGGATTGAATTATGATATCTCAATCCATTTCCTTTGCTAAAAAAAGTCTACCATTATTTCCAAAAAAGCGAATGGAACAGATAAAATTTTCCATTTGATATGTAAAAAGAGTCTGTTTTGATACAAACTCTCCAAAAAATATCATATTCAAATCGCAACGGTAAAGACTACAAAAAACTGCATAACACTGGCAGTAACCACAAACACGTGGAATATGGTATGCATATAGGCAAGTTTTTTTCCTTTTGCATAAATGACAGCGCCTATGGTGTAAAGAACGCCTCCGCCTACCAGTAAGCAAAGCTGAAGTATATTTAAACTTTGTACCAACGGCTTTATGATAAACACACATGACCAACCAATGCAAATATAACAAGCCATAGAAAACTTTTTATAACGCTTCATGTCCACTGCATTTAATAAGATGCCGATGACCGACGCGGCCCATACCACCCCCAGCATGACCCATCCTGTGATTCCTTTTACGCATAACAGCAGCATTGGCGTATACGTACCTGCTATCATAAAGAAAATAGTACAGTGGTCCAAGATTTGAAAGACCTTTTTTCCTTTTGTCACAGGCAGCGCATGATATAAGGTGGAAATTACATAGAGCAAAATCATAGAAATGCTGTATACCAATAAACTGAAGATGTGTATAGGAGTTTTTGGAGTAAACACCATAAGCAGAACCAAAGCCGCAATGGATAATCCTGCGCCTATACCATGGCTGACAGCATTCCATATCTCCTCACCAAGGGAATAGAACGGAAGATTTAATACCGCACGGCGTTTGGCTGTTGCCAATTGTTTGATTCCTTCCATACCATCACTCTTTTCTGTTATATTTTATACTTTGTGATATAGTTTCAAAAACTATGTATCTTCATCTTAATATGATGAAGATGCAAAGTCAATGAAAAATAGAAAAGTTCATAAACTGTTTAGACTTCTTTGACATTCATTTTACATAACCAATACATTACTGCTATTATGAACTCGATTTCAAACAAATATGCAAAAAAGCAGCCTTTTCAATCAACCGCCTTGTTGTATTGATTGAAAAGACTGCTTTTTATTTTTATGAATTCAGCGCCATCATTGCCGCCATTCCGCCCCGTTTTGCTCCCATCACACGATGCGAAAACAGCAAATCGTTGTGGCAGCAGGTACAAATACGTCCTACCATTATATTTTCATCAGGTACTCCCGCATGCATGATGACCCTGCGGTTCACTTCCCACAAATCCAGCATATACTTGCCTTCTCCTTTGGGCTGCAAACATTCATCAGGTGCAATCTCGGTCAGCGCCATTACTTTTTCATACACAGGTGCATCTACCTCATAACAGCATTGCCCAATGGAAGGACCAATGGCAGCCAGAATATCATTGGGATTGCTGCCAAATTCCGTCTGCATGGCTTCCACCATACGTGCGCCCATTTCTGCTACCGTACCGCGCCAGCCCGCATGTGCCAAACCAATGGCTTTTTTAGCAGTATCCACAAAGTATAACGGTACACAATCAGCATAATAAGTAACCAACACAACACCCGGTTCATTGGTAATCAAACCGTCAACGCTTTGCATATCTTTGGGACGCCAAATGCCGATTCCCACCTCTTCGGAAGTAACACGGCGCACCACCGTATGATGATCTTGCGCGGAAGCGACCAGTTTATGAAAATCAAATCCCACAGCGTCGCAGAATAAATGATAATTTTTCAGAACATTGGCATCACTGTCGCCGCGATTGAAATTTAAATTCATAGAAGAAAATTCCTGTTGGCTAACGCCGCCTTTTCTGGTGGAAAAGGCATGTGTGATATACGGCAATGCATCCAAGCGAGGAAATGTAAGGAACGGAACATGATTTTTTTCATTCAGCTGCATACAGCCAAGTGACTGCGACATACGGTACCTCCCCTATTATAAACGTCTTAAATTCCCTTTTCTGGCATTGAGTACGTAGAAAATAATAATCACTATGGCATATACGCCCGCAACCGCACCAATGGTAATATCCAGCCAAGTCGGGAATCCTCCCATGAATACACGGATAAAGTAGGCAACCGAAACAAATAAGACCAGTATGGCGCCGTTGTTTACAACAAATAAACGGTCTGTTTTGTCATTTCGCAATGCCACCAAGTTGAATCGAACAAAAATAAACGCCATACAAGTCACCGCAATACACAAATACAAATGGGTATTGCCAGCTCGATACAATGCTGCCAAAATAGCAAATAATATGGATGAGATAAACCCACATATCATAGCAATATAAGAAAACGCTCTACTCATAATTACCTCCCGTAATAGATGTGATATTGGACTCAGGCAAAGCCGGAGTTACATATACGGTTTTATTTTTTACGTATATGACCATACCCGGTTTTGCACCTTGCGGTTTTGAAACGTGTTTTACAAATGTATAGTCAACAGGAACTTGTGATGAATCTTTTGCCCTACTGTAGTAAGCTGCAATCTGTGCAGCTTCCAAAATGGCCTGCTCGGTAATTTCCCTGCGGTCTGATACAATAATGGTATGCGAACCCGGAATATTTTTTACATGCAGCCACATGTCATGGTTGTTGGCATCTTTTAACGTTAATTTATCATTCTGGCGGTTATTGCGTCCCACCAGTACGGTAAAACCGTCGCTTGTTATAAATTTCATCGGCGCGGCAGGCGCTGTATTTTTTTGTTTTCCCTTTGTCTTGTGCTGACGCAAATATCCCTGCTCGGCAAGCTCTTGCCGTATTTCCGATAAATCCCGTTCGTTTTCTGCTCTGCCCAATGCTTCGCTGACCGAGTCAATGTAAGCAAGTTCTTGCTCCGCTTGATGAATTTGTTCCGTCAATTTTTCCTGCGCAGTGCGTGCTTTTCTGTAATCCTTGTAATACTTCTGGGCATTTTGTGAAGGTGTCAGCAGCGGATCTATGGGAATTCTCACAACAGGACTGCCCTCTTCATAAAAGTTTTCCACTTCTGCATAGCTGTCCCCTTTTTTCAGACGGTAAACATTGGCATTGATGAAATCACCATACATTTTTAATGTTTCCCGTTCTTCACATTGAGCCAATTCCGCCATTTGCAGATTGATTTTCCTGCTCAGACGTTCTGCTGCATTGGAGAGCAGTTTGGATAAATCCTGCGAGCGCACCCGCATACGCTCAATTTGGTCACGCTCCTGATAGAAAAAGTCCAGCAGTTTGGAAAACGAATCAAACTGCGAAATATGTACTGCACTGTCATATTGTTCTATGGGCATAAAGGAAAAATCCATTGGCTTTCCGTTCAGATTCGCTGCCATATACGGTTTTCCCGTACTCATTTTTACCGTATCGAATAAGATGTCAAGCAGTTGTTCCAATGTACTCCAATGGCACGGTTCCAGCTGAGAGACGGATAAATCAATTCCCTTACATGCCCTGTAAGCCAACTCTCTGCATACAATGGGAGAAACGCCTTGCAACGTTTTCAATATTGCATCGCTCAATGGCTGTTCTTTTACAATGGATTGCAGTACCTGCAAAACCTCTTTTACCGTACAATGGAGCATACATAATTTGTTCTGAGGCGGAGGACTGCGGTAAAGCAAACCCGGCAGTACCAAACGCTGGGAACTCATGTCTTCGTCCACACGTTTGAGCGCGTCAATGATTTTTCCTTCCCGGTCAACCAAAATGACGTTGCTGTGTCTCCCCATGATTTCCGTTACCAGCGTGCAGGGAACCAAATCGCCCAATTCGTTGTAAGCTTCAAATTGGAGAGCAACTGCACGCTCCAATTCTGTTTGATGCACCCCTGTTAGTTTTGCACCGCCCAGTTTTTTACGCAATAGCATACACAGCATGGGAGGTTGTTTGGGATTTTCAGGCACATGTTCGGTGATATGGATACGCGCACTGTTTGCGCGAGCAGACAGCAGCAAACGCACCGCGCCTTCTCTGGAACGGAGAGAAACGATAATTTCTTCCCGATTGGGCTGATAAATTTTATCTACTCTTGCGCCCAAAGCTGCCTGCTCTATTTCCTTTGCAGTATGACGCAAAAACGCGCCGTCTAAAGCCATGTTTCTCCCCCTTTCAAAGAGACTGAATTAAACCAAATACTGTACAGGGTCTTTTTGTTGCGATTTGATAAAACGTACTTGCGGAAATGCTTTGGATAACCGGTTGCATAAAGGCTGTATAGCAACATCCTCTGTTGCAAAATGTCCCGCGTCCACCATGGTAATCCCCATGCTGCTTGCCGCGAGCAGTTCGTGGTGTTTGCTGTCTCCGCTGACAAAAGCATCTGCCCCTGCAGCTCCTGCTGCAAAAATAGAAGAAGAACCCGCACCACAGGCAACAGCCACTTTTTTTATCGCAGTTTTTCCTACGGTAAATTTCAATCCTTTACACTCCAGCTGGGTTTTTACATATGCGGCAAATTCAGAAGGTTTCATTTCTGTCTCCAGCTGACCAATCAAAGAAGCCGCCAATCCCGAATGCTCGTATTCCTCCAACATGGAAATTTGTTTCAGCTGCAATCGTTCTGCCAAACAGGCATTGACTCCACCACAGGCCAAATCATAATTGGTATGCGCCGCAATGGCACATAAGCCGTTTTGTACCAATAAATATGGTGCATCTGTTGGAGACAGTCGTTTTAAAGGCTGAAAAATCACAGGATGATGACTGATAATCAATTCTGCTTTTTGTGACACCGCCTCTGAAATGACCTCAGGCGTAATATCCATTGAAACCATAACAGAGGTCACGGGACAATGTTTTCCCCCTACCAAAAGTCCTACATTGTCAAATCCCATAGCAGTGTGAAACGGTGCAAATGTGTCAATATAATTGTAAATATCTCCTACCGTAACCATGTGCTCCTCCTTACTCTGCCTGTGACAGAACTTGTTGTAATTGCTCTAAAATCTGTTCTGTTTGGTTTGCCAGCGCTTCCTGTTTTCCACTCTGTCTTAATCCGTTGATGCGTTTTTGCAAACGGCTGCATTGCTGCTGAATGTAAGCTTTATTTTCGTCCGAATCCGCTTTTAAAATGCCTATGTACGGAAACACCTGACCTGTTTGTACATGCTCAGGGTCATATTCCGCCTGCATAACCGTATAGATATGGTCTCCGTCCTGCACCGCCTGCTCTTGTTTGACAGCAAAACCATGCTCAGACAAATAAGTGCGCAGTTCCGGTGCGGAAGTCATAGGCTGTAAAATCAAATGTTTTTCTTCATCTTTCAGCCAAGGCGCTTTTTCGATGATGTCTGCAATCAACTCACCGCCCATGCCAGCAATGACAATATCGTCCGCTTCGTTTGGAAAAATCAATTCCAGCCCATCGGATAGCCTGGCGTCTACCTGTTTTCCTACATTGTAGCGTCTAATGTTAAACGCCGCTTTTTGCAAAGGTCCTATATTGATATCGGAAGCAATTGCTTTTTTGATGACCTCTTTTTTCACCAGCCAAATGGGCAAATACGCATGGTCGGTTCCAATATCCGCAAGCACATGATTTTCACGCACCATAGAAGCACATGTCTGCAAACGGCGGTCCAGCTGAAATAATTTCTTTTTATTTAAAAATAACACAACGCACCGTCCTTTGTCATTATTTTTCATAGATTCAAATAACCGCCCGACAAAACCTTGACGGGCGGTTATTGACGCTGTCATGAAATGACTTATTTATCTGCCAGATGTTTGTTGATTTTTTCAATCAATTCATTCACATCCACGCCATGCACCATGCAGGCTTCTTCCAAAGATTCACCGCGCGCGGATGGGCATCCCAAACAATGCATTCCCATTTCCAAAAAGTAAGGTGCGGTATCTCTGTCCATATCTAGAATATCACCGATTAAGGTGTCTTTTGTAACTGTAGCCATTTTGACTTCCTCCTATAAAATTGTGTTATTTTATTATAATACCCACAGAAAACGATTGCAATACATTTTCCGCTTTTTTCGCTGCGGCAAATGGGTTTCCAACATTTTCACGGGTGATTATACGGTAATAGGTGTTTTCCTGATACAACCAATCAAACAGCAAGCGCTGCATGAAACATATTTCATAGCACATATGAAATCAAATGTACCTTGATTTCATTAAGCGCCGCAGCATTTTTTATATTTTTTGCCGCTGCCACATGGACAAGGGTCGTTTCTTCCCACCTTCAGCGTAGGATGTTCCAAATGTGCCTCTGCTTCCAACTGCGCTGTATACTCCAGCGGAGTATATCCACGGTTTACCCACATACGTGTGTAATTGGTTACTTTCATCAGCAGCTCTGAAATTTGGCGTAATTGCTTTTGTGTTTTAATTGCAAATCCAAATCCCTCAAAAATGTGAATGTGGTCTTGAAAACTGCCGTTTAGCTGTACCGCAAACATGGTGTCATCCAAAAACTCTTTGATTTTCTCTTCATTTTTGGTATACGTTTTGCGTATATAATCGGCCAGCTTTTCCAACTGAGGCGTCATTTCATAAAAATGCGGATCTTCATAACGGAGCAGCTCTTCTTTTTCCGGCATGTAATACGTTTTTTCTCTTTGTTCTTTTAAAAGTGCGTCTACATTGCCATGTTCAAACATAAATCCGTTTACAATATGTCCGTTTTTGATTGCTGCTGCATCACTGCGGCAGGCAAAAGTGTTCATAACCTCAACAATTTGTTTTGCGGTAACAATCTCGCTGTAATGTTCTTTATATAATTCAGATACTTTCTCAGGTGTGATTGCGCCGTACAAATTGGAACACGCAATACAGTATCTCCAAATTTTTTGGAATTCATCACGTTCTTTACGATATTTCGCAGTATTGATTTTATGAAATATCTCTTTGATAATCAACGGCATTGCATAAGCAACCTGTTTCTTTTCTTCCACCAAATAAAAGTAACCGTTTTTTGCAAAATATTGATACAAATCGTGTTCTATGGTGCAGTTGGATAAGTCTTCATCCGCAGCAATGCGCAGCATCAATTGAAACTCCTGTTCCGTTGCATAGTTCATGACGCGTTTCATTTCTTCAGGATTTGCAATGATTTGCTCCAATTCCGCAACTAACTCTGCTTTTTTGAGTTTGCTGCGATTTTTCACATCATAATTGGCCGCAAGCTCCTGCAAATTGGCAACTTTGGTTGCACTCAGCAAAGCACCCAGCGTATCTGTAAAATGTGCTTTGATTAAATATTTTTTTGCATATGCATCGTGGTCAAAATTCGGATTTACTGCCATATAACTTCCCCCAAACTATATGTAACATTATGTATTATATTATCAAAAAAGCAGGAATGAAGCAATAGAAAATCCACAATAATTGTAGTTGAGACAAAAATATGCTAAAATAATTACAATAGCGATTATTTGTGCAAGCGTTTATGGTATACAAAAATCAAGTATTGTGTTTTTGTATACCATAAATCAAAGGAGGCATATGGATTGAAGCAGGATTGTTTCTCATTGGCACCGCCTATCATCAAAGAGTTTTTGGGATATATGGGTACTGTGAAAGGAAAATCTCCTTTAACGGTGGAAGAATACTTTATGGATTTGCGCACCTTCTTTCGTTATATGAAGCAGCACCGCAATCAGGTACCGCAGGATATACCGTTTGACGAAATTTCCATTGATGATATTGATTTGGAATTTATCAAAACCATTACATTGACCGATGTATACGAATACATGAATTTTGTAAGCACCCAACGAAAAAATAAGGCGACTACCCGTTCCAGAAAAGTATCCAGCCTGCGTACTTATTTTCAGTATTTGACCAATAAGGTAAATAAACTGGAGCACAATCCCATTACAGAGCTGGAGACGCCGAAAACAAAAAAATCACTTCCCAAATATTTGACACTGGAGCAAAGCATGGATTTGCAGTGGAAGGTCCATATCAAAGCCGTGATTATTGCATCATTACACTGTTTTTAAACTGTGGCATGCGTTTATCCGAATTGGTCAATATCAATTTAAATGATATCAATCATAAGGAACATGTGATGCGCATTACGGGAAAAGGAAACAAAGAGCGTTTGGTTTATTTAAACGACGCCTGCATGGACGCAATTAACACATATTTAAAAGACCGCCCCGCAGACGGTCTCATTGACCGTGAAGCATTGTTCATCAGCCGTGAGAGAAAACGAATCAGCCCCAAAACGGTACAGGCCATGGTCAATAAATATCTGGAGAAAATCGGGCTTGGCGGCCCGGGCTATTCCGTACATAAGCTGCGTCATACTGCTGCAACGTTAATGTATCAGTATGGAGAAGTGGATATTCGCGTTTTGAAAGATATTTTAGGGCATGAAAATTTAGGAACGACCGAAATTTATACACACATCTCAGATGAACAAATGAAAAAAGCCTCAAATTCCAATCCTCTGTCAAATGTGAAATCAAAAAAGCATAAAACACAGTAAAGGCAAGCGGTATATCAATATATCGCTTGCTTTTCTTTTGGAATAGATACAACCCCTTTTAGAATATGTTTCATAAGATACTGCAAAAGGAGTCTTGATGATGAAATATATCTATTTGACTTTGGCTTTTCTCTGTTTGATATGCGGTTCTGTAGGCATTGTAATCCCCGGATTGCCCACCACACCTTTGCTTTTGGCAGCTTCATTTTTCTTTGCCAAAGGTTCTGACCGATTCCACCGTTGGTTTTTGGGAACAAAACTGTACCATAAACATTTGGAATCTTTTGTACAACACAAAACAATGAAACTGCGCACCAAAGTGTACATTTTGATGTTTTCCACCTGTTCCATGGGACTTTCCATCTACTTGGTCAAGAACTTATATGTTCGCATTTTCATTGCAGCCATACTTGCCGTTCAATATTTCTGCTTCATTTTTATGATTAAAACAACGCCCAAACAAGAAATTCTAAGCGTTTCCCAATTTCAAAAGAAACAACGTGAAAAGATAAAAACATGATAAATGTTCATACAGCCTAAAAATCAGAATTCCAAACGAAATATAATTTT
>ERZ826613.3231-NODE-3231-length-13959-cov-3.357379_pt1 | contig 13959 bp, 9 predicted proteins | sample MGYA00519925_ERZ826613 | MGnify/ENA primary metagenome ERZ826613 (study PRJEB31778, sample SAMEA3449236) | human gut metagenome | biome: human gut; feature: human-associated habitat; material: faeces | place: United Kingdom | collected 2010/2012 ... | reverse complement strand
CCCGGTTGGTCGGAGATATGAGCATCCAAGGTTTCCCATTGCTCCATATGATCAGCCGATCCAACGAAAGGGCGTAGCTGGACACCGGCATCACGGTAGATTCCAACGCCTCTATATCAGCGATAGCGATCTTCTTCTCCGGGAAAATACTACAATGCGCTATCAACATATCATCTTCCGTTATCCGGTAATACGTATTAAAGAAAACATGAAGCACCCCCAACGCAGCGACCATCATACCCACTATAGCCGATATATTGGTACGCAAAAACGCAGCCACACAACCAATTACCACCATGATAATCACCAGATGATACCACCATCCCACTTTTGATTTATATTCTCTTTCCATTTTTCGAAATTTGCCGCAAGTTAACGAAAAACGTCAAACAAAAAGAAAATTGCCCAATCTTTCCCATAAAAGAAAATACGCTGTCACTTCTCAGCAACAGCGTATCCACTTAAACCGGTTAATACAAATCATAAGATTGTAGTCGCCTTTTTTATTTTAATTCTTCCAATACCGTATAGGATTGTAATACGTTATTCTTATCATATTGTTCCGTACGCACTAAGCCTACATTCGGGCTGTACCACTCATAGCCATACCCAGTGATTGTCTCCTTTGATTTAGGGGAACGTGTAGCGATATTATATTTTACCTTAGCGCAATCGAACGTACCGGCAGGAGTTGTTATGCTTTCCGTTTTAATAAACTCACGGTCCTTAATGGCCATATCCTTACGATTCTTCCGATTCTTCTTATCGTAGATCTTTACGGAAGCCTCGTCGAAATACACGTTATTCTTATCGAAATTAGCCGCATACGGATTTGGGTAATTTATAAAATTCTCCGTAATATCCACATTCGTATTCATTTCCGATACCACTCCCGGATAAGAGAGTGTCTCTTTCGAGTCGAGGAAAAATTCTCCATTCTGGCAGTATGCCTTGATATCTCCTTTGTTCACGATCGTACCGGAGGGATTAGTATATACGTAGTCCGCTTCCACCTCTTGGCCGGAAGGCAATGTTTCCACCTCATCCACTTGATAACTCATAACAGATTGTAAGTTTCCCTTTGCGTCATATCCTTTACGGACCCATACCGTTCCCTCTGTTTGCGGAAAGAAGAACGTACAATCTTGCGCCATCGCTCCTCCCGCGATCAATGAGATTAAAGCCGTGTATAATATTTTCACCTTCATAATTTTGACGTTTAATTAATTCACTACTAAATACATGCCGGATATCCAATGCTTTGTTAGAACAGAGTGAACCCCTAAATGTTCAGAAGGTAAAAATTAAAAATAGCCAAAATATCTTTCTTGGCAATACATTCAACCATAACTATGAAGTAATCTATTACATATTTACATGAAACATACCAGTTTATAAAGGAAATTCATATATCTTTTTACCATCCAAACTATAGATGAAAAACTTTTCACCTACCCTAAACATCTTGGATGAAGTATATAAATAAGCTTTCTTCTCACCCTTTGAATTAACCCACAATGTTTTGTCTCCCAAGAATATCAAATTATCCCCATTTGGTAAAGCCTTAAACATACGCAACTTAGACAAAGGATAAGTTTGTAAAACATTCAGTTGCTGGTCTAGCTCAACCATTTCATTCTTATCAGTAATCAAACAATAAATCGAATCCGGGCGTTTATATCGCTGATAAGATGTACTATCCTCAAAATCCTGCAAGAAATAAGAAGAATTGGTAAGATATAATAACTTCCCGTTTACTTCGGTATTCCATGATACCTCACTCAACAAGGAATCCCCAGATAACGAGTATTTCCGGATATGATCGGAAAACAAGACCATCAGAGCATCCTCTTCCCAATTTATATCAAACTCCTCCACCATCTCTTTCTTATCCGAGAGCTGGCGGAACCAAACCTTCTCACCCTTTCGTTTATCGAAACAGGCGATAAACGGCCAGCCAACCTTCAGTCTTAAGTATTCGTGAGCATAAGCCTCAGAAGTATCAAAAATAGTATTTCGATACCCAGTTCCCATATTAATCATATAAAGGCTATCTCCTCTCGCAAACAAATGAGAGCGAGATCCCATTCCATCAGGTATCGGATACCCCCATTTAGGTTGCAACTGCCGATCCAGACAAAACAAATTCTCCCGGCTTGCCACGTAAAAAACTGTGTCGTCCGATAAAACATTCGATACCAGTTCCATCACCTTCTTCGGCCCGGTAGGCACTGCCGCAAAACCGGTTAAGACACCCGTCACCACACCGAGCGCACCAAGAGCGACGGCCTCTTTATAATCACTTGCCCCAGTCGGCATGGCATAACTCGGCCCTTCCCCATTTCCCATGTGAACCAGATGAATCCCATCCGAGACAATCAATCGAGTAGAGTCATCCAGTAAACCACTCTCATTCCATCCATATACATGGCTCATTTTCCGGCTCCACATCTTTTCTCCCGTCGCAAGGCTGTGGCCTTCCAACTCGTTAGACACCCCGTTCATATAACTGCCTTTATAAGCCAAAAACATCCGGTTCTTAGCGTCCACCCAATAAGGAATCATTTTCTTTTTCTTCCAAACCTCATTACCTGTTTTCAAATCCAGCAACGATGTAGCCTTCCCCATTGTCACGAACAAAACTCCCTCTGAAGTCAACTTCGGATCTTGATTAAAATAATTGACAGGACGTTGCCATAGCATCCTCTGATCAGCCAAGGAGTAAACGGAAATTCCCCCCCTATTTTTCAAGGAAGTCTCATTTTTCGACAAATTCCGATACCGGATAAAAAGCAAATTATCCGTCGAATCCACATCCACTCCAAGAATCCAGCCGGGTAAAGCCAAACTTTTAGCAATGATAACAGAGCCATCCTCATTGATACCCAATGTGTCCGACAAAAATGTTTGAGATTGTACATCTAATGAAATACAACAAACAAACAGCAAGAAAATTTTGATGATCCTCATATCTCCATAATAATTATTTGATACAATTTCACTTTTGATATTTTTCTAACGAAATACAAGTCACATTATTATAATAGGTTGATCCATCATGACGAAACGTAAACAACTTTCCTGATCGTATTCTATCAATAGTGGGTTGTAAATCATGAGTTACCCGCACTTTGAACCGGCATCATCACTGCCGTACTCGCCGAACCTGCGGCGGCTCCACCGATAAACGCTTCTATGATGATAGGTATATCAACAGATTGTTTATAGTGTAACTACACTTGTTAAAGTTCAGAAATAAGCTCGGCATCAGTACATATACAAAACCCAAACAAAAAAATAGGCTGTCTCATTTTTCATCATAAAACAGCCTATTTCTAAATAAATTCTTTCTTAATTATCTCTAAAATCAATGGAATAACTCTCCACGACAAATGAATCTACCATTGTAATCCTTCCAATTCAGTTCAACCAAATATTTTTCAACTTCAAGCTCTTTGACCGGCTCAAACTTTACGCCTGTACTTACAGGACGAATTTTAAACATTGAATTTACTAATTAGATATTTTCAACATTCATTTCTTATAATCTATCCATAATATGGATTATATCCATTAAAAATAGTCATAATCACATCTTTCTCTTTTTCATTAAAAATAAATGCAACATTATGATCATCATATTTCTGCCATAAAATAATCGATTCTTTTACTATTTCAATATAAATCCTAAGAGCATTTTCATCCAACATAGATAAATCGTCATGAATAATTGTTATATCTGTATCATCAATCCAACTAAAATCCCTATATATATCTAATAAAGCATCCCAATTATTTCCAAATTCAAAAGGGTAATTTAACACTTTAGTTATTTCATGAAATAAATCAAATTTATTACACACTTTAGAAATATGCCCGAACACACCTCTTTCCATACTGTACACATTAACATCTTTCTCAAAATATATATTTCCCATATTTTAAATATTTACATTTATATTAATCATAAACACACAAACAACTTTTTATCCCCAAAATTAAAATTTTATTTGGATAAATGTATGATAATGATCTGGAGTAAACCACATTTTATTATCTCCTGTTACAATCCTAAGAGTACCTGCCCCCTTCATCAATCCTGGTGTTGGATGAATATACTCTTTATAAACTCCATTTGATAAATTAGGTAATAGCCCATCTTTATTTCGATAAATACTTCCATCATGACGAAACGTAAACAACTTTCCAGACCGTATTCTATCAATAGTCGGTTGTAAATCATGAGTTACCCCATCTGGAGTTGTCACAAAACGAGTCGTACCCGAAGATTGACTAGAAGAAGCAACCTGAGATGATGTCTCTACCGGATTTAATTTAGGGGTATTACTAATATCCGGTTGCGTCACATTTAGCCCACTTCCTTGAGCCTCCATCAACCTCATCTCCGGTGCCGGTCTTGTCGCCGTGTTCTTGAACGAGAAGATCGTCCGTCCGAATTTAACGTCCTTACCTGTCCAGAAGTTATTACCTTTCAAGGCGGCAACCATACCGTTTCCGATTCCACCTGTCAAGGCACCACCCAAAATACCCAAGCCATAATCCTTCAAGCTCATAAACTGGTCCCCGAAATACAACGAGTTACCCGCACTTTGGACAGGCATCATCACCGCCGTACTCGCCGAACCTGCGGCGGCTCCAGCCAAAAAGCCTCCGATTCCCCCGGCGGCACCTCCAGCAGCGGCAAAGGCCAACCCACCAGTCGCAGCCCCCAAACCTCCGGCGGCGGCTCCAATACCAAATGCGGCAAATCCATCCTTGAAACTATGAAGTTGACCCGATACAGCCTTATAGATCAAATTTGCTGTTCCTCCGATAACCGCACCTATTATAATATGGATAAACTCTCCATCCTCGTCCACATACCTCAACGGGTTGTTCATGGCATAGCTGTAACGATTGAAGTTCTGGGACAAGTCCGGCATCTGGACAAACGGATCAGGAGCGAGGAAACGACCCAGAGCCGGGTCATACAGGCGGGCGTTCATATTTACCAGACCAAACTCCTTAAGATGTTCATGGCCACTGTAGCCACGACCAAGGAACAACTCTACCTCCTGCCCCGAAGGGATGTAAACGTGACTGGATGAGTTACGTTGGCGACCCCATGCGTCAAAATTATAACTCGCGTATTTCGTCCCTGCCTCGGTGATGATATCCGTGATACTTCCCAGATAATCACGACCTATATAATAAAGTTTCCAGCTATTCGTATGATCCTTCACCAATACCGCCGAAGCGTCGTAGTAATTCTCTCCCGCCAAATACAGCTTCTCCTTATTACCCGAGGGAGTCTCATCGATCTCATAGCAATCCCCCAAATAATAGCGGGTCAACAAACGGCTACCCCCTTTAGCCACCTGCATCTTCACACGCTGCTGATTGCCGTTATAGGTAAACGAGGCCACGTTACCATCTTGCGTAATAGCGTTCGGACGCTTGAAAGAGGTATAGCTAATAACCTGTGTGGCGGAAGAGATAATACCATTTGCCACGCTAGAGGAAGATATGGCGTAAGGCTTGCCACTTGTATTATATGCGAATGTACCACTGACATCCCCTTTGGTTAAGATATTTCCTTTCGCGTCATAAGTTGCCATAAGCCCTTTGTAGGAAGTCAGACGATTAAGATTATCATAAGAGAATTTCTCTTCTTGGGATACATTAATGTCTTTCCGGTAAGTCAAGTTCCGTTTAACAGGATCGAAAACATACTCCATATTCTGGAGGAATGTGGTCACCCCTGTTTTCTGTATCTTCCTGGAAGTAGGGAATCCATAACTGTCATATCCATAGGTACGAGATAAGGCACCGGAGCGTACCTCGGTAGGTAACCCCATGTCATTCTCTTTCGTGAGCTTAAATATGGATGTTTGGTTATTCAGCTTGGTCTCAACTAAATGACCATTCGCATAATTATAATTCTCGGTTGTCAAAACTCCGGATTGAGACGTATACTTAATAGAGCTTACATTTCCTCCGTTATAGGTATAATCCTTTCGTAAATATTTATTGTCTACCGCCGTCTCTGTCTGGCTCGACAGACGACCCAACGCATCATATACATAATCAATGGAAGTTCCGACAGAAGAAGAGACCTTCGTCAACTCATCGTAGCCATTATAAGTATATGTAGTCGTAAACTCTGGTAAAGTCGCCGTTTTAAGGCGATTATACGTATCATATGTGTAATTGATAACCTTATTATTTGCGTTCGTCTCTTTCAATAGGTTGCCGGATGCGTCATAAGCATAAGTTGTCGTACCAGAGCTAGGATCGCCCAAGCTAGTCCGACGGCCGAAACCATCATAACCAAATGAAGTAGTCACGTTACCCGGTGCGACGATAGAAGAAGGTTGTCCATCCGGACGCAGATTATAGGTAATCGTTCCTGCTGGGTCTACCACAGATATAAGATTGCCCAACGCATCATACGTCCGCTTGACAGAGATTCCATCCTCCACCGTTGTTATACTATTGCCGCTATAACCATGAGTCGTTTTTCTTCCGGAAGGTTCCGATATAGCGGTTAAGCGATCATACGTATCATAACTATAGATATTCCAAGCCGTAGCCGAACTACCGGCAAACGGACGAGAGACTTTTTGCACCCTTCCATAACTATCATAAATTTTATCCGTTTTTAGAAAACTGCCATTAAAACGAGTCTCGGCCGTTCTTACCTCTCTATTCAACGCATCATATACACTTTTAGTAGTAGGTTTACCCGTCACAGAACGGGTTATGGCATACAAAGCGTTTGTCCCTTCCTCCGACCATCCGTAAGATACAGTAGCGGTAGTATTATCAGGGAACGTGACACTTGTCTCCCGACCAAATGGATCATACGTATGCGCCGTAGACTTTCCCCGGTGGTCCTTCTCAGAAGACATACGCCCCTCCGTATTATAAGAAAACTCATTTGCAAGTCCTAATGGGTTTGTCACCTTTTTCAATCGACCGTTCGTATCATAAGCATATTCGGTCTTCAGCCCTTTATCCGAACCATACAAGAATAGCGTCTCTTTTGTGATATTACCCGGAGTATCATAAACATACTCGTAAGTTTTCGCTTTATTTCCATTCTTATAGAACACCTTGCTATTCGCATAGCCGTTCGTATGGGAAGGAATATTCATTCGCTCGGTATAAGTACTGCTATTACGAGTAGTAGTCACGCTCTGATCGGTCAAGAAACCAATAAGATATCCACTCTCTGCCGTATTGTTATAAAATGTGTTCGCCTTTTTTACCGTAATACCCCCAGTGTAAGTGATAGTCTCTTGCGTCGCATTTCCATAAGTATCATATACAAAAGCGGTAGTAGCAGTAATACCCTTAAGCAAGTCCTGCTCTGTCTTATTGCTTAAACGTATCTTGACCGTTTTATTGGCTTGAACATTAACGGCAAAATTATAGGTCGATTTCGCCTCAGGTGAAACCTCACTCTTCAATATGCCATATTTATAAGGATCAAAATATTGCTCCGTAAGCTGCCCTTTCAAATTCGTACGGAATATACTCTCAAATCCCCTAAACCCCAATCCTTGGCGGTGAATAACACCACCTCGGTACGTGAAAGTGAAATTATCAACCCGGTTACCTTTCATATAAGTACTGGAAAAGGCTATGACAGGAATAGACTCTTGAATGTCCACATACGGGAAAACAGCGTTCGCACCCTTAGCATAAGTACCGGAAGATATGGCCTCCTCATTCATCAACAGGTATGTGTTCTTTTCGACCACTCCCAAACTATTCGCCATACCCGTGGCCAAAACGCCTTTATTGTCATTCCTCTTGAATGAATATTTTGTAACCACTCCATTCTTCAAGCTGACCAATTGACTAAAATAATTATGACTGTTTATATTAGTCGGGATCAAGATTGATTTCGATGTATAATTTTGGGCACATTCAACCGAACCCACGTTATTTTTCTTAGCGAGGTAAGTGAAGAAACCGGAGCTATGATACCGGATCAAGTCTGTCATACCATCCCCGTTTACATCTTGTAGCAAAAAGCCATCCGTAGAAATCCCCGAGTTTTGAGTACCGGCAAACGTGGATTTATAAAATTGTCCATCTCCCATCGAGTTATAAGCGGCCCACGTATAGACTGGATCCTTTTTTTTCGGAGATACCAGCAAATCCATAAGCCCATCTCCGTTGATCTCCCCCAGCAACAGCGAGCGATCTTTTAGATCCACCTTTTTTAATCCGGTATAAGTAGAGACTTTTCGGCCCGTCCAAGTACTACCGGAAACATCAAAAGTATATATATTTACCCCGGAGTCATTAATAAGAGCGATGTCACTTTTCCCGTCTCCATCATAATCTAATACCAGAAGTCTATCTGTTTTCTGAAATGCGTCCTCAGGATCAGGCTGCTCCGTGCCTACAAAATTAACGTTATAGGGAAACAAGTAACTCTGATATAAGACCTTACCACTTTCCAAATCAAATATATAGCATTTAGAGGTCTTACTGGTCTCTCCAAAAGGATGATGGCAAGAGACCGCTAGTACTTCCTGTTTTCCATCCCCATTGAAATCCCCTGTATAATAAAACTTAGGATGTATGCTCTTTGCCCCATCCGCATCGGTCAATACGGTCGGGAAATTAAAAGTCCGTGTATATTTAGATACCAATCCCACAGTCAAACTGGCCCTATATACACGGAAAGTCACTTGATCATTATCACCGGAAACGCCATTGTTTACTTTTATGATATGCTCTTCTTGCTTTCCCTCCAAATCCGCACAAAAGATATCGATAAAATTAGCTCCGGTCGTAAGATTGGGCATGGGGGAAGCGTACTCGCTATTCAATCCGGCATAAAGATAGATTTTCTCTTCTCCGGTGAATTTATTGTCATATCTATTCTGGGAATGCTGAAAAGCCGTCGAATGTCTGTAATGCTCCCAATAGGGATTCTCATTAGGCAAAGAGATCAAACCATCTGCCCCCGACGCATAATCATACCTTCCTTTCACTACCTTGATACGAGCAGGATCCGTTGATTCATACCAATTATATAGCTGTGTGACAGAACCATTATCATAAGACCCATCTGTTATGCCTTCTCCATAGTAAAGCTTTATAGGGTTCAGAGATTGCCCGGAGGCGGAATAATCTATCTGGCTTAAAACTGAGCTATTGTTCTGGTTTTTATAGCTCAAGCTATACGTACAAAGCGCAGTAGAGCCTAATTTACTGATGATTTTAGCCAGCAAGTAGCTTTCCCCTGTCTTAAGCCCCCCTATAAAAGAGACCAAGGGGTCCGGTCGTGAGGCTTGATACTGAAATTCCACAGAGGCACCATTATAAGCAACTTTTGTCAATCTGTAATGGTTTTCTTGCTCGACATAAGTATATAGGATCTGATTATTTCGCAAGTCAGACAAAGAAACTATCGGATAAAAGATCTTATTGCTTGTATTTGAGGCATATCCAAATATGCCCTTGGTTCCATTAGGATAAAATACCTCAAAATATTTCACGACATCGCCGGACAAAAAAGCTTTTACTTTTATATTGCCTTGCTCGGACTCATAATTAATAGTTGTCGCATTCTCTGAGATCTTTATAAGACGCATCCCGTCTAACACGAACGCATCCGCTTTCGTACGTAAAGCTCCTTGGGGCTTACCATCATAATAAATATTCCTACTCGTACGCATGATCGATTGCACACCGCCAATACCCCATCCAATACCAACGATGCCATTTCCTTGCTGGCTATTATAAGCCAATGATAATTGGGGTTCAAATCCATTTATACCCGGATAAACCTGTATGGGAACCGTATAGGTTTTAGCTCCAGTCGGGGAAACACCTGTTTGTATCGGTATCTCTCCTACAGCTTTCGATTTATCTATTGTAACTGTAGTCGGAACGTAAGTATTATCAGATATGGCTTTAGGAACAAAAGCCTGAGGTTGCTGTGAAAACCTTTCCGGATTTTCTGCAGTTTTCGCTATAACCGGAGGATATAAAGCCTTCAATAAAGAATCCTCATAAGCCTTGTAATCACTTTCCTTCCAATCGAAAAATTGATTATTCTCAGCAACTCCTTGGGCACATAAATAAGAAGATGGGGACATAAACATGATAAATATCCCTATCGTATATAAATATATTAATTTCATCTATAAGTATACTTAAATTATATTTTGATCAATCCTCCTCTTGGTCTACGGGAACGGCCTCCAAAGATGAAGCCATCGCACTAAATTGCCGTGTTGTTCTATTTCCTGACGCATCATAAGTATAAGTAAATATCATTTGTTGGGATTGCCTAATATTCAAAATTCCGCCAGACTTTACCTCAAAAGGCCCATTAATCGTAATTTGCGCCGGAGCGGAAAGAGATAAATTACCATTACTTGCCACAGTTACATTTTGGACAGCCAACGTATTACAGCCCAAAACTGATACACTTGATGAAACTGTCTGATTTGTATAAGTACTCACACAGCTTCTCGTGTCAACCTCTTGTGATGATAACGGGGAAAATAAGCAAGTCAAAACGATACATGTAAAAAAGACGATTCTCTCTTTCATATCAAAGAATTTATGATTCTGTTATTTCTATTTTTAATTCCTTGAGATTACAGACTTACATACTTCTTCAAAGTATCCGCTTTCTTCCCATCCACAAAAAGAGTATAAATAAACGTTCCATAACCAAGTTCCGAACGGCTTACTTCTACCACATTACTACTTCCATTATCCAACTTAATAACTTTCACGGGTTTACCTGTGACATCAAATATCTGTAGACTAGCAGACACAAACGTCGCCGGTAAGGTATAAGAGACAGAAGCACCTTCCCTATTATATAATTTTGCGCTATCCACAGCACTTATATTACTTGTGGAAGTCGTGCTCGAACGTAATTGAGATTGTACCTCCGGCGATAGTAGAGCTTGCAAATTATCAATCACCTCATTCTGTTGTTGGATCGTTTGTTGCATCTCCTTGATACTTTCTACGATAAGCGGAATAAAACCTATATAATCTATAGACATCATCCCGTTTTCATCCGTTTGTACAAGTTCGGGTAATACCTTTTGTATGTCTTGAGCCAAAAAACCAATTCGTTTACGACTAGCCTCCGCTGCCTCTCTTCGATCTATCTCTGCTTGGATTTGTTTGTCTCTATTTATCTTTGCGATAGTAGCGGCATCCATAATCTCCTCTGAATCGGAGGAACTTCCCGATATCCCATTATCCAATGTGGCAGAGAACTTAGACTCATCCTGCTCCCTATTCTCCTCAAGTGTAGAGAGGTTGTATGAATAAGAGACCCCATTCACTTGCTCTAAAAGAGCTAATGGATTTTGCAGCGACTCTACATTTTCCTTCAAGCGAGCGTCTGAAGTTATATTCACTCCATTCACACGAAGATTCGTATTGAACACGAAATTAGTATTACTAGCCGGATTGTAATACGCCACGACATTGTTAGCATAACCATTTGTAGTCATATAAATACCCAATTTCCCATGCAGCCAAAGTTGATCCGTATCCGTGGTTCCATATTCTCCAGCAAACACATTCCAACCTTGATTCGCATATTGTCCAAAATCACCAAATGTTAATTTCGAACCTGCGCGTGCATCCCCTATCCGACCATATATCTGCATTGAGGTTACATTTCCTAAATCCTCATTATTGTCTTTTAAAAGGCCTGCTTGTACTCGTCCATTTGAAAGAACCCGGAGTTGAGCATTTGCGTTTACTACTAAACTAATTAAAATTAAGAAAGAAAAAAGTCTTGTTGTTTTCATATAAGTTGTTCTAAAATATAAATAGATAAACATTCAAATAATACTTCTAAGGAACCCAGTACCATATCCAAACAATTGCGTAAAAGAGGCTATTACGGATAGCAATCCTACACGTAAATCACATTTATTGCGGAACATTGCGTCTACAAACAATAAAAGGGCATAAATAATAAGAGGCACCAGAAACAAGCGGCAAAAGAATGAACTGATAACCAATAGACAGACTGAAAACGTGAATAATGCCGGTAAGCAATGTACCAGCTTCTTTTTCCCGCTGCTGATACCACCGGTCGTCAAGAACGAGGTCATGGCGTAATTGATCGCCTTCTGGATCGGGAAAAACGAGGCATACGCCTTATCCGGACCACCGAACACATCCACCAAATAATGATTCAACGAGTCATGTACATGACAAAAGACTGTTTAACTTCAGATTGTCAAACAGTCTTTTTAGCGATTTTTCAATGCTCATCTTCTTCCGGCGGGTAATTAGAATATCCATATCCTTTCTCTTGACGTGATATTTGAGTTTTCCATCTCTCCCACTTCGGAGATTTAAATACCTCATCTGGAATGGTTCCAGATAGCCTATTTCCCCACAAATGAGGTACCAAACAATCATCATCATCTGTGAAAAAAGACCATGGAAACGATGTAAAGCAGTTATAGCTCAGATCGATGCCACTAATACCGCTTGATTCATCACTATTTTCATAAAACCGCAACGTCTCCGGTACCTCACCCGCAAACTTATTGTGTTGCATCATATAGACACCCGATTTGGGAAGATTGCCGAACTCTTTTGGTATTTCAGTAAATTCATTGAAATAAATTTGCATCACTTCTATATTCTTTAAATTGCCAATTTCTTTAGGCAATGCGCCACTTAAAGAGGTAGAAGAAACGACAAGACTTTCCAAATTAACTAAATTTCCAATCGTCTTTGGAAGCTCTCCATACAAACCTTTCCCATAAAGACTCAAACTTCTCAACTCCACTAAATCTCCAATCTTATCTGATAAAATACCATTTGAACCATCCTGCATCACAAAACCAACTACCCGATATTCATTCATAACAGTGTCTAGGGCAGCAGTCACACCACCCCATGTCTGTATGTTTTCCAGATCCCAATCAACCAGTGTCCAACCCTCTCCATGCGCCTGTTTATAGATGTCCACCAAAGCCAGACTGTCTTTCACGTTCAAATAAGGTTTTGCAGGTGTAGGTATTTCCCTTCGTTCATCATCAGAACAACTGCAAACCAGCATTAATAATGCGATTATACTCAACCAGCATTTTTGTTGTCTTCTTCTAAAAATCATATCTATATTTCATTTTTAATACTTTGAACTTCTACATCTAGAGAGTAAGGAAATTCGTATTTCTCCTCTGGCATACACTAAAGATTTTTCCTTCCGCAATACACGATATTGATATACGATAATAAGAGTCAACAGAACGGAAATGACAAACAAACCGATTACCTGTTGATTCGTTTTTCTTATCTTTAGTTGGTTATTTATGTTCAACAATCTCTCATGATCGTACTTCACTTGGACTTCTGCTAACTCTTTGGCATGATTTCCTCCCTTCTCAAAAGAATCCATCGTATTTTGAATCAATTCATCCGAGGAACGGATATTCAACGAATCCGGATACTCCCACATCACTGATTCCGCACGAGATAATTCCACAGGTAGTGTTTTTTCTTGGCGTATGCAAGAAAACAGGGTGGCAAAAAGTAATAAGATCAATCCTAGTGTTGTTTTCATTTAAATTATCTTTACAAGATAAATGCAAGTTATAAATTTTATTTTACAAACACCAATAAAAGTGTTTGTTTTTCAATTAATATTTACCTCAATTAATTTTGAGATACTATTAGCCAGTAGGGAGACGCAGCACGCTACATCTCTACAGGTTGTATTGTATTTAAAATATTAGCATACAAATATTTGCGGTTTTTTATGGTAAAAAACAAAAGTTTATCAAGCAGAAAACTTTTGTTTCCCTATATAGAAACTAAAGTTTCTTCAGCACGAAACTTTTGTTTTCCCTAATAGAAACTACTTTTACATATATAGGCACTGTCTTTTCCTGATTTATCTAGACACTTTTTTTGTTTATAAACGTAATCAGTAGA
>ERZ826613.3229-NODE-3229-length-13962-cov-3.628389_pt1 | contig 13962 bp, 7 predicted proteins | sample MGYA00519925_ERZ826613 | MGnify/ENA primary metagenome ERZ826613 (study PRJEB31778, sample SAMEA3449236) | human gut metagenome | biome: human gut; feature: human-associated habitat; material: faeces | place: United Kingdom | collected 2010/2012 ... | reverse complement strand
CATATGAATATCAATTGATGCAGTATGTGATTGAGATGGTTCATAAGCTAAATCAGTATGTCTGCGTGGAAGGTGTTGAGACTAAGGAAGACCTCGAAAAGATTAAGGCACTAGGACCAGATTTGATTCAGGGATATTATTACTCGAAGCCTTGCTCGAGGGATGAGTTTTTGAAAAAGTTTTTTGACTATTCTGAATAGTTACAAGCTTAAAAAAAGTAATTGCTATTATACTGCTATTATATATAGAAGAAATACGATTTCTTTATTGCTAAAGATTTTGTGTGGAGGAAAAAAATAATGAAGGATATGGTAACACTTGGAAGAACGGGTATTACCGTTAATAAAAATGGATTTGGCGCACTGCCGGTACAGCGTGTTTCAAAGGAGGAAGCGATCCGTCTTGTACATAAGGCATATGATGGTGGTGTGAGATTCTTTGATACGGCAAGAGCCTACAGCGATAGTGAGGAAAAGCTTGGGGCGGCTTTTGATGGGATGAGAGAAAAGGTCTATATCGCAACGAAGACAGCAGCATTAACAGTTGAGGGATTTTGGAAGGATCTTGAGACATCTCTTGCAACACTTAAAACAGATTATATTGATATTTATCAGTTTCATAATCCAGCTTTTTGCCCAAAGCCGGGCGATGGAAGTGGTTTGTATGAGGCTATGCTAGAGGCAAAGGCACAGGGAAAAATTCGTCATATTGGAATTACAAATCATCGCTTGACTGTTGCTACGGAGGCAATTGAGAGTGGATTGTATGAGACTCTGCAGTTTCCATTTTGTTATTTGGCAACAAAGAAAGATATTGAAGTTGAGGAGGCCTGTTCAAAGGCAGGTATGGGATTTATTGCAATGAAGGCATTGTCTGGAGGATTAATTACTGATTCGAGAGCAGCATATGCGTATCTGGCACAATATCCTAATGTTTTGCCAATTTGGGGTGTTCAGAGAGAAACAGAAATGGACGAGTTTCTTTCTTATGTAGAGAATCCGCCTGTTTATACAAAAAAAATTGAAGCATTTATCGAAAAAGAGAAAAAGCAGCTGTCAGGTGATTTCTGCAGAGGCTGTGGATATTGTATGCCATGTCCGCGTGGAGTGGATATTCCGGGAACTTTCCGCTGCTATAATGCGATGTATTCCGAAGGAAAAAAATCGGGAAGAAGAGATTACCTGCAGTGTACTGCATTTCGAAAAGATACGAGCAGTGCATCCCAGTGTATTTCCTGTGGAAAGTGTGAGACGCATTGCCCGCAGCACATTGAGATCCGCAAGGAGCTGAAAAATGCCGCAGCAGAACTTGAGGATGTGAAGTATAAAGTTATGAAAACAGGAATCCAGCTACTGAAATTGTGGTAAAAACATAGTTAGATCTGTCCTGGCTTGCGCACCGGTTTTGCAACGGTGACAGCAGCCCAGTTGGTTGTGTATACAACGGAGTACATAAATACGGCAAGTACCATACCGGTGACAACGTCGAAAACGGATTGCTGTTTCAAAAACATTGTGGATAAGATAATGAGTACCATCAAAACAGCGGAACCATAGCGTACAGCTTTGTTCTTTTTGAAATTGTCACTGTGCCATACGGCAATATTCACGGCGATGGAGTTAAAGACATGTACGCTTGGAAACAGGTTTGTCGGTGTATCCGTTGCATACAGCCATTTTACCATCTGGATAAAAATATTATTATGTTCAAAATAAGCTGGTCTCAGATAGTGACCATTCGGATAGATCGTTGAGATCACAAGGAAAACGGTCATTCCGGTAAAAAGCATTGCACAGAGTTTAAAATATTCATCTTTATTTTTAAAATAAAAATATCCAACAGCCCATGCAACATATCCAAACCATAAAAGATAAGGAACAATAAAGTATTCACAAAATGGGATCCTGTCATCCAATGCAGTATGTATCACATGAAAATGCGTGGTCACGGTTCGTTCCAGATGATGAAACCATGGAAAATAGATACAAAAATAAAGAAGCAAAAAAGCATGTCTGTTTTTCTCGATAAAAGCATTGAGTCTGCTTTTCATATCTGTCTTCAAAATATCACCTTCCTAACACATTTTTATAAAAAATAAATTCTTTTTCCTTACATTGTGCGATTATAGCATAGTGATTTTTAGGAAACAATTCCCTTTCTCTTTTTTTAAGAAAGATTATTGAATATTTAAAGATTTCTTAAGGTAAATGTCTGGTTTTTGTGCAACCTTACAAACAATTTCAGAAGAAAAATTTTACCATCATTGTTACGAATTAAAACAAATTCATTACGCAAATATTACGATTGCCGCAAATTGTTGACAAAGCCCTTTTTCTACCTATAATAGAGTATGGTTTTGCTGAAAATAGGCGCATATTGATACGTCTTTTTGAATAAGCTACAAAAGAGTGAGAGGAAAAATTATGAAAAAAGAAAAAAAGGATCTGACACAGGCAAATACGGCAGTAAAATCCAGAGACAAAAAGAAGATTTTTATGACGATTGGAATTGTCGTGGCATGTCTGGCTGTTGTTTATGTTGGATTTGGAATCTTTTTCCAGAGCCATTTCTGCTTTGGTACGACCATCGATGGAATAAAAGCCGGTGGTAAGTCGGTAGAAAAGATGGAGCAGCTCATCACAGAGGAGATTGACAGCTATGTGCTGAATCTCGTGGAACGTGAGGAGGGACAGGAAAGCATTGCAGGAGATGCTATTCAAATTGCACCGGTGTTCAATGGCGAAGTGGAAGAATTATTGAATGGACAGAATGGTTTCGCATGGGTGGTTACACTGTTTAAACATGAGAATCTGGAACTGGCTAAGGTTGTGACATTTGATGAGAATGCATTGGACAGCGAGCTTCAGGCGTTAAACTGTATGCAGGCTGGTGCACAGCGTGAACCCGTGGATGCAACGGTTTCAGCGTACACAGCAGATGGCTATTCTTTAGTTCCGGCAGATTACGGTACGACCATTGATAAAAATGCCTTCAAAAAAGCGGTGGAGGATTCCATTTTAGTTCTCGCAGATGAACTTGATCTGGATGAGGCAGAATGTTATGTGAAGCCGGAGGTCGAAGACGATAATGAAAAACTGTTGGCAGTCATTGATGAGATGAACAGCTATGTTGGAACTACGATCACTTATGATTTTGACGTTGCAAAAGAAGTGCTGGATGGGGAGCGTATTTCCGAGTGGCTTTCCGTGGACGATGATTTAAATCTTGTGGTGGACGAGGAAGGTGTTCTTTCCTTTGTAAAGGAGCTTGCAAGTAAATATAATACCTGTTATAAACCGAAAGAGTTGAAAACATCTTATGGTTCCACTGTGACGATCTCCAATGGACCTTATGGATGGAAAATCAACAATTCCGAGGAAGTGGCACAGATTTTAGATGATCTGAAAGCCGGAAAAAAAGTGGAACGTGAACCGGTTTATTCCCAGACTGCGAACAGCCATGGCGAAAATGATTACGGTAATTCCTATGTGGAGATCAATCTCACTTCACAGCATTTGTTTGTATATAAAGATGGTGTGCTTGTGACAGAGTCTGATTTTGTATCCGGAAATGTCGCAAAAGGGCACGCAACACCGGGCGGAGCATTTATGCTTACCTATAAAACATTGAATGCTGTTTTACGTGGACCGGATTATGAAACTCCTGTTACATATTGGATGCCATTTAACGGCGACATCGGAATGCATGACCTGACTTCCAGAAAAGCTTTTGGAGGAGATATTTATAAGACAAGAGGTTCTCATGGATGTATCAACCTTCCATATTCGGCAGCCAAGAAAATCTATGAGACAATCGACAAAGGATACTGCGTCCTTGTTTATAACCTTCCGGGAACAGAAAGCGACAGTGTGAAACAGAAAGAGGCAGCTGCGGTTGTAAATACGATCAACAGTATCGGAACTGTTACATTAGAAAGCGAACCTGTTATCGTGGCTGCAAGAACAGCATACGATGCGTTATCGGATACAGCAAAGAGTTATGTTACCAATTATCAGACACTTGTGGATGATGAGGCAGCACTGGCAGCCTTAAAGAGTGGCGCTGCAGCGGCAGCACAGCAGCCTGTGGCAGACCAGACGGCGCCGGCAGGAGGCACAGATACCACTGCAGATCCGGCAGCACAGGCGCCGGATGGAACTGTGGCACAGTAGAAAATAATATTTTCGAAAAAACAGAACCAGAATTCAGAGAAAACTTTGAATTCTGGTTCTATTTTTTTAGCCTGAAAATGGAATACTGTGCAATTTTGCACTTTAATTGGTTAAAATTCACAAAAATTTGGACGAGATTTCGGGATTTATTACGTATAGAATAATACAATATTTTAGAATACAATATAAATGCGAAAAAAAACGAAAACATGTGAAGAGGGGGATTGTTATAGAATCACATGTAAGTAGGGGAGAAAAAGGAGAAGGAAGAATGAGAAAGTTAACGAAAAGCTTTCAAAAGAGGCAAAGCATTGCAAGCAGAGTACTGTGTTTTCTGCTAGTGCTTGCAATGGTAGTAACAATGGTTCCGGCGCTTGGCGGTGGAAACAGTACGGTGCAGGCAGCGGAGACAGAGAAGAATCTGACGATCCACTTTATGATGCCGTCAAATTGGGGTTGGACAACACCAGCGGTACAGTTCTGGGGAGGCACTTATGCAGTAAGTGGAAATACCAATATTGAGAATACAGATGGAACAGAGATACCGGGCTGGGGTGGAGCCAAGGGCTTTTTTATGAGTAAAGGAAATGTTGTGGGTGATACAACAGAGTACACGCTTAGTGTGAAGGGAACTTTTACAGGATTTCAATTTCTGGATTTTGCTAATCCCGGAAATAATATAAATCCCGGATATGATTCAAAATTATCACAGTATACAGAAGATAAACCGACCGATGTTTATTATATTCAGAAAGATGGACAAGGGGATTATTATCTAGATGCAGCTGGAACAACATCTGTTCCGGATTTACCGAAGACAGAAACAACATTTCTTTTAGTAGGAAATATTCCGGGAATGGCATGGGATCCAAGTGCAAAGCCAAATTTTGTGAAATCAATTGAAAATGAAAATGTTTATAGTATTACATTGAAAGCTGTTCCAGCAGGAAAGTATCAATATAAAATTTTAGAGGATGCGGCAACCGAAGGATGGAATAAATATTGGGCGCAAAATGATGGCAATTTGAGTTTGAACCTTAATGCACCGGCAGATGTCACATTATCCTTGGACAAAACAGATGAGACAAAGGAAACAAAGGTAGATATCGCATATATAAAAGATCTTGTGGTAGAAGTACCTGCGCAGATTCAAAAAGGTGTTACGATGGAACTTCCGGTAACAGGAACTTATTATGGTGACGATGGAAATGTTCAGAATGGAGTGAGTGTTACATATACAGCAAAAACAGAGGGAATTACTTTAAATGGTAACGAAATTTTAGTTCCTATATCTTACGAGGGAACGGAAGTTACGATTGCAGCTACTTATAATGGAATTGAAAAAGAGATAACTATTCCAGTGGTAGAGGTAGTTTATCATTACACCATTTACTATTACGATTTCGATGAAACACATATGTCAGAAAATGCATCTGATTTATGGATCTGGCAGAAATCCGGTGCGGGTGCAACAGCAGGAACTCTTTTCACTGCAAAGGAAAAACTTTCCGATGGAAATGAGTGGCTGCGTGCAGATGTGACACTCCCATATACCGACGTCCAGATAATTCCAAGATCTAAAGACGAGTGGAAATGGCAGGGAGATACGGTTTTATACAATAACAGCGCAACAGCCGAAAATGTCACACTCTATATTGTATCCAACAGCAATCAGGCGTACACAACACTTCCAGAATTGGTTAAGCCAAAATCACGCAGCATCATGATCGAGTACGACAGACCGGCAAAGGATTATGAGGGCTGGAACATTTTTACATGGAACAGTGGATTCGGCTCTGATGTATCTGTAGCATTTGCAGACATCAATGGAAAAATGGTTGCCAAAATTCCGGTAAAAGATTCGCAGGCAGATCTGATGTTATCTTTCTGTATGAGACAAAGTACTGCTGACAATGAGTGGGCAAACAAAGACGGCGGAGATCATTATGTGACGATCCCGGCAGGACAGTCACTGGTCAAGGCAGTGTTTACGCAGGGAGAGGGAATCACAGAGGTATTGCCATACAACGCAGGTTACGAGATGGATGGAGCTAATGATACGATCCATTTTTACTACAGGAACGATACACTGGCAGCAGAGAATAACCTTGCTTCTTTAGACGGCAAAGTCAGTGTGGTTGTCAACGGACAGACCTGCGCGATGACTTATGATGCAGCAAATGACCGCTTTGGATATGATTTCACTGGCGTTTCCACGGGTGATTACTATTACTACTATGTGGTAGACGGCACCGAGGAATTAGATGCGTTTAACAGTGAAAAAGCTGATTACAGCGGAAAAGAATGCAGCGTATGCCACTTCAAAAAAGCAAATGTGAGCGTAACGGCTTCTTTATCACAGTATGCAATGGATTACAATGACAACAATGTGTTATCCGTAAAATTGACTGCAAAAGACGGAGAAGGTCTTGAAACATCTGAAATTGCTGCAATCACAGCCGATTTGAGTGAATTAGGATTAAACAGGGAATTTGCGATTGATCCGACACTCATGGAAGGAACAATCTCCTGCCTGAATACGGTAGCCGCAGGAGAAAAAACGATTCCTGTCACAGTGAAAGATATTTATGGAAATGTATATACAACAGCGACAAATGTTACCGTCACAGAGCGCAAAAAAAGTGCCGGAGATTTTGACTGGGATGAGGCAGTGATTTATTTTGCAGTGACAGACCGTTTCTTTGACGGAGATGCAAGCAACAATGATGCATACGGAGTTGGAGATTATAACACAGGCGAAAAAGGCGGATCCAGCTATCACGGTGGAGATTTTGCCGGATTAAACCAGAAACTGGATTATTTAAAAGATCTGGGTGTGAACACAATCTGGATCACTCCAATCGTAGAAAATATCACAGAAGATCAGCATGATAATAAGACAGATACCGCTACCTATGGCTATCATGGTTACTGGGCAAGCGATTTCACAAAGTTAAACAAACATCTTGGAACAGAGCAGCAGTTCAAAGCATTACTGGATGCCGCTCACAGCAAGGGAATGAAAATCATGGTGGACGTTGTGTTAAACCATGCAGGTTACGGTACAGAAAAATACTTCAACAGTATTTTAACAGATGCAGATGGAAACAGTATTTCCATGATCCGTGACTCCAACAACACGATCAGCGGTGATGATAAATATGATTCATTGTCAGATCTGCCTGATTTTGTGACAGAAAACAAAGCAGTGACAGACCAGCTTGTTACATGGCAGACCGAGTGGATGTCAAAATACAGTATTGACTATTATCGTGTGGATACTGTAAAACATGTAGAGACAACGACATGGGAAGCTTTCAAAAACTCGCTGACCAAAGTAAATCCTGATTTTAAAATGATAGGAGAGTATTCCGGTGCAGGATATGCCAATAATGCGGGAGAACTTGGAACCGGAAGCATGGATGCACTGTTAGATTTTGATTTCAATGATTTTGCACAGAAATTTGTAACCGGAGATATTTCTGGTGTGGAAAGTTCTTTACAGAAACGAAATGGTGCGATCAATAACACTGCTACAATGGGAAGCTTTTTGAGCAGTCATGATGAGGACAGCCTTCAGTATAAGCTTGTAAATGAGAGTAAACTCAGCGAAGAAGAAGCTTACAACCAGATGAAAGTGGCAGCAACACTTCAGATCACAGCAAAAGGCCAGCCGGTGCTCTATTATGGAGAGGAGATCGGACAGGGTGGAGCCAACAACTGGCCATACCAGACAAACCGTCGCGACTTTGACTGGACAGAGTTGGAAAAACAGAAAGCAGACAGCAACAGTATTTACAACCACTACAAGACAATGCTTGCAATCCGCAATGCGTACACAGATGTATTTGCAAGAGGAAACAGAAGCACAGTTGCAGTTTCCGACGCAGATGGCTATGAAGTGATCAGCAGAAGTTATGGAAATAGCACTTTATATGTAGGAATGAATGTGAAAGAGGCAGAGAAAGAAGTAGTGATCCCGGTAGCAGAGAGTGCTGGAACAGTTCTTACAAACCTTTATGACGGAAAAACTTACACAGTTTCTGCTGACCAGAACGTTTCTGTTACCATTCCAGCAGCAAAAGACGGTGGTACAATTGTTCTGACTGCGGAGAAAAAAACAGAACCGGCTCCGGATGAAAAACAGGATGATAAGAAGACAGATACAGCAGAGAGCAATGGAAATGCACAGTCTTCCGGAAACAACGCAAACCAGAGTACTTCTGCAAATAAGACAAATCCAAAACAGGAAGAACAGGCTGTAGCAGAAGTAACCGTGCAGGAGGAGAGTTTTGCAAATGTGATCGAGGCAGTGAATAAGGCAAAAACCGGAAGTAAAATCCGTGTAAATCTGTTAAAGACAACAAAGATTCCAGCAAATGTGTTCGAGAGTATCAAAGGAAAAGATATGAACGTAACCTTCAAGGTAAGTGATCAGGCCAGCTGGATCATCAATGGAAAAGATATCACCGGTAATGTGACAGCGCCGATCGATCTTGGTCTGGTTGTGGGAACAAGTGATATTCCAAAACAGAAAGTGACAGCGCTGGCAGACGGAAATGAAACCATCCAGCTCTCCTTAAATTATGACGGAGTATTTGGCTTTGAGGGAATATTGAGACTTTCTGTTGGCAAGGACTACAGTGGAAAAATAGCAAATCTTTATTACTATAATGAGACAACCGGTAAGTTTGAGTATTATCAGGCAGCACAGGTAAAAGAAGATGGTATTGTAGACTTCAAGTTCTCACACGCATCCGATTATGTCATCGTCTTAAATGAAACAGATATGAGCCAGACAACAGGCAGCGTGATCGCAAGTCCGAAGACATCGGATAACACACCGGTTGCAGCAGCAGTGATATTATTACTGTTTGGCTGTGCGCTGATGGGAACCGCATACAGAAAAAATAAACACTTCTAAATGAAATTCATAAGATGTCACTAAAAATATGCCGCACGAAAAATTACCCTTTCGTGCGGCATATCTTGTGTATATGAAGGAAAAATTAATTTTCTTCCACGATCACTACGCCCCATGGTTCCAGCGGAAGCGTTTCCTGATCCATTATTTTTCTGCCGGACAATAATTCCGTGCCAGAGATTCCTTTGCAGATGGCGGTCTGTTTTTCACTGGAATAATTGAAGTAAAATCTTACCCGTTTTCCAAAATCATTGACACCTTCCCGGATGATCAATGGGAAGTGGCATTCTGGATGTACTAAAAGTGTTTCCGGAAGCGAAGCAAAGTAATGAACCAGAACTTTTTCCAGAAGTGCGCCATCAAACATGCTGGAGAGATACAGTGCTGACCCTTTTCCAAACTGATTGACTGTGGCAGCCGCATATTTTTTCCAGACCGGGTGATCGTAGAAAAAGAGCGGTGTGGCGGTATCACAGGTCACAAGATCCATCCAGTGCAGACATTTGCTGCTGGTTGTGCAGGATTCATCGGAACATGACGAGCCGGCATTGGAAGCCGCATTTTCATGACCGGAGCAGGATGGATGAGCCATAAAATCAGGCAGTGTTACCGAAACATCTATAGGGTAGGTATATTGGTCATAGTGGATACCAAGACATCCCTGTAAAATGTGAGGCTGTGTATCCGCATAAATTTTTAACTGTTCATCTGAAAAACCGGAACGGAACGTCGTGATCAGATGTCCGCCGTTTTTTACATAATCAGAAATTGCGGTGAGCAGATCTTCGGAAGCACTGTAAAGTGCAGGCACGATCAGGCACTCGTAGGAAGAAAAATCACGTTCCGCAGAGGAAATCATGTCGTACTCGATATTTAAATGGTACAGAGCATCGCCAAGCCAGCGGGCAACGGTGTTATAACTGTAATTGCCGAGGCCTTTCAATGGGAAAAGACGCAGTCCGGTCAGGGAGTTATTGTCGAGCAGGATGGCAGCACGGTTTTTCTTTTGCAGGTTTTTAAGGTGGGTGCCGATCCGCTTCCAGTCTGCACCGATGGATGCAGCCTCCTGGTAAGTCTCATTTTCGGAAAAATCGTGTGACAGGATGCCCTTCCAATAGCTCTCAATCGCATTGTGGATCGAGTGCCAGTGCCAGTACATCACACTGTTGGAGCCGTTTGCAATGTGGCTGTAGGCCTGAAGCCTGAGCTGCCCCGGATATGGAAGCCATGCAATATTTCCCTGAGCCTGTGTCTCTAAAACAAGGTAATTGTCTTTCTTTAAGCTGCGCGAGATGTTGCCACAGAAGGTAATCTCTTCCCCGGTAAGAAGCGACTGGGAAGGATGATAAATGTCACATCCGGCAACGGTCATGCATCTGGCAGCTTCGTACTGGTTGACCTCCGGCTGATAGCCGATGGAATGGTCTGTCCAGTCGTAGTCGAAGTTCTGTGTGATGAACTGATCCGGGCGCTTGTATCCGGAAACGATCGAAGCCTGCCATGTTAAAAATCTGGTTACAAGCAGACGCTGGAATTTGGCAAATTCTGCGGCAAGGCTTTCATTGATCGTGCCGCGGACATCCGGGAAATCTTCCCATGTATTGATGCGGTTGCTCCAGTAGTCCAGCCCGAACTCGTGATTGAATTCATTGATATCCGGATATTTTTCCTTTAAATAATCGACAAACATTGCCTGGACACGCAGACCGGCAGTGCCGTAGCTTTTTGTCTCATTGTCCAGCTGAAATCCGATGATATGCGGAACATCTTTGATATGTTCCATCATTGCGCGGATAACCCGCTCGCAGTGGAACAGATAGCCTGCGTGTGTGATATCCATATTCTGTCTTGCACCATAAATGTTCTGACCGTTATTGGTCAAAGCCAGAATGTCCGGGTATTTTTTTGACAGCCATGCCGGGATGGCGTAGGTCGGTGTCCCGACAATGACAGAAATATGGTGGCGTGCAGCCGCCTCAAGCATTTTATCGAGATGTGTGAAATCAAAGATACCGTCTTTTGGCTCGATGGTACTCCAGGTCGATTCTGCGATACGGATCGTGTTCATGCCTGCTTTTTCCATCATTTCCATGTCTTTTTCCACGCGATCATATGGAAGGTATTCCGAGTAATAAGCTGCCCCGAAAAGTAAATGGTCTGTTTTCATATTGTCCCCCAAAAAATATTTTCATATTGACAATCAGTGTGATTTTATATATTATCATCTGATAACGCAACCGATTGCGCAAATATATTATAGCATCAGGAAAAACAAATGTAAATCCGATGTTGATACGAAAAAACAGAATTGTTACCGGAACAGGGCATAAGTGAGCAGAAACAAAAGATTGTTTGGAAAATATGTAAAAATGTCATTGCTTTTTTTCGGGAATAGGATGATAATAATATTGTTGCGCAAAGGATGCGCAGCATATCAGGGCAGGACAAAGTAACACTGTGGCAGAAGTGCGAGCGATGCAGGAAGCCACAACACAATTCAGGGGAAGTAACTGCTTTGAGGAAAGAAGGGGTTTTATGGGGAATGAAGAGAAGAAAAATATAACGATCGCAGATGTGGCAGAAGCACTCGGTGTTTCAAAAACCACTGTCTCAAGAGCCATTTCAGGGAAGGGACGGATCGGGCAGGAGACGAGAGACCGTGTATTAAAATATATTGAGGAGCATGACTATAAGCCAAACGTTATCGCCAAAGGGCTGGCGCAGTCAAAAACATATAATCTTTGTGTGGTCATGCCGGGAGAATATGATGTTGTGGATCTCACGTTCTTTCAGGAATGCTTATTCGGGATTCAGGAGATCGCCGGAATTATGGAGTATGACATCCTGCTTTCCATCTGTAAAAATAACGATATCTCCTCGTTGGAGCGTATTATCTCAAACCGTAAAGTAGATGGTGTGATCCTGATGAGGACGTTTGTGGAGGACCGGCAGATTGAGTATCTTCAGGAAAAAAAAGTACCATTTGTGACGATCGGTTCCTCCAATTATACAGGTGTGATCCAGATCGACCACAATCACAAAAGTGCGTGTAAAGAACTTACATCCATTATTTTAATGAAAGGAATGAAGCGTATTGCACTGATCGGCGGAGATGAGAACCATGTGGTCACACAGAGCCGTCTGCGGGGATTCCGGGAAGCTTATGAAAAAATGGGTGAGGTCATTGATCCGACAATGCTTTTTTTGAATCTTGATAATCATGTGGTGATCGACAAGATCGTGGAAGAGGTGCTCGAGCGAAAGGCAGAATGTATTTTGTGTATGGACGATGCGGTGTGCAGCAGGGTGTTGAAAAAGCTGCGTGAAAAGAATGTCAAGGTTCCAAAAGATATCCGTGTGGCATCTTTTTATAACAGCTCCGTACTGGAAAATAATGTGCCGTCCATTACATCACTTTCTTTTGATGCGAAAGAGCTTGGCATGGTTGCATGTAAAACGGTATTGGATGTGATCGAGGGTGCGGAAGTGGAGACAAGAACATTGCTTCCATACGAAGTTGTCCTTAAGGAGTCTACAAAATAAAATAGGATGAGAGAAAGCAGGTTTATTTTGCGTGAAAGAAAGCGCAGATTCTGTAGTGTTTTTACAGGTTGCGAAGGGCAGATATAAGCGCCCTCTCACAAGTCGTGATTTTATAGGTTTATGAAAAGAAAAACGGTACAGACGAAATATGATGTTCCTGTTCGCCGGGCATTCCGATAAGCCTCTAAAGAGTCTTATCTCCATGGCTCACAAAGGAAATCATATTTGTCTGTACCGTTTTTCTTTCATTTACGTTATGGATGACTTGTGAAAGGACGCTTATACATGCCCGATCAACGTCATGAATAGCACCACAAAATCTGCAATTTACGTTATGGAACTCACAGTTATGTGATGAGTGCCTGTAAAATCCAAAGTGTTCACCTCCTCAAACTGAAAGTTTGACATTATCTATTACAATGTAAATAATGCTTTTTCGTAGTCCTTAACATAATACTTAATATTGGTTTTACCTTTTTGGATTACGATATGTCCCTCTTTTTCAAGCATCTCCTTTTGTGCCTCAACGCCTCCTGGATACTTTGCATTTAATTCCCCTTTTGCTTTTAATGTTCTCCAATAAGGGGTTTTATCTTCTGCACGCTGATAACTCGCCCATGCAACTATCGAAACAAAAATTCCAGCTGTAATTGGCTCTGTAAAATCAGCACCATTTTGTTTAGCAAAGAATTCCCTTATTGTACCTACTGTAAGTAATTTTCCACAAGGCACAAGTCGCATTACTTTGTCGTAGTCAATAGGTGGGGCAAAATACATTTTATCTCCACCATATTTTTCGATGCTCTTTTCATCTGTTATGATTTGAACTTTTGGCATATCCTTGCTATCCATAAGCATAGCATTAAAATCTTTTTTATCTTCATTTGCCATAATGTATCACCTCCAAACCAATCATATCTTAATAAACGAAACCATACAATGAGACAGTTTTAAAAATCCTTACGAAACTTCCAGTTTTCTTGATTCTGCAAACATGAACTTGTCGGGGCAAAGCCCCTCCATCTTGTTACGCAAGACCGTTCTGTCGCTTAAAAGCCCCACTGGGGCTTTCATTGTTCTGCTTCGCTCCACAAACGCGAAGTTATCTGGTTGATGCCATTTTATCAGTCGGCCATGATCTCCTGAGAGCCCCATAGGAGATTAAGAAGTTCGCCAGCCAACCAGCTGGTACAGCAAGCCAGACAAAGGCAATGCCGAAACGCGGTGCACAGATCAGGGCAACGGACAGACGAATCGCAAGGTTCACCATGTTTGCAACGAGGAACGGACGCATAATTCCGAGACCGCGAAGGACTCCATCGG
>ERZ826613.3223-NODE-3223-length-14000-cov-3.989387_pt1 | contig 14000 bp, 9 predicted proteins | sample MGYA00519925_ERZ826613 | MGnify/ENA primary metagenome ERZ826613 (study PRJEB31778, sample SAMEA3449236) | human gut metagenome | biome: human gut; feature: human-associated habitat; material: faeces | place: United Kingdom | collected 2010/2012 ... | reverse complement strand
TCTTTTCTTATTGATCCGTTGGGGACGGAGGAAAACGGATCACTTGTGGCTGGCAAGAGGCCTGGTTCGTAATGGTCTGGACAGTTAGTTCAGATACGTATAAATCTGGGGCAGCTTGGGATGCGTTTTGAGCAATTTTTGATTGGGATGGGGTTTGAATGGGTGTTTGGGAGGGCGAGCGGGACGTTTACATGGTCTCAGGGAGCCCAAATTAGTTGAAACAGGGGTGTTCGTGCCTAATCCAGCTCTAGGATTTATACGTATCTGAACTAACTGTCCACCCCAGTCTGGCGGCTGCCGATTCGGTGCGGTTTGAGACCGCTATTCGGCCCCATTGCGACCGGTGGTACTCTTGTATCCGTTTGAAATCGAGCGAAGGAGTGCCGCTATGGAGCAATCGAGCCTGTTTGGTGACGGCGTGGACATCGATACCGAAACACCCGCGACCGCGGAAGCCACCGCACCGACCGATGCCCGTGCCCAGGCGGCAGCGCGCGCGGCCGAGCTGCGCCACGAGCTCGATTACCACGCCTATCGCTACTACATGCTCGATGCGCCCGAGATCACGGACGCCGCCTTTGACAAAATGCTCGTAGAGCTGCAGGAAATCGAGGCGACCTACCCCGATTTGGTTACGCCCGACAGCTATACCCAGCGCGTGGGCGGCTACGTGAGCGAGCAGTTTACGCCGGTCACGCACATGGCACGCATGTATTCCATGGACGATGCCATGGATCTGGATGAACTCGACGCGTGGCTCCAGCGCACCGAGGATGCGCTCGGTGCCGGCAGCGTCACCTATACCTGCGAGCTTAAGATCGACGGTCTGGGCGTGGCGCTTACCTATCAAAACGGCACCTTTGTGCGCGCCGCCACGCGCGGTGACGGCACAACGGGCGAGGATGTGTCACTCAATGTCCGCACCATCAAGGATGTGCCCATGCACCTGTCCGAGCCGGCGCTCGCCCACATGGGTGCCGACCGCGAGCGTACCATCGAAGTACGCGGCGAGGTCTATATGCCCAAGGGCAGCTTTGTTCGTCTGAATGAAGAGGCCGATGCCGAGGGCCGCGACCCCTTCGCCAACCCGCGCAACGCCGCCGCCGGCAGTCTGCGCCAAAAGGATCCCAAGGTCACGGCGCGCCGCGACCTGGCCACCTTTATCTATGCCATCGCCGATACCGACCCGTTGCACGTCCACAGCCAGCGTGAGTTTCTCGATTGGCTGCGTAGCGCCGGCTTTAGCGTCAACCCCAACGTGGCACGCTGCGCCACGCCGGCCGAGGTCCACGAGTTCTGCGCCCAGGCCCTCGAGCACCGCGGCGACTTGGACTACGACATCGACGGCGTGGTCGTAAAGGTCGACAGCTTCCAGCAGCAGCTCGACCTGGGCTTTACCGCCCGCGCGCCGCGCTGGGCCATTGCCTTTAAGTTTCCGCCCGAGGAAAAGCAGACCGTCCTGCGCGAAATTCGCATCCAGGTGGGCCGCACCGGTGTGCTCACACCGGTCGCCGAGTTCGACCCGGTGACGGTCGCCGGCTCCACCATCGCGCGCGCCACGCTGCACAACATCGACGAGATCCGCCGCAAAAATGTGCGCGAGGGCGACACTATCATCGTGCACAAGGCGGGCGACGTGATCCCCGAGGTCGTGGGTCCGGTGCTCGACAAGCGCCCGGTCGATTCGGTCGACTGGCACATGCCCGAGGTCTGCCCCGTGTGCGGCAGCCCCGTGGTCCACGAGGATGGCGAGGTGGCCTACCGCTGCGTCTCCATCGACTGCCCCGCGCAGCTCAAGGAGCGCTTGCTCCACTGGGTGAGCCGCGGCTGCATGGACGTCGACGGCCTGGGCGACGAGATCGTCGACAAGATGATCGCCGCCGGCCTGATCCACGATGTCGCAGACTTCTACCAGCTCACGGTCGATGACATCGCAGGCCTGGACACGGGGCGCACCTATGCCAGTTCCAACAGCAAAAAGGGCGTCAAGAAGGGCGACCCTATCCCGGTGGGCCTCAAGACGGCCGAGAAAATCATCGCCGAGCTCAACAAGTCCAAGAGCCAGCCGCTCGGCCGCGTGCTGTTTGCCCTGGGCATTCGCCACGTGGGCAAGAGTGTGGGCGAGGTCATTGCCGAACGATTCCTGTCGATTGACAAGCTCATCTTGGCGAGCGAAGAGGACATCGCCGAGTGCGAGGGTATCGGTCCCAAGATTGCGGCGAGCGTCAAGCAGTTCCTTGCCGTGCCCGAGAACCTTGCCGTGCTGGAGCGCCTGCGTCAGGCGGGTCTGTCACTCGAGGTCGACTTGGGCGCCGCGCACGCGCGGGCCGCAGCCGACGCTGGCGTGGCAGGCGAGCTCGCCGACGCACAGCCACTCGCGGGTCTGACCTTCGTGCTCACCGGCACGCTCGTCAACCGCACGCGCGATGAGGCGGGCGCGGCGCTCAAGGTGCTCGGCGCCAAGGTTTCGGGCAGCGTGTCAAAGAAGACAAGCTATCTGGTCGCCGGCCCCAAAGCGGGTTCCAAGCTCACCAAGGCCGAGCAGCTGGGTGTACCCGTGCTGGATGAGGACGCACTCGAGCAGATTTTGGCTACTGGTGAGGTGCCCCAGGCTTAGTGCATCAATAGTCAAATTGAAGAACCGCCCGGAAGCACGATGCCTTCCGGGCGGTTTTTACTTTGCTGGGGCAACCGGCACCGTGATCTGCGTCACGTAGGTTGTGGGGTCGTCGCTGATGATGTCGTCGATGAGGGCGATCTCGCGTTGCCCCGCTACGCTGCCAACTTGTCAAAAGCCCCGCGCCGGTTGAGCACGGTAAACGCGACAACACAGATGACCGCCGACAAAATCGATCCGCACGGCGAAGCGATGCCCATGGGAAACAGCGTGTTGGAATAGGCGTTCGACAGCAGCCACGCGCCCGGCACGCGAATGAGCGCCACGGCCAGCACGTTGTGCGCAAAGCCGATGTAGCTCTTGCCGTATGCAGCGAAAAAGCCGCTAAAGCAAATGTGGATGCCGGCAAAGATTGCGTCGAAAATATAGCTGCGCATATAGCCGGTACCGGCGGCGACTACTGCAGCGTCCTTGGCAAAAAAGCCGATAAACGCCGGCGCCACCAGCCACATCAGTACCGTGATCAGACAGCCGTACACCACCGAGATCGTCATGGCGTCCTTGAGCACCTGACGCGCGCGGTCGCCCTTGCCCGCGCCGGCGTTTTGCGCCGTGAGCGCGCTGACGGTGGCACCCATGGAACTCGGCACAATGAACAAAAAGCTGATCATCTTCTCGACCAGGCCCACGGCGGCGGCGTCGACGAGCCCTCGGTGGTTGGCGATGACGGTGATAAACATAAACGCCACCTGGATGCAGCCGTCCTGCACGGCCACAGGCACGCCGATCTTAAGAATGCTGCCGAGCACCTCGGGCCGGGGACGCAGGTCGCTGCGCTTAACGTGGATGTTCGTGCGGCGGCTCTTGAGCCACACGAGCGCGAGGGCAACGCTGGCCGTCTGGGCGGTTACCGTGCCGAGCGCCGCACCCACGGGACCGAGCCCCATGTGCCCGATAAACAGAAAATCGAGCGCGATGTTGATGATGCATGCCACGCCAATCACGTACATGGGCGAGCGCGAATCGCCCAGCCCGCGAAAGATGGCCGAGAGGATGTTGTACGCGGCGATAAACGGAATGCCCATAAAGCAGATACGCAGGTAGGCGGCGGTGCCTTCGACCGCCTCGGCCGGCGTGCCAATGAGCGCCACAATCTGCGGGCACAGTGCGAGCAGGACGGCGGCCAGCACTACCGAGACGCCCATAAAGAGCGTGATGGTGTTGCCGATGGCGGTCTCGGCGCGGTCAAACCGGCGCGAACCCACGGCGTGGCCGACGATGACCGTCGTTCCCATGGCCAGACCCACGAGCGTCACGGTAATGATATAGAGCGTCTGCGCGCCATTACCCACGGCGGTGATGCCGGTGGCGCCGCTAAACTGCCCCATCATGTACAGATCGGCCATGCCGTAGAGCATCTGCAAAAAGTACGAGAGCATATAGGGCAGGGCAAAGACCGCGATGGTCTTAAGGACATTGCCGCGTGTGAGGTCGTGTTCCATGGGCGGGGCTTTCTGGCTGGGTTTGTTTACGTACCAGTGTAGTGAAAACCCTACAACGATTGTAGAGTCAAGGTTTGTGTTGACGCCGAAGCGAAAAAGTCTCGCGCACCATTATTCCGAGTGAATATGGACACACGTCACGAGAACTCGCCGCCGTCGCTAACCTTGCAGAAAACGATTTCGGAATACTTGACACCATTATTCGGCGCGCAATAATACGTGCGTTTGCGAACAACGTTTGATGGGGGTTGAACCTGCGTGCGCAATCTCAAAATACTGTTTTCCTATCTAGGGGCATACCGTCGCGATGCCATCCTCGGCGTGTTCTTTGTGTCGGTCGAGACGGTGCTCGAGCTGTTTATCCCGGTCATCATGGCCAACATCATCGATGTGGGCGTGCCTGCGGGTGATATCAACTACATGCTGCTGCAGGGCGCGTACATGTTGGTGTGCGCTGCGCTTTCGCTGGTACTGGGCTTGGGTTATGCCCGCACGTCCGCCCGCGTTGCCTCGGGCCTAGGCGCTAACCTGCGCGAGGCCGAGTACAAAAAGATTCAGACGCTCGCTTTTGGTAACCTGGACAACTACGACGCCAGCTCGCTCGTCACCCGCATGACCACGGACATCACCGTTATCCAAAATGCTGTGGGCAACGGCTTTCGCCCTATGGTGCGCGGCCCGGTGACGCTTATCGTCGGCCTTATCTACGCGCTGATGCTGTCGCGCCCGCTCGCCACCGTCTTTGCGATCATCTTGCCCGTGCTTGCAATCGTACTGGGCGTCATCACCTATCGCGTGAGCCCGCTCTACCGCCAACTCCAGACCTCGATGGACCACCTCAACGGCGTGGTACAGGAGGACCTCACCGCCGTGCGTGCCGTCAAGGCCTACGTTCGTACCGAGCACGAGGAGGCCAAGTTCGACACCGTCAATACCGAGCTCGCCGGCACGGCGACAAAGACCTTTGGCAGCGCGGTGCTCAACCTGCCGGTGTTTCAGCTGTCGATGTACGTGGCTGCGCTCTCTATCCTGTGGATTGGCGGCCGCATGATTCTCGCCGGCAAGCTGGGCGTGGGCTCGCTCACGGGCTTTATGAGCTACGTGCTGCTGATCATGAACTCGCTCATGATGATTTCCAACGTGTTTTTGCTGCTCACGCGCGCTCTCACGAGTGTGGGCCGTATCGCAGAGGTGCTCGATGAGGAGCCCTTTATCGCCAACCCTGCGGGAGACCTCGCGACTGCGGCGCCAGCGGACGGCAGTATCGAGTTTCGCGACGTTTCCTTTAAATACCGCGCGGATGCAGCCGAGGATGTGCTCGAGCATATCGACCTTCGCATCGAGAGCGGCTCGACGGTGGGCATCCTCGGCGGCACGGGTTCGGGCAAGAGCTCGCTTGTGCAGCTGATTGCGCGCCTGTACGACGCCACCGAGGGCGCCGTGCTTGTGGGTGGACGCGACGTGCGCGACTACGACCTCGCGACTCTACGCGACGCCGTGGGCATTGTGCTGCAAAAGAATGTGCTGTTTACGGGTACCGTGCGCGAGAACCTGCAGTGGGGCAATCCGCAGGCGTCGGACGATGAGCTCCTCGCGGCTTGCCGCGCGGCGTGCGTGGACGAGTTCCTCGATCGCATCGGCGGGCTGGACGGCGAGTTGGGCCAAGGCGGCGCCGGTGTCTCGGGTGGCCAGAAGCAACGCCTGTGCATCGCGCGTACGCTGCTCAAGCATCCGCGCGTGCTAATTTTTGACGACTCCACCAGCGCGGTCGATATGGCGACCGACGCTAAGATTCGCGAGCACATCGCCCGGATTTCCGATACGACCGTGCTCATCATCGCCCAGCGCATCGCGAGCGTCATGGATGCCGATCGCATTGTGGTGTTGGACGACGGTCGTGTCCACGGCGTGGGTACGCACGAGGAACTGCTGGCGGGAGACAACATCTACCAGGAGATTTACGCCTCGCAGATGGAGTTTGCGGGGAACGCGGACGCCGGCGATGGCAACGACGGTGGCTGCGCGAATGATCCATTTTCCTCTGTCGCATGCGGATCACCCTTGGAAGGGGGTGAGCGCCATGCCTAAGACCGCAGCCCAAGCACGCCCGGCCGACCTCAAGCGCACTGTGCGTCGCTTGCTCTCCTACATGGGGCATGCCAAGTTCTCGTTGCTCGCGGTGGGCGTGCTCGCCTCCGTCGCCGCCATCGCGAGCCTCGCCGGCACCTACATGGTGCGTCCCATCGTTAACGGTTTGGCCACGGGCGGGGAGGAACTGCTTGCCAAGCAGGTTATCCTGACGGCGATCATCTACGCCGCGGGCGTGCTCTCGGCCCTGGGCTATTCACAGATCATGGTGCGCGCGGCCCAACACGTGGTGTCCGATATTCGCCGCGACCTGTTCGCGCACATCCAGACGCTGCCGCTCAGTTATTTTGACAGCACGCGCTCGGGCGACATCATGAGTTTTTTCACCAATGACGTCGACACCGTCTCCGAGGCGCTTAACAACAGCTTTGCCAACGTGATTCAGGCCGCCATTCAGGTTGTGGGCACCACGGCCATGCTCATCATCCTTAACTGGCAGCTCACGATTATCACACTCGTGTGCGATGCGGCCATTGTGCTGTATGCGCGCTACTCGGGCGCGCGCTCCAAGCGTTTCTTTGCTGTCCAGCAGGCATCGCTTGGCGACCTGGACGGATATATCGAAGAAATGGTCTCGGGCCAAAAGGTCATCAAGGTCTTTAACCGTGAGGCAGCGAATGTCGCCGGCTTCACCTGCCGCAACGACGAGCTTCGCCGCACCGGTACCGCCGCCGTGAGCTATGCCAACTCCATGGTGCCCATGACTGTCGTGATTGGCTACGTCAACTATGCCATCGTCGCCGTGGCGGGCGGCATGCTCTGCATCAAGGGGCTCGCCGACGTAGGTGCGCTCGCGAGCTACCTGGTCTTTGTGCGCCAGGCCGCCATGCCCATCAACCAGTTTACTCAGCTCGGCAACTTCTTGCTCAACGCGTTGGCCGGTGCCGAGCGCCTGTTTGCCGCCATGGACCTTGAGCCCGAGGTGGACGAGGGCTGCGTGGAGCTGGTGCAGACGGGCGACGCCGCGTGGGCGTGGAAGATTCCCGAGGGCCAGGGCGTGGGCGCGTACGGGCATTTGCATGATGTGGCAGCCGTTGATGAGTCGGGCCGCGCGGTGGCTGCCGACGGCACCGAGCTCACGTGCGGCTTGGTCCCGCTTGCCGGCGACGTGCGCTTCCATGCCGTGGATTTTTCCTACGTGCCGGGCACCCGCGTGCTCACGGACCTCAACCTGTTTGCCAAGCCGGGGCAAAAGATCGCGTTTGTGGGCTCCACGGGTGCCGGCAAGACGACCATCACCAACCTCATCAACCGCTTCTACGAGGTCGATGACGGCGAGATCACGTACGACGGCATCGACGTCAAGCACATTGCCAAGGCCAGCCTGCGCGGGTCGCTCGGCATTGTGCTGCAGGACACGCACCTGTTTAGCGGCACCATTGCGCAGAACATCCGCTTTGGCAAGCTCGACGCGACCGACGAGGAGGTGCGCGCCGCTGCCGAGGCCGCCTGCGCCGACTCGTTTATCCGCCGCCTGCCGCGGGGCTACGACACACCGGTCACGGCCGACGGCGCCAACCTGTCGCAGGGTCAGCGTCAGCTGCTCGCCATCGCGCGCGTGGCCGTCGCCGATCCGCCGGTGCTCATCCTGGACGAGGCCACGAGCTCCATTGACACGCGTACCGAAAAGCTCATCGAGCGCGGTATGGACCGCATCATGCGCGGTCGCACCACGTTTATGATCGCGCACCGCCTGTCCACTGTCCGCGACGCCGACGCCATCATGGTCCTCGAACACGGCCGCATTATCGAGCGCGGCACGCACGAAGAGCTGCTCGCCCAGCACGGCGAGTACTGGCAGCTGGCGCATGGCTTAAAAGAGCTGGATTAACCCGTTCGAGCACGATGTTTTGACCCCTCCGTGCCCTTCACCTCGTCTCAAACCATCACAACATTCGACGTTTTTCGCCAAAAACGGGAAAAGCATCGGATGTTGTGATGGTTTTTCTACCACTCGACCGGGTGGAATCGCTTTCTTGCGCACGAAGGTGTGCGGACCCGTGGGCAGGGGAATAAGGTTGGTTATCCGACTCCATTGGAGGGCTCATGGACCTGCCGATCGTCCTGTCCCATAAGACTGCCTGGCTGTACCACAACGTGGCGCGCCCGTCCGAGCCGCTCTCGCGAGCAAGCAGCCTATACGATGAGGACTCGCTTGCTAACGAGGCGGAGCCGACCGCGAGCCTGCCCAAATTGGGACTCGATACCAAGGGGCTGAGGGCTTCACCGGCAGTTGGGATCGTTACCGACTATCTGGTTTCGCTCGGTATTCCACGAGAAGAGCTCGATCATATCGACACGCTCGTCAACTTTGATTTTGAGCGCTCGACGCCGGCTGGATTTAGGTGCCACGTGTTTGGAGCGCCGGTACCTCCAGGCCATCTTATCGAGGTGGCAGAGGGCCTTCTGGTGGTTGATGAGGCCATGTGCTTTGTCCAAGCGGGTTCGTGGATGAGTGAGCCCGAGCAGCTGGAATATGGCTACGAAATCTGCGCCCGATACCATTTGAATCATCTGTCGACAGGCGATTATATCGAGATGGGGCAGAGGTATACCGTTGCCGACTTGATTGCCTATTGCAATGAGAACCGATCTCGTCAGGGGGCTATACGCGCGGCCGCCGTGCTCAAGCGCGTGCATGATGGCGCGCGGTCGCCCATGGAGACGGCCGCCGCAATCATGGTCGTAGCAAAACGTTCCCAGGGAGGGTTGGGATACGCCAAGATCGAGCTCAACCATCGGGTCGATGTTCCCAACGAGTTCAAGTATCTCGCAAAGGCCGGGTATTTCGAGATCGACGTATATGCGCCTGCGAGCGGTACGGGGATTGAATACAACGGCTCGGACCATCTTGATAAACAGCGCAGCGCGTCGGATGCGGAGCGTATGACCGTGCTGAGCGCGCTGGGCTTTAGGATGATCATCCTCACCGGGACTCAGTTTGCCCACCAGCTGCAATTGCACCGGGCGATGAACGCCATCGCGCTCGCTATGGGTCTCAAGTGCGACCGAAGCGAAGCATTCCAGAAACGTCAAAACGACCTGCGAGAATTTGTGATTCGGCACTGGGAGGGCGGCCTTTAGGGGCGCTTTGGTCCTTCTACGGGGTGCTGCGGGCAGGCAAACCATCACAACATTCGACGTTTTTTGCCAAAAACGGGAAAAGCATCGAATGTTGTGATGGTCTGTGCTGAGGATGGGCTTGGAAAGACCGTTTTGCTCGAAGCGACCTGTCCTGTCGTACGGGTGTCGGCATGATTCGCACGAGGGGTATTATGTTTTCCGAAGAATAAAACGCCGCGTGAGGGGAGGGCTGCGTGGACGGGCGCGTGCAACATGACGGCTTTGGCCGCGATATCAACTACCTGCGCATTGCCGTTACCGACAAGTGCAATTTCCGCTGCATTTACTGCATGCCGGCCGATGGCGTGGCGCCCCGCGCGCACGACGAGCTGCTCAGTGCCGAGGAAATCGCCCGCTTTGTGCGCCTGGTGGCGGGGGAGGGCATTCGCCGCGTGCGCCTGACGGGCGGCGAGCCGCTGGTCAGCCGCCGTATCATCCCGCTCATTCGCGACATCCGCGCGATTCCGCAGATCGAGGACATTTCGCTCACCACCAACGGCGCCCTGCTGCCCAAGCTGGCACCGCAGCTCAAAGATGCCGGGCTTAACCGCGTCAACATTTCGCTCGACACACTCGACCCTACGCTCTTTGGAAAGATCACGCGCCTGGGTCGGCTCGAGCAGACCATGGCCGGCATCGATGCAGCGCTGGCTTGGGGCTTTGAGCCTGTTAAGGTCAACTGCGTTGTGGTGCGCCGACTCAACCAAGATGTGGCGGCCCTCGCACGGCTGACCGTCGACCGCCCCATCCACCTGCGCTTTATCGAATACATGCCCATCGGCGACGAGCGCACGAGCTCGCATTGCACTGTGGACCCGCATGCGCCCGCAGCTCATCGCATCAACGACGCTCCTGCCGGCGCGGGCCCTGCGCGCTATTGGCACTTTCCGGGCGCGGCGGGTACGGTCGGCTTTATTAGCGCCATGTCCAACCATTTTTGTGCGAATTGCAACCGTCTGCGCCTGACGGCCGATGGCAACGTGCGCCCGTGCCTGTTCAGCGATGCCGAGTATTCGGTGCGTGAGGCGCTGCGCCGTGGTGATGATATGCAGGTACTTTCGATTTGGCGCGATGCCGTGGCCCACAAACCGCAGGAACACGCGATAATTGAGGGCACGCAACGATTTATGTCCCAAATCGGAGGATGATCATATGGCCAAGAGCAGGTACGCCGATGCCACCAAGGCCGCTCGCAGGGCCGCGATGTCTGCCCACAAAGTCACGGCTACTGACAGCAACGCCGACGCGTCTGCGCAGCCGACTGCCAGCGCTGCCACCGAGCCCGCCCGTGACGCCCGTCGCGACGAGCTGACGCACGTGGACGCCAAGGGCGAGGTACGCATGGTCGACGTGTCCGACAAGGCCGAGACTCATCGCATTGCCATCGCCGAGGGCACCATCCTCATGCACCCCGAGACGCAGGCTATGGTGCTGCAAGACCGCGCCAAAAAGGGCGACGTGCTTGCCTGCGCGCGCGTGGCGGGCATCATGGCCATCAAGCGCACGAGCGACATCATCCCCATGTGCCATCCGTTGCTCATTACCAAGAGCAAGTGCGACATTGCACCCATCGCTGCGGCGGGGACGCCGGCCGAGGACGTGCCCGAGGGCTGGGCGCCGGCGCGCACGGACGGGCAGGTTGGCTTTCACGTACTGGTTACGGCCGGCGTGACGGGCAAGACGGGTATCGAGATGGAGGCCCTGACCGGCGTTTCCACCGCCCTGCTCACCATCTATGACATGTGCAAGGCCGTGGATAAGGGCATGGAGCTGGGCGAGATCCATCTGGTGGAAAAGACCGGCGGCAAGAGCGGACATTACATCCGGGCGGAGGGCGGCTATGTTTGATTCCAAGGGCCGCAAGATCCATTATCTCCGCCTTTCCGTGACCGACCTGTGCAACCTGCGCTGCCGCTACTGTATGCCGGACGGTGTGGACAAGCTGGAACGGGAGGATATCCTGACCTACGAAGAATTCCTGCGCCTTGCCGCCCTGTTTGCCCGGTGCGGGGTGGATACCGTGCGGGTCACCGGCGGCGAACCGCTGGTGCGCAAGGGCGTGGAGCAGCTGGTCAAGGGGCTGAAAGCCATCCCCGGCATCCGGAAGGTCACCATGACCACCAACGCCGTCCTGTTGGAGCAGCAGCTGCCCGCCCTGCTGGAGGCCGGGCTGGACAGCGTGAACATCAGTCTGGATACGCTGGACCCCGCCCTGTTTGCAAAGATCACGGCCCGGGATGAATTTGCCGCCGTGCAGGCGGGCATCCATGCCGCGCTGGAAAGCGGCATCCCGGTCAAGCTGAACTGCGTGCCCCAGGTGGGCGTGAACGAAGGTGAGCTGGAAGCGCTGGCCGCTCTGGCACAGGACAAGCCCCTGCAGGTGCGGTTCATCGAGATGATGCCCATCGGCTACGGGGCAGCCATGCCCTGTATCTCCGGCCCGGAGCTGCTGGCCCGCTTCCGCAGGCGCTGGCCGGAGCTGGCCCCGCTGCCCGGGGCAGCATGTGCTGCGCTGGGCGATGGCCCGGCGGTCTATTACACCGTGCCGGGCTGGAAAGGGGACATCGGCTTCATTGCCGCTGTCCACGGCAAGTTCTGCGCCTCCTGCAACCGGGTGAGGCTGACCAGTCAGGGCTTTCTGCGCCCCTGCCTTGCCAGTGAGGCCGGATGTGACCTGAAAGCCCTGCTGCGCAGTGGCGCGTCTGACGAAGAGCTGCTGACTGCTATCCGTACCACCATCTGGGAAAAGCCCCAGGAACATCATTTTGAATTGAAACAGGACATCCCCGCGACCCGGGGCATGTACCGAATTGGAGGATAAATCTATGGGAAAACTTCTGGCGATCTGCACCAGCCCGCAGCGGGGCACGGTCAAGACCGAAGTGGAAAGCGCACGCCTGACCCCGGAATGGGGCATTGAGACCGATGCCCACGGCGGGAACTGGCACCGTCAGGTCAGCCTGCTGAGTGCCGAAAAGATCGAGAACTTCCGCAAGAAGATCTGGGTGGACTACGGTGCCTTTGGCGAGAATCTGGTGGTGGAGGGCTACGATTTCCGCAATCTGCCCGTGACCAGCCGCTTTGCCATCGGGGACGTGGTGTTGGAAATGACCCAGATCGGCAAAGAGTGCCACAACGACTGCGTCATCAAGCAGAAGACCGGCGAGTGCATCATGCCCCGGGAGGGCGTGTTTGCCCGGGTGCTGCAGGGCGGCGAGATCCACGTGGGGGACGAGGTGACCCTGCTGCCCCCGCCGGAAAATCCGCCCCTGCGCGCTGCTGTCATCACCCTTTCTGACAAGGGCAGCCGGGGTGAGCGGGAGGACAAGAGCGGCCCCCTGATCGTGGAGATGCTCACCGCTGCAGGCTATCAGGTGGAGGAGACCATGATCCTGCCCGATGAGGCAAAGGCCCTGAAGGCACAGCTCATCCGGCTGGCCGATGGCCGTCAGGTCAACCTGATCCTGACCACCGGCGGCACCGGCTTTGCCCCCCGGGATATCACCCCGGAGGTGACTTTGAGCGTAGCCGAACGCAACGCGCCCGGCATTGCCGAGGCCATGCGGTACCATAGCCTTACCATCACACCGCGCGGGATGCTGAGCCGTGCCGCCAGTGTGCTGCGCGGCAAGACCCTGATCGTGAACCTGCCGGGCAGCCCTAAGGCCGTAAAAGAAAACCTCGAGTACATCCTGCCCAGCCTTGCGCACGGCATCCGCCTTGCCGCCGGGCTGGACGGCGAATGCGCCCGGAAGTAAAAAAGTATCCCGGTGGGCGGCACCGCATCCTGTACCGTATCGTGCAAAATCATTTCTTTCTGCAAAATCATTTCTTTCAAAGAACAGGAGAATAAGCCATGAACCTGAACAAGATTTCCCGCCGGAACTTTCTGTGTGCGGCCGGTCTGACCACCGCCGCTGCCCTCACTGCCTGCGGCGGTGCCTCCAGTGTGGCATCCTCTGTGGCTTCCTCTGCCGCTGCTTCTTCCGAGGCTGCCCAGAGCGTGGAGCTCATCGTCTTTGCCGCCGCCTCCCTCACTGAGACCCTGACCTCCATCGGCGAAACGTACTCGGCAGAGAACCCGGGCGTGACCTTCCGGTTCAACTTTGATTCCTCCGGCACCCTCAAGACCCAGATCCAGGAAGGTGCCGACTGCGACGTGTTCATTTCGGCCGGTCAAAAGCAGATGAACCAGCTGGACAGCACCGCTTCTGCGGATGTAAACACCGAAGGGCTGGACTTTGTGGACAGCGACAGCCGCGTGGACCTGCTGGAAAACAAAGTGGTGCTCTGCGTGCCGGAGGGCAGCGACAAGGGCATCGACAGCTTTGACGCCCTGGCCGAGCACCTGAAGGCCGAGGACATCCTCTTCTGCATGGGCAACAGCGATGTGCCGGTGGGCCAGTACACCCAGAAAATTCTGGCCTATTATGATCTGGACGAGGCCGCTCTGGCTGCCGCCGGGGTCATCACCTACGGTTCCAATGTCAAGGAGGTGACCACCCAGGTCACCGAGGGCAGCGTGGATGCCGGTGTGGTCTACTGCACCGACGCCTACAGCGCCGGTCTGACCCCCGTGGACGAGGCCACCAAGGAAATGTGCGGTCAGG
>ERZ826613.3202-NODE-3202-length-14103-cov-9.179243_pt1 | contig 14103 bp, 10 predicted proteins | sample MGYA00519925_ERZ826613 | MGnify/ENA primary metagenome ERZ826613 (study PRJEB31778, sample SAMEA3449236) | human gut metagenome | biome: human gut; feature: human-associated habitat; material: faeces | place: United Kingdom | collected 2010/2012 ... | reverse complement strand
TTGGCATAAAACGGGGCTGCCGCCCAGCAAAAATATTTGCTAATGCGACAGCCCCACCTTCCCGCCAGGTGCCTCAGGCGCCAAGTATGACCAGCGGCTTACTCCGACGCACCGGGTCCCGACCATGCAGCCGTCCCGCTGGCAGTCTGTCCGTTCTGGTTTTTGGGGGTGTGAGGTGTGGTGGTTTGCCGGGAGGTGGTGGGCCATCAGCGCTGCGCTGGATGGCTGCAGGGGCTGAGTTTCCTTGTGATGTGCCGGGAGGTGGTAGGGCATCGGCGCTGCGTTGGATGTGGGTGGGGTGAGTTTTTGGCGATTTGTCGTGAGGGGATTGGGGGATAGAGGCTGTTTTGGATAGGGTGTGGTGTTTTTGTGTAATATTTAAATTTATTTTTGGAGTATTTTGGATTATAATTATGGAAAAAGATGGTTGTCCTGATTGGTTGACTGATTGACTGGTTGATTGATTGATATCCGGAGTTTTGGTGACTGTTTTGTGTGGCTTGAGAGAAGAGCTTCGGATGTATGCTGATGAGGGTTGAGAGAAGAGCTTTGGATGTGTGTTGATGAGGGGTGTGTGATGGGCTTCGGATGTGTGTTGATGTGGCTTGTGTGAGGGCTTCGGAGGTTTGTTGGTTTGGTTTTGAGGGTGGTCTTTTGGGGGCTGCCTGGGTTTTGGAGGGGAGTGGGTTGTATGTGTGATTATGTGGTTTTGCCGCTTTTGAATTCGTCTTTTGAGCCTGGGAGGGCTCGGGAGGTTGTTGAGGGGTTTGTGGATGTGGATTTGAGGAATATTGCGCGGGCTGAGCTTTTTTATTTTACGGGGCAGGCGGAGGAGTGCTGTGAGATCACGAGGAGGTATCTGTCCAGCAGGGTTATTGAGCTGAAGCTTTCGGCGTGTATTTTGTATGGGTATTCTAATCTGTCGCTGGGGAATGTGGCGGCGGCTAAGCGGGGGATGGAGGGGATCCAGTCCTGTGTGAAGATTGCTATGAAGAAGAAGGTTCCTAAGGATGTTTATGCGTCTTGTCTTCTGGCGGGGTATGTGGGGGCGGTTTTGCTTTCATCTGCCTACGGATGGGATGCCTGCTTTTGGGGAGTACAGCAGGATGCTTCCTGAGGGGCTGAGGCTTTTTGCCACGTATGTGATGGCGCACCATACTTATCTTAACGGGGAGATATGGAGTGCTTATGGGATGGGGAAGGCTGCTTTGTTTATGGCGGATAGGTCGTATCCAATCAGTATGACGTATATCCACTGTATGATGGCGGTGTGTGCGATCAACCGAAAGCATAAGCAGGAGGCGCAGGAGGAGATGCTCCGGAGCTGGGAGCTGGCGAAGATGGATGGGTTTCTGGAGCCTTTTATTGAGCATCATGGGCTTTTGCGGGGGCTGATCGAAGCTTGTATCCGGAACCGGGATCCGGAGGCGTATCAGCGGATCACGGAGGGTGTGATTTCTTTCAGCAGGGGCTGGATGGCGCTTCATAATCCGGAAAACCGGAGAAAGGTTACGGGGGAGCTGTCGACGATGGAGTTTTCTATTGCCATGCTGGCAAGTGGGGGATGGACCAATAAGGAGATCGGAGAGCATCTGGGGATTTCCATTAATACTGTCAAGCATTACCTTACGGATATCTTTTGCAAGCTGAATGTCAAGAAGCGGGATGAGCTGAAGAAATTCATGTTAAAATAGTGACAGAGGCACTTTTTTTTGAAAAAACGGGCCTTACAAAACAACTGGTAGTGTTGTATAATAAATATCACGAATAGTCAGATTTTATCGGAGAAATCAGACGAAAAGAACCAGTGAACGAGTAAGTTAAGAAGGAGGAGTTGAAGACTGATTTTCGATAGCATCTGATAATGTCAGTATTCTTACCAAAAATGCCTGGTATATTGACACTACAATCACATAAGGGTAAAATATTGAAAAGGTGTAACCTGTTTACTCACCGGCTAAAAACATGAAGCTTTTTTAAGAGAAAGGAATATAAACAGAAGTAAAGTAATAAGAAATACAGTACACGTTAATGCACACATAGGAAAGCGGGAAAGGTATGAAAAAATTAAGGAATAATAAGATCAGAAAACTCCTGGCATTTATGGTGGCTTTGGCGTTGATGGTATCCTGTATGCCGAGTGCATATACGATCTCCGCGAGTGAGGCGTTCGGAGATGGAACGGAGGATATATTTACAGATGGTGAAATTACATCTGAACCAGCGGCCGAAGAATCGACACCGGATGTAAGCAGCGCTGACCAGGAGGAAACGGAACAGGCGCAGCAATCGACGCTTACATATGAAAATGATTCTGTTAAAGTAACAGCAGAGGCACTGGAGGACGGAGCTCTTCCGCAGAATACAGCATTGAAGGCTGACGGCGTAAACGAGAATTCATCCGTATCTTATGATACAGTTTCTCAGAAGCTTTCAGCAGCAGCTACAGACAAGGGCAGCAGCCTGAGAGGTTTTTTTGCGTATGATGTGTATTTTGCTGATGGCGACGGAAACAGAGTCGAGCCGAACGGCAGAGTCAGAGTAACTTTTGAGTACAAGACACCGGCAGCACCGGAGCTTACCGATGCAGCCAGCACGAGTGTAACCGTTGAGAAGCTTCATTATAACAGCAGTACCGGTGATACTGATGTTAACACCTTACAGGCCAACGAGGATCTGAAGGTTCTGAATGTCAACGAAGGCAAACAGATCCAGACACTTCAGGTTGAGACTGGCAACGCAGCTGTTTTTGCCGTTATGTGGGATTCTCCTGAGACAGCAGATGTCGAGGCGGAAGCTGTTTCCGGTAATGAGGACGAGGTGTCTATCGCATCAGAGGAGCTTACGGACGGAATGGATATTTCGGACGAGCCTGAGCAGGATGCAGCTGAGACACCGGCAGCAGAGAATCCGGAGGTAACTCCTGATGCAGAGCCTTCTGAGGCTCCGGCGGAGAATCCGGATGCTGAACCTACCGAAGCGCCGGCAGAGGATCCGGATGTGGTGGAAGAACCGGCAGAGGATATTGCGAGCCCGGAGGAGGTTCCGGCAGCAGATGAGAATGGTGTGACAAGCCTGATCGAGGTTCTGGGAGACGATACGAATCTTCGTGTCAGCCCATCTGTCGAGGCAGAGGTTCTGGCAACTGTAAACGCAGGAACACAGCTCACACTTCTGGATACCGTAACAGCAGAGGACGGAGCAACCTGGTACAAGGTTTCCTGGGAAGGAACCGAGGCTTACATAAGAAGTGATATGGCACAGGTTGTTGACAGCAGCGATGAGGCAGAAGAGCCTGAGGATGTGCAGGAAAGCGAAGAAGTTTCTTATTCTCAGGAAGTTGGTAATGTAGTCGTAACTGCAACAGCAGCGAAGGACGTTATTCCGGAAGGTGTACAGTTTGTTGTGACTCCGATCGAGAAAGGTTCTGACCAGTATGAAGATGTAGCTGACAGACTTGAAAAGAAAGCCGAGAACGAAGATTATTCTATCGCCGGTTTCCTTGCCTACGATATCTACTTCCAGGACAGTGAAGGAAACAAGATCAATCCGGAAGACGGAAAGGTTAAAGTTTCCATGGAATATAAGAATGCAACTGCTCCGGATGAAGTGAAGGAAGCAGATGCCGCAACAATGGCAATGGCTTCTGCAGACGAAAGCAGCCAGGATGATACAGAGACGGCAGAGCAGAATCTTTCTGTTTCTGTAATGCACTTCGTAGAAGATGAAAACGGAAATGTAGAGTCCGTTGTGGATATGACTAAGGACGATACCGCTAATGTAGAAACAAATGCAGAGGGTGAAGTCCAGAAGGCTGAGTTTGAGACAGAGAGCTTTTCTACATTTACGATTACTTGGAAGTATAGTTCTTATTATTATACTGCTTCAAAAAGTATAAATGTTCATTATGTTAATTTTGAAGGCAATGATATTTCGGGCAATCAGAGAGACACAGTAAATGTAACTTCTGGAAAGTCGGTTGAATTAGGGGAGGAGTTTGTAAAAAAGATTGATAACTATACTTATGTAGGCGCCAGAATTGATAAATATAATGGTGAGAGCCTGAAGTATATTAAAGCAACATGCACGTATGATCGAACTAATAAATCATGGTCATGGAGTATCCAGTATTCAACAGATAACCAAAACTGGCAAACATCCACCATTACAAATGTTGATATATATCTGTTATATCAGGAACCATTAAGTATTAAGGATGATCTGATGGATTCAGGAACTCTGATACCACAGATAAGTGATGCATTGCAGGCACAGATAAACAGTAGTAAAAATGTAAAATACACGTGGTATAAGAGCATTAATAATGGTAAGTTTGAAAAAGTTAAGAGAGTAAAAGTCACTAAAAATAAATATAATATCGAAGAAGATGCGACTACAAAATTAAGTACTATGAATGTGGCGCTGGATCATGGAGAATTGAGTAATACTCAGACATCTGTAAAATATCAAGTTGGTCTTTCTATAGACGGTTCAGAAGAAATTCGTTCTGGAGTATATAATGTTGAATATTACAGAGAACTTCGAAATGGTGATTTTGAAACTCCTAATGTTGTAAAATCTGGACATAAAAACACAAACAACTGGCAGTATTCTAATGAGAATTATAAGAAGCTTGGAGGTGTATGGCAGACAACAGGAACACATGCAGCATCACAATTTTCTGATTCTGAGGGTGCGGATATAGAGATTGTTACAACTGCTACTAACAATCTGAGTGGCTATAGTTGGCATGGAGATGTAAAGGATGCTAGTGGTAATAATAATCATGATAACTCATTAACAAATGGCCAGGGAAAAGGGCAGTTTGCCGAATTAAATTGTGAGGCATCGGGTGCATTATATCAGGATGTAATGACTTACGCAGATGAGAAATTAAGTTATGGGTTATCTCATCGAGCACGAGGAAGTAATTCACAAACAACAGAGCATGATACCATGTATGTGGTTATTATGCCGACAAAAGTAGCAAAAACAGCTGCAAACGGAAGTGAGTTAAAAACACAGGATCAGTTGGTTGAGTATATTAAAAATAAAATTAAGTATAAATATACAACCAGTATTGCTAGCAGAGAAGAATTTGTAGAGTGTTATAATAATGATGGTGTTTATATAGCAAGAATTTCAAGTGACGATCAAGACTGGAATAAAATTATTCAAAATAAAGTTTATACAGCAAAATCTACACTGACAAGATTTTTCTTTGTTGCAGGAACGACTAGTAGTGGAAAAGCTACGGTAGGTAATTTCCTTGATGATGTACAGTTTACACAGGGGTTAGTTGCAGCAGATCCGGATAGGTATACACTTCAGATAACGAAGGAATTTAATAATATAACTGATGAGCAGATTGAGCAGCTTAAAGATAAACTTACTTTTACTATCAAGGTGTATAGCAAGGATAATCCGAATGTTGAAATTACGGAGCAGGTATTACCAGGAGAAAATACCTTTAAATTAAAAGATATGATTCAAAATGAAACGGACGGTACTTATTACAAGTTATTTGAGAATAAAGAAATGTCCGCTAATGCACAGTATCTGTTCAAAGTGGAAGAGGCATATTCAGATATAAAAGGTTATAAATGTACTACAACAGAAACAATTACCGGTGGTATTGTTCAGCAGGATGGAAAAAGTACTCTGATTGTAGGTGGAAATGCAGCAAACTTTAAGTTTACAAACACATATGTCAATAATCAGAAGAACATATCTTTTACAAAGATATGGGATGATTTTAATAACTATTATGGATCAAGGCCCGAGAATCTGAATATAACATTACAGGGAAAGGTAAAAAATCAAGTCGCAAAGAGCTATGTTGTGACATTGAGTAATGAGAGTGCTGTTCTTACGAAAGAGAATAAAGAGGGTGTTACGGTCGAGAGTGCTTCTTCTGGAAACACAAATGCCTGGAAGTGTATTTGGAAAGGGGTTCCGATATATGATGACGACAATAATTTAATTGATTGGTCTGTTAAAGAGGGCGAGGTAAACAGCTCCTATGCATATCAAGAGTCAGAAGTAAGAGTTGGCGATGGTTCAAATTATCAAGAAGAGAACACTTCTGTAATTGCTGATTCAAAAATTGAAACGGTGACAGAGGAGAATGCAAATATTCCAACGGCAGAAGGCAACAATGAAACAACTCAGAGTACTCAGGACAATGTAGAATCCAATGATGCGGCTGTTATGTCTGCAAGTGATTCTGGTGGAGATGAAACAGCTGTACAGACAGACGTAAATAATACGTCAGATACAGGAGATGTTGAAGAAAGCTTTTACATCGTCAATAAGCTTGTAACAGAACCGGTAACTGTTAGTAAGTATTGGGATGATAACCATAATAAGTATGAAAACAGACCATCTAGTCTGAATATTAATTTAAAAGTTAATAATGGATCACAGCGAACAATATGTTTAAAGGCTGGTTCTGAATCAAATACTGCTAACAAGTGGAGTGCAAGATAAAACAATTGATGCAAAGGGCTCAACATATACACTTACAAAAGCTTTTACAGGCGATGATGGACAAACAACATACCAGGTTGTAAACCGTGGACAGGAAGTTCCATTTACTATTACAGCTACTTTCCCAAGTTATGATAAAGATGCAAAGGATAGAGCATTCCAGATTACTGACGAACCTAAAGGTATGAAAGTAAAAGAAGTAACTGTAAAAGTTGGAGAGGCTCCATTAGCTGCAGGCACTGATTATAAATTAGTAAGCGTGAAGGATGATGGGACTGATGGTGATGAAATAACAACATTACCAGCAGCAGAAGATCAGAAAGTACGAGTAAGATTTACTTCTGCCTACATTGGAACAGATAATAGACATGCTGGTCAGACTGTAACAGTAGAAGTAAAGGCACAGATTACAGATGCTGATACTTTTGTAAACAAAGCGTCAAGTGACAAAGGAAGCAAGCCATCTGAAGTAGATGGTAAATTAGGTTCTATTACAATCAACAAATACGATGAAAATAATAGTAAACGCTTAGCAGACGCAGAGTTCAGTATTGCACCAATGAAAGAGGATGAAGTTGGGGCTAAAATTCAGTTTGTACTTGTTGAGCAAAACAAAGACGGACAGTCTATTTATAAAAAAGCAACTGAAGAAGAAATTAAAAATGATGATATTACTAAAGTAACAAATATTGTAGCAAAAAATGGTGTAGTAGTAGCAAAAGGACTTGATGATGGAAAATATAAGATTGTCGAGGAAAAAGCTCCAGCTGGATATTCTGTAGTGACTGTAAACGATGTAACAATTGAAAACGGAGGAAATCCAACGGCTACAGTAAATGTTTCAGATACAAAATTACATTCTCTTCCACATACAGGTGGCATGGGAACATACCTCTTCACTATCATCGGTGTTGTAGTTATGGTTGGCGCTGCTGGTGCTTTCTTCATCAGCCGCAGAAAAGGATCTGAGGAGTAATCGTTTGATTGCCGGATCGATTCAATTCAAAAATTATTTATAAGCAACGACAAAGCAAGTATTAAAACAGAATAGTTTCTGATTATTCTGTTGAAGAAATCATTACCGCCCGGCCCCTTCGGGGGCCGGGAGTGGTAAATACAACAGTATGGAGAAACCTATGAGAAAGAATAAGAAGAAAAAATATATTGGACTTGGTTTGCTGTTTCTGATAGGGTTGTCCATACTGCTGTATCCAATGGTCAGTGATGCCTGGAACCGGTACAGGGACAGCCTGCTGATCAGTAATTATAGCAGCAGTGTTTCTTCGGATGATAATTCGGAGAAGATTGACAGTATGTGGAAGGCAGCTCAGGAGTATAACGAACAGATCAAGCAGGAAAGTGTGCCGGATGCTTTTTCCGTGAGGGATGGCCAGACGGACAGTACATATGAGTCTCTTCTGAACCTGAATGGTGATGGAATGATGGGGTATGTGGAGATTCCTGTGATCGATGTGAGCATTCCAATCTATCATTACACGACAGATGAGACTCTGGAGAAGGGCGCTGGTCATTTGTTCGGCAGCAGTCTTCCGGTTGGCGGCAAGAGTACCCATTGTATTTTGTCGGCACACAGAGGTCTTCCAAGTGCGAAACTTTTTACAGATCTGAATCTTGTGGAAGAGGGAGATGTTTTTTACCTGCATGTGCTGGGTAAGACGCTTGCCTACGAGGTGGATCAGATTCTTACCGTTCTTCCGGAGCAGACAGAGTCTCTGGGTATCACGGATGGGGATGATTATGTAACGCTGGTTACGTGTACGCCTTATGCGGTGAATACGCACAGACTTCTGGTGAGGGGACACAGAGTTCCGATGAAGGCTGCGAAGGCGGTTCAGAAAGCAGAGAAGAAGGTTACCGGAATCACCAATCCGACGCTTCCGATGCTTGCTCTCTGTGTTGTGATCGGAATTGTGATCGCGGTGATCCTGGTTGCCGGTATCAATTCTGTTCAGAACAAAAAACGACGCAGGAAATGATTTATGGCTAAAAAGAAAAAAAAGAAAAAGAGTAATGTTGTCCTGAACATCATGATTGCCCTGGTGTTTCTGGCGGGGGCGGGTGTGTTCCTTTATCCCACGATCAGTGATATGTGGAACCAGTATCGAAATGCCCAGCTGGTCAGTAAGTACGAGGAAGCGGTAACGGAGCTTTCGGACAACGACTATGACAGGCTGTGGAAAGAGGCGAAGGAGTATAATGCCGAGCATCCGGTGAATGCCATTGTAGATGCTTTTGAGGAAGAGGATACTTATGAGCTGAGTCATCCTTATGACAGGGTTCTGGATCCGAACGGTGATGGTCTGATGGGGAGTATCGAGATCCCGAAGATCAAAGCCAGACTGGCGATCTATCATGGACTGAGCAAAACGGTCCTGGAAAAGGGTGTCGGTCATGTGGAGGGTACCAGCCTTCCCATCGGAGGCAAGAGCACCCATGCGGTTCTGGCGGCGCATCGAGGTCTTCCTAACGCAAAGCTTTTTACAGATCTGGATCAGATGGAAAAGGGAGATATTTTTATCCTGCACATTCTTGGCAAGCATCTGGCCTACAAGGTGGATCAGATCAAGACGGTGCTTCCGGATGAGACCAGTGACTTGGATATTATCGAGGGTGAAGATCATGTGACTCTGATCACGTGTACCCCTTATGGAGTTAACACCCACAGGCTTCTTGTCCGGGGAGTGCGGACGAAATATGTGGTGGAAGATACAAAGAATGACGAAACGATACCGCAGAAGCTTGCTGTTGTGGATCCGAAGAGGGTTCTGGCCGGCGGCGCTGCAGTGCTTGTTGTTCTGATCCTGCTGATTTATCTGATCGTCCGTCATAGGGACAAAAAACGGAAAAAGAAGCAGCTTTCAGAAAGGAAAGAGGAGGCAGAGAGCGATGAAAAATAGAAGAAAGCAAGGGAAAATATTCCGGAGCCTTCTGGCTGTTCTGATGCTGACGGCTATGCTGGTCACGAGTGTTTTGCAGCCGGTTTTCGCCGGGGATTATGAAGCTGGAAAAACAGGTAATCTGACGTTGACGGTTCAGCAGGCGGATGAGGAGGGAAACCAGACTCCGCTGCCGGATGTAGGGCTGACGATCTACAAGGTTGGCAGTGTGAATTTTGATGGCAATGTGCATTTCGTGTTGGATGAGGCACTGGCTGCCGCAGCAATCGATTTTGATTCCATCACGACGGCTGATGGCTGGTATGAAGCGGCAGAGAAGCTGGCGGCTATGATCGTCAGCGGAAGCGTGGATGTGTGGGGTATGTCCAAGTCCTCTGATGCAGAGGGGAATATGACTTTCGCTGATCTGGCTGAGGGTATGTACCTGGTGGTGCAGACAGATGGAAACAGCAGTGTTATGGTTTCACCGATGCTGATCTCCGTTCCTTTTGCAGATCAGGAGCAGGGCTGGATGTACGATGTACAGGCTTATCCGAAGTCTGTAAGTAATCCGCAGAAGCATACACAGATCCAGGTTACGAAGAGAATCTATAATGTTGATGATAACGGGAATGTGATTCCTCTGGAAACGAAGGAGGATGTAACTTATAATGTTGGGCTTTACCTTGATCCGGATGGAAATGCCCCTTACGGAGAAATGCAGAAAATCCATATCCAGAATGCTTCCAGTGGTACAGCTACATGGACGGATGTTCCGGATGGCACCTATTATGTATTTGAGCTGGATGAGGATGGAACGCCTCTTCAGCAGAATACGAAGATCAAGGTGGATGATGAGAATCTTTACTACTACAATGTAACGAAGCCGAATGGTGAGAGTGAAGAGAAGTCCAATCAGGTTGTGATCGGTGGAGATAGTGGTGTTACTGAGGCTGCGGCTTATGTAAATAACTATTATACAAAGATTTCCGATGTATTTAGCCGTAACGGATATATCAACATTAAGAAGAATGTGATGATCGATGGTGTTGCTTCTACTGTGGATGATACGTTCTATGCTGGTTTGTTCTCCACTGAGAGTAACGGTGAGCTGACGCTTGAGAAGGTAGTGACTCTGAAACAGAATGGTAGTGTTCAGGTAACAGTGGATCTTCCAACAGATCAGGAGATCAACAGTGTTACTTATACTGTTCTGGAGACGGATAAGGATGGAAATCCGGTTGATGATGATACCTTTAAGTATACAGTTACCGGTCAGGGTGAGGTTACACTGAATAATGATAACCGATATACTGTAACAAAGGAGATCACCAACAGTCTTTCTTCTGAGCCGACACCGATTCCGACTGTTACACCTGGAACAAATCATGGTGGAAATGATCGGATCACTCCGATCCCGAATAACGGTACAGCGGGCGGAACTGCTCCGAACGATACCAGCGGTACAGCAAGACGTTCTGTAAAGACCGGCGATGATACACCGATCGGCGTATGGGTTGGAATCCTTGCAGCAGCGATTATTGTTGGCGGTGGTGCAGCTTATGGAGTTAAGAGAAAGAAGAAAAAATAAATAACGGATCGTTCTGAAGGATGATCGATGGAAGAACCGGGCGATGTGGATGCCCGGTTCTTTTTTGGAATATTTATGTATTGGGGATGAAAAAGCAGCGGGTGATATTTTTTCTCGAAAATTGCTCTTGACATTTTGGTATGATAAGTATATTGTATGTGTTGCAGTAAATTTCATAAAAGATAGCCTTTTATTCAGAGTGGTGGAGATACAAAGGATCTGAGAAGCCACGGCAACCCCGGATAATCCAGGAAGGTGCCAACCTGAGCGAGCAATCGAACAATAAGAGGATTGTTTACAGAATTTAAACAGTCCGGATTGTACGGGCTGTTTTTTATGTATATAACCATTGTTTTATTACAAAAGGAGAAGATCATGGAGAAAATTTTATTTACATCTGAATCTGTAACTGAGGGTCATCCTGACAAGGTCTGCGACTCTATTTCCGATGCGATCCTTGATGCTATGATGGCACAGGATCCGATGAGCCGTGTTGCTTGCGAGACTGCTACTACAACAGGTCTTGTACTTGTTATGGGCGAGATCACAACCAAGGCTAATGTTGATATCCAGAAGATCGTTCGCGATACTATCCGTGAGATCGGATATGACAATGCGGATTATGGCTTTGATGCGGATACCTGTGCGGTTATCACATCACTTGACAAGCAGTCCACAGATATCGCTATGGGTGTTGACAAGGCTCTTGAGCAGAAAGAGGACGATATGAATGAGGACGAGCTGGATTCCATCGGTGCCGGTGACCAGGGTCTTCAGTTTGGTTATGCTTCCAATGAGACTGAGGAGTATATGCCGTATGCCATCAACATGGCTCACAAGCTTGCTCAGCAGCTGACAAAGGTTCGTAAGGACGGCACTCTGAAATATTTAAGACCGGATGGAAAGACTCAGGTTACTGTTGAGTATGATGAGGCTGGCAAGCCGAAGAGAATCGATGCTGTTGTATGCTCTACACAGCATGATCCGGATGTTACTCAGGAGCAGATCCATGAGGATATTAAGAAGTATGTTTTTGATGCGATCATTCCGGCTGATATGGTTGATGCGGATACGAAGTATTTCATCAATCCGACAGGTCGTTTTGTTATCGGCGGACCTCACGGTGACAGTGGTCTGACAGGTCGTAAGATCATCGTTGATACCTACGGCGGAACAGGACGTCACGGCGGCGGTGCTTTCTCCGGTAAGGACTGCACAAAGGTTGACCGTTCTGCTGCTTATGCTGCACGTTATGTTGCAAAGAACATTGTTGCAGCAGGTCTTGCTGACAAGTGTGAGATCCAGCTTTCCTATGCGATCGGTGTTGCGCATCCGACTTCTGTCAGTGTGAATACCTTCGGAACAGGTAAGCTTTCTGAGACTAAGCTTGTTGAGATCGTTCGTGAGAATTTTGATCTTCGTCCGGCTGGTATCATCAAGATGCTTGACCTTCGCCGTCCGATCTACAAGCAGACTGCTGCTTATGGTCATTTCGGCCGTACAGATGTTGATCTTCCATGGGAGCATCTGGACAAGGTTGAGACTCTGAAGAAGTATCTTTGCAATAGCTACGAATAATCGTTTCAGAAGAATAAAGAGTGAAGCCCCCGGTAGTGCCAGTACCGGGGGCTTCTTGCATGGTGAGATGGGGTTTTTTATAGAAAATTTAGAGATAGGGAATATAGTTTATGTTATAATACGTGTATGTGAATGTGTGAATTTATAAAGGACGGAGATACAGATGAAGTTAAAAACACGTATTATTGTGGGCTTCGTTGCGATCATCCTGCTGCCGTTGCTTCTTTTTTCCGCAAGTCTGTACGGGTTCAGCCAGACGCAGGCGAAGCATGTGCAGGAGAGCAGCAGCCAGGCTTCGGATTCCAGCCAGATGGTCTATGATATTTCGCTGCCGCAGTCTTCCAGCAGCCAGGTGAAGCTGATGGCCAAGGATATGATCCTGACCGCAACGATCATCCTTGTTTTTACCGCGTTGTCCGTAGGGCTGTGGATCTATCGGAGCATTGCGGTTCCGCTGGTGAAGCTTAAGAAGGCTACCAAGAACATCAAGGAGGGGAATCTGGATTTTGTGCTGGAGGTTGAGGGGAATGATGAATTTTCCCAGCTTTGCCAGGATTTTGAGGAGATGCGTAAGCGTCTGAAGGAGTCCACGGAAGAGAAGATCCTGATGGATAAGGAGAATAAGGAGCTGATTAGCAATATTTCCCATGATCTGAAGACGCCGATCACTGCGGTGAAGGGTTATGTGGAGGGAATCATGGATGGTGTGGCGGATACGCCGGAGAAGATGGACCGGTATGTGCGTACCATTTATAATAAGACCAATGAGATGGATCATCTGATCAATGAGCTGACCTTTTATTCCAAGATCGATACCAACCGTATTCCGTATACGTTCAGCAAGCTGAATGTGGAGGATTATTTTTCGGATTGTGCGGAGGAGCTTGGGCTTGAGATGGAGACCAGGGGGATCGAGCTTGTGTATGCCAATTATGTGGAGAAGGGTGTGCAGGTTATTGCGGATGGTGAGCAGATTCGCCGTGTGATCCATAATATTGTGAGTAATGCCATTAAGTATATGGAGAAGCCAAAAGGGATCATCCAGCTTCGGGTGAAGGATGTGGGTGATTTTATCCAGGTGGAGATCGAGGATAACGGTAAGGGTATCGCCGCCAAGGATCTGCCGTATATTTTTGACCGTTTTTATCGTACCGATGTTTCCAGGAATTCTTCCAAGGGAGGAAGCGGTATCGGACTTTCCATTGTAAAGAAGATCATGGAGGATCATGGTGGAAAGGTCTGGGCTACAAGCCGGCTGGGGATCGGAACGATCATGTATTTTGTTCTCAGAAAATATCAGGAGAATATCTTAAGTGATCAAAACTGTTGACTGATATGATTAAATGTGTTTGAATTTACTCAAAAGAGTAAATTATTATGAACACATCAAATATCACAAATTACAAGCTAAAAGATTTTGCTGAACTGTTAGGTGTATTTGTAAAAACATTACAGCGTTGGGATAGAGAAGGAACTCTAAAGGCAAACCGAATTCCAACTGATAGACGTTATTACACTTATGACCAATATCTGCAATTCAAAGGAATA
>ERZ826613.3186-NODE-3186-length-14177-cov-3.569395_pt1 | contig 14177 bp, 11 predicted proteins | sample MGYA00519925_ERZ826613 | MGnify/ENA primary metagenome ERZ826613 (study PRJEB31778, sample SAMEA3449236) | human gut metagenome | biome: human gut; feature: human-associated habitat; material: faeces | place: United Kingdom | collected 2010/2012 ... | reverse complement strand
AGCGAGGCGACGTCCTCCCCCGACGGATTCTGAAAGACCCGCAACCCGAATTCGGGAATCACGGCCAGCACATGATCGAAGACATCCGACTGAATCCCCTCGTAATCCACCCACACGACCGTATCGGTAAAGAAATAGAGCTGCATCGGAAGCCCCGTTTCGGTGGGCTGCAACTGCCGCACCATCAGCGTCATATCCTTGTTCACCGGAACCTCGTTCCGAAGGTAGCGGACCAGATAGGCCCGGAAAACCCCGAGGTTGGTCTGATGCAGGCCGTTGATCCGCCGTTCTCCGGAGCCGATGCCGTGCGCGGCGTTGTACTCCTCGACACGGCGTTCGGTCTGATCGACGTAGTCGCGGATCAGGTCGATCGTACGGTAGTGGTCCAGCATCTCGGGGGTGCAGAAACGCACGCTCGTCATGTCGATCGCCACGGAGCGCATCACGCGCCGCCCACCCGAAAGCTGCATGGCGTGCCAGTTGGTGAACGAATCGGTCGTCAGCAGGTAGGGCGGCAGCATGACGAGCGTGTTGTCCCAGTTGCGGATCTTGACCGTCGTGAGCGACACCTCCTCGACGTTGCCATCGGCCCCGTACTTGGGGATCGAAATCCAGTCTCCGACCTTGAGCATGTCGTTGGCCGCGAGCTGGAGGCCCGAAACGAAGCCGAGGATGCTGTCACGGAAAATCAGCATCAGCACGGCCGCCGAGGCGCCCAGTCCCGTCAGCAGGATGGCGGGCGACTTGTCGAGCAGGATCGAAACGATCAGAATCGTGCAGATCAGCAGCGCAATGCCCTGCGCCGTCTGCCGCAGGCCCTTGATGGGTTTGTTCTGCCAGGCGGGACGCGCCGCAGCGATGTGGAAGGCGGCATAGAGCAGAGCGTTGACGAAGCGGAAAACCGAAAAGACGATATAGGCCTCCATGAACCGCAGGACGATGACGCGCCCGGTGGATTTCTCCTCGAAGACCACCGGGAGCACGACGGCCAGCAGAATGGCGCTCAAAATATGACACATGCGCCGGAGAACCGGAACGCTGAAAAGCGTGTCGTCCCATTTGGCCCGGGTGCGCTCCACGAGTTTCCGCACCCCGTGTACGATGCCCAGTTGCAGCAGCAGGTCGAAAACCACGGCGGCCAGCACCACGAGCACGAAAGCCGCCCAGCGGTCGAGCGCATCGCCGGTGGCCGAAGTCAGGCCCAGCCATTCGAGCAGGGCGTGCGTCCAACGTTTCAGAAGTGTCTGCATACCCGTACCCGCATCAACTTTCGGGCCTCAACCGCAGCGGCGGCCGAAAAACCGGAAACGACGCCGGCGCGGACAACGGAATCACCCGAGAATCAATCCGGCCTCGCCTTCGAAGTTGGGTGTGAAAACACCCTGTCCGAGGTTTTCGCGGATTTCGTCCGGGGACCAGAAACGCCCGCCGTCAAGCTCCCCGCTCGGACGGACCTCGCCGTCGTAGACCGTGCGGAAGACATGGACCAGTTCGTATTCGCGTTCCGAGCGGAACGGATAGACCGCAACCGCCCCGGGCACGAAATCCGTGATGCCCAGCTCCTCGCGCACCTCGCGCCGCAGGGCTTCGGCGATCGTCTCGCCATAGTCCACATGGCCGCCCACGGCCGTGTCCCACCGTCCGGGCTGAATGTCCTTCCAGGCGGGGCGTTTCTGCAAATAGAGTTCGCCGCGCGAATTGAAAACATGGAGGTGCACCACCGGGTGCAGGAGCATCGACCCGCCGTGGCACTCGCCGCGCGTGGCTTTGCCGACGACGTTCCCCGCCGCGTCGACCACGGGAAAGATCTCTTCGCTGTTATCGCTGTTCATGCCGGGGATATTTACGGATGTAGATCATGGCGGCCGTCATCCCCAGCAGCACGAAAGCCGCGCCGGGAATCGCCGTATATTCATAGCCGAGCCCGTGCCCGATCGGCAGGCCGCCGACGTAGGCCCCCAGGGCGTTGCCCAGGTTGAAAGCCACCTGCACGAGCGCGGCGCCGAGCATCTCGCCGCCGCGCGAATTTTCGAGGATCAGCAGTTGCTGGGGCGACGATACGCAGAAGAGGCAGGCCGTAGTCAGACACATCAGCGCCAGCGAAAGATAGCGGACATGCGCCCCGAAAAAGATGCCGACGAGCGCCAGACAGGCCGTGCCGAGCGTGAAGCGCACAACCCGCTCGGGCGTGAACCGGTCGGCATAGTGACCGCCGACGATATTGCCCGCAAACATGCCGAAACCGGCCAGCATGACGATCAGCGTCAGGTCCTCGGAACGGAACCCCGAGGTGTGGACCATCAGCGGGCTGACGTAGCTGTACCAACAGAAGATGCCGCCGTTGCCCAGCATCACCGACGCCAGCACCAGCCACGGAGCGGCGCTTTTCAGAAACCGGAACTGCCCCTTCATCCCCGTATCGGGCAGCGCGGGCAGAGCCGGAACCCACAATTTCACGAGCAGCATGGCCACGGCTCCCCACACGGCGACGATCCCGAACGTGGCGCGCCACGTCACGGCGCCGCTGATATAGGTTCCCAGCGGCACGCCGAAGAGGTTGGCGACGGTCATGCCCACGACCATGATCGACACGGCCTCGGCCCGCCGGCCCTTGTCGGCGACGCGCTCGGCGACGATCGACCCCACGCCGAAGAAGGCCCCGTGGGGAAGTCCCGAGACGAAACGCATGGCCAGCAGGGTCCAGTAGTTCGGCGAAAGCGCCGCACAGGCGTTGCCGAGAATGATCAGGCCCGTGAGGGCCAGCAGGATGTGTTTCAGCGGCCGCGTGCGGGCCACCAGCACCGTGAGGGGCGCCCCGAAGCAGACGCCCAGCGCATAGGCGGAGATCAGGTGCCCCGCTTCGGGGATCGAGACGCCGAGGCTGCGGGCGATATCGGGCAGAATGCCCATCATCACGAACTCCGCCATACCGAGCGCCAACGTCCCGAATGCCAGGGCGATCAGACTTTTCTTCATGGGAAAACAGACATTAACAGCTAACCGGCTGCAAAAATAGCACAAAAAAGGTGAAAAGTTTTTGCGTCTTTTCACCTTTTTCCAATTTTTCAGAGCTTGGGTCCCGATTCCCGAGGCTGGCCCACCTCGAAGCCCAGCGCCCGCATCCACTCCACGGTGGCGGCATCGACCTGATCGTTGCGGTCGGCCCAGCGGCGCTCCTCGATCAGCCGCTTCTTGCGCTCCTCGAGGGCTTTCAGAAGCGGGAAATCCGGATGTGCGAGATGCCTCTTCTCCTCGCGCTGCGAGGGCCGGACCCTGCGGTCGAAAACCGCCCCCTGCGTCGGACGCCGCGCGCCCTCCCACTTGAACCCCTTGAGGTAAAGCTCCTGATCAGCGGGAATCTTGTCCATCGGATAGATATTCCAGTCGGGGTCCTTGCGGTAGACGATCGTCACGACCTGTTTGTCCTCGATATAGAACGAACAGTCGCCGCTCTCGATGACGCCCATGCCCGTGATCTGGGGCGGCTCGCCGTCCTGCATGTAGTAGATCGTCTGGGCATTGCCGTTCACGTCGTTGCGGTAGATCTGATTGTCGCGGAACCACGCCGTCATCTGCTTGCCCGCCACCTGGTTGTAATGGACCGTGTCGAGCTGGGAGACCATCATCGGAGTGCCGATGAACTCGGCGCGCGTGATCTGCTGGTTCTCGGTGAATATGTCCATCACGTCGGAGGTGATCTGGTTGCCCTGGTTCCACAGCACGGGATTGATGTAGAGGTGGATCGTCGAATCGGTGCTGATGGCCGTCATCGAATCGCATACGGCCTGGAAATCGGAACGGAAAATGCGCACATTGCGGAAACCCTTCATCAGGCGGTAAACCGAGTCGGCGGAGTCGGTGAGCGAATCGACCGAGTCGGCCGGAATCCGCATCGCCAGCGAGTCGGCGGCCAGCGAATCGGCCATCTGCAACAACAGCGAATCCATCTCCCGGTCGTCGCGGGCGATCAGCGAGTCGATCTCGCGCAGGGCCGTGGAATCGACCGGAATCACCTTGCCTTTGCGGGCGGCGCGGGCCTGACGGGCGCGGAGTTTCGACTCGGCCTTGAGTTTGCGCGCAGCGAGACGCCGCTCCTCCCGCTCCTTCTGCGCCAGCAGTTTGGCCGTCGTCTTATCCTGGCGTTTTTTGGCGATCTCCTCCAGTTTTTCCTTCCGGGCCTTGGCGGCAGCGGCTTTTTGGGCCGCCTTCAACTTGGCGGCCTGCTCCTTGAGGTAGGCTTTCCGGGCATCGCCGACCAGCGTGTCGAGCGGATCGACGGCCGGAACGGCCAGCGAATCCGGGACGGAAAGGCCCAGCAGCGAATCGGGAACCTCCCGCCGGGCCAGCGAATCCGGCCCTGCGGCGTCTTCCGGCGAACCGGGACCGACGGCCGGAACGCGGGGACTTCCGAGCGAATCCGCCGCAGGACGGCCTTCGGGAAGCTCCCCGGCCGGGTGGTGCGGCGTCCCGAGAAGGGCGGAATCGGTTTTCAGACGCGCCAGCGAATCGGCTTTGGCCGCAGCGGCGGCCCGGCGCAGTGCGTTTTCATTGATCGTGAAGAGGTACATCGAATCGGCGCGCATGAAAAGCGAGTCGCCCTGCGAAAGGTCGTAACTCACCACCGCGGGCCGGCGCGTGAGGAACGCATTTCCCGGCTCCTTCCAGTACTCGCCGTAATCGCCGAAGGCGATCACCTTGTGTTCGGCGTCGTCCAGCTGCAAATCACGCCGCAGGATCACATGGTCCTCGGCGCGGTAGTAATGGAGGCTGTCGCTCCAGATCTCCTGCTTTTCGGTCAGGATATAGCCGTTGCGCGTCACGATGTAGAGCGTATCAGCCTTGTCGTAGGAACCGCGGTCGGCATAGAGGTAGTCGCCGTCCTTGTTCCAGATGTTGGTGCGGTCGAAGAAAAAGGCGTTGTCGGTAGCCATGTTGTAAACCACCGAATCGCCCTTGAGTTCGTATTCGTCGTTGCGCATTTCGACGCGGTCGACGGCGATCAGCTCCTTCGTGTCGGCATAGTAGTAGCCGCGGACCGATTCGAGCAGGTTCTCGCGGTTGAGCATCACCCCGCCGTCGGCGAATTCGCCGATGTTCTTCTTCGTGTTGAACAGGAATTTATAGGTGTAGAGCGTGGCGTCGCCGTCGACGACCTTGACGATGTCGGAGTAGACCCGCGCCTCGTTCAGCTCGCCGTCGTACTCGGCCCGGTCACCGTAAATGTAGGTCGTATTCTTGTTGATGAGCACGTTGCCGAAAAACTCGATGCGCATGTCCGAGTAACGCACGGCCGAGTCGCACGTGATGACGGCGCCGTTGTGCTGTGCGGCGAAGTTCCCCACCAGGAAAACCACCGAATCGCCCGGGGCGATGGGGCCCATCAGGTCCGACTTGAGGTCGATGAGCTTTTTCTCGCCCTCCGGCTCCGGCGCCTGCATGCCGCTGCGCGCCGCGACCACGGCGGCGGCCAGCACCACTACGGCTATGGACAAGAGCCTGCGCACGGCCTATTTCACCCAGTGTTTGTTCTCGAACTCCCCGTTGCGGAATTCGGGCGAGATGTAGACGTACATGCCGTCGATCTTCTTCGAAAGCCACTCCTTGAAGACCCGCTCCTGCTTGTCCTGCAAGGCCATCTCTTCGAGCCGCAGGTAGTCCTCGTTGAGCGAAGCCGTATGCGTGGGGATCACCTCGACCAGCTTGACGATCTTGGCCATCTGGTTGCCGAGCATGTCTTCGGTGAGGTAGGCCTCCGAAATCTCGCCGGGTTTGAGCCGGTTCAGGGCGTTGTAGTCGTCGAGGCTCTTGAACCGGCCGAAGTCCTCCTTGAGGAATTTCGTGACGGTCAGCTTGGCGTCGAAGGCGTTGAAACGCTCCAGGATGTCGTGGTTCGAGACGATGCCGCCGTTCATCTTCGACTGCGCGTCGTCCGAATAGAGCAGCGCAGCCCTCTCGAAGGTGATCGAATCCTTGCGGATCACCTTCACCAGACTGTCGAGCGTATTGAGCGAACCGCCCAGCTCCTCGGTCGTGTAGACCGGACGCAGCAGGATGTGGCGGAAATGATAGAGCCGGCCGCGCTTGTCCAGAAGCTGGATGATGTGGAAGCCGAACTGCGACTCGACCACCTCGGAAATCTGGCCGGGGCGCATCTTCTCCAGCGCCGCGCCGAATGCGGGGTCGAGCTGTTCGAGCGTCGAGGGGTCCATCTCGCCGCCGCGCATCATCGTGCCGGGGTCCTGCGAATACATGCGGGCGAGGTTTTCGAACTTGGCCTTGCCCGTGATCACGCGTTCGCGCATGTCGATCAGCCGTTCGCGCGTACGCTGCTTGGCGGCGGTCATCGACTTGGGAAACTTGGTGATCTGCGCATAGACATACTGGTCGGCGACGAGCGGCAGGCTGTCCTTCGAGATCGACTTGTAGAAACGCTCCACCTCGCCCGGAATCACCGACACCTTGTCGACCACCTCGGTCTGCATGGAGTTGGCATAGGCCTGCTCCTCGTAACGCTGGCGCATGATCTCGCGGATGTTGAAGATCGGCATGTGGTGCTTGGCTTCGAGCTGGGGGATCGAGCCTTCGGCCTCGACCATCTGCTGCACCTGCTCCTCGACGCGCGCCATGATGTCGGCGTCGTTGACCTTCACCGAGTCGATCTGGGCCTGGTTGTAGAGCAGCTTCTGGGTCATCAGCGCTTCGAGCGCCTCGTTCATCGGGTCGCGGTCGGAAGTGTAACCCTCCTGGCGGCGCTGTTCCGTCAGCTGGCGCGCATAGTCGTCCACCTCGGAGTAGAGGATCGACGATCCGCCCACCACGGCCACCACCTTGTCGAGCATCACCTGTCGTTTCTGCGCAAGGGCGCCTGCGAACAACAGGGCGAGCGCCGCGGCCATCATAGCTTTTTTCAACATCTTGGTTTCGTTTATCGTTTTATTTTTATTCGTCTTTCTTCGGTTTCTCGTCGGCGAAAATCTTCACCTCGCCCATCTCCGCGGCCCGGGCGCAAAGCTCCTCCTCGTGCGCGCGGATGATCTCGCCCTTGCGCTGGTTGAACAGGATGCGGCGGATCGTTCCGCGCAGCCGTTCGAGCGGAATCGGCTCGCCCTCGCGCAGCACCGCATCAATCTGGAAATAATAGTGCGCATGGCTGTCGCGCATCTCCTGCACGGCAGCAGTCGCCAGCACCGAATCGTAGCTCTGCGAACGCAGCGTCGGGAGGTAGCTCAAGAACTCCGGAAAATCAATCCACTGGTCGCGGAAATCGTCCACCGTGAAATCGTTCTTCTCACAGATGTCCCTGAAATCCTGCTGCTGCGCCTCCGACCTGGCCCCCATCAGCGTCTTGAGCTTCGCGGCCTGCCGGTACCCCTCGCCGAAACGGACGATGCGCCCCTTGACGATCGTGCGGTCGAGTTTGAAATCGGCCTTGTGAGCGTTGTAATAGGCCGCGATCTCGTCGGCGGTGAACACCGTGTCGATCGAACGGTCGACGTAATGCTGGTCCAGCTGGCGGATCAGCAGCGCCTGGCGGTACTCCTCCACCATCTTGTCGATGTCGCCCGCCGAAGAGGAAAAGAGCGTCTCCGCCTCCTGGAGCTTGAGCTGCTTGAGCACCCAGCGGTCGATGTAAACCTTCATAAAGGCCGCGCTGTCGTCGCCCGAAAGCCCCTGCGGGACCACCGACCGCACATCGCCCAGCCGCAGGTCCTTGCCGCCGGCCCGCGCAATGGTCGTGTCGCCGGCAAAATAACGCGGCAGCTCCCGGCAACCCGCCAGCAGCAGCACACCCGCCGCGACCGCTATTTTCGCTCGCAAATTCATATTCCGAAGGGCAAAGATACGTTTTTTACTTGTAAGTAACGCAGTGCGGAGCCGGATTATTACGCCGCGGACGGATTTTTCTCCGCCTCCTTCATGCGCCGCAGCGTGCGCAGCATCATATAGCCCGACACGGCGGAGAGCGCCAGCGCCGCGATGTAAATCAGCACGTAAAGCGTCCGGCTGCCCACCAGGTCGATCAGCAGCGCATTGCCGTGCCCGGTGGCCAGCGCCAGATAGGCCACGGCGTTGTTCAGCGCATGGAGGATCATCACCGACCACAGCGAATCGGTCGCCAGGTAAACGTAGCCGAGCACCAGGCCGATGACCGTGGCGTTGATCACCTGCACGGGCTGGCCGTGGAGCACGCCGAAGAAGAGCGACGAGACGAGCCATGCGGTCGTCACGCCGAACTTGCCGCGCAGCGACCCCAGCACGACGCCGCGGCAGATCAGCTCCTCGAAGATCGGAGCGAAGATCACCAGCGAGAGGATGGTCCAGAATCCGCGGCCCACTTCGAGCGACAGTTCGGGCATCAGCCGCAGCAGCGGTTCGAGCACCACGCCGACGGCGAACATCAGCACGAAGGCCCACAGCAACAGCGCGGGATTCAGCCCCCGGGCCGAGAAACGCGCCCACGGACCGCTGCCGCCGCGCGCGCGGCGGTAGTAGAGGATGCCGGCAAGCGTGATCGACATCGAGCAGAAATAGAGCGCCGCCATCACCTTGCCCAGCGCAGCCGGCTCCAGCGATTTGAAATCAAGCCCGTGCCCGGCGAAAAGCAGGAAGACCATCGCTGCGGTCCCCACGACGATCTGCGCCCCGAAGGCGATACCCAGCATGGCGAACAGGTCGCCCACGGTCGGGAATTTCCGGCGGCCCGGACGCAGCTCCGCCGCCGGGACTGCGGCCGGCTGTCCCGAAGCTGCGGACTCCGCCGCGGAAGCCGGCGATTTTTTTTCTTCCATAGTATCGTATAGCTATCAATTCATTCCGACCGTAAAGATAAGCATTTTTCCGCTACGGTTATGGATTTCCATTTAATTTCACTAAATTTGCCTGCTTATAAACCGAATTCAAACATGGCAAAGGTAATCGCATTGGCCAATCAGAAAGGCGGCGTGGGCAAGACCACGACAGCTATCAATTTAGCGGCTTCGCTGGCCCTGCTGGGCAAGAAAGTCCTGTTGCTGGACGCCGATCCGCAGGCGAACGCCACCTCGGGGCTGGGCTTCGACATCAACCTCGAAGGCATCTACGAGTGCATCGCCGGACAGAAACAGGCCGACGAAGTGCTTCTCCAAAGTCCCGACGTGAAAAACCTCTGGGTGCTGCGATCGACCTGGTGGCCGCCGACACCGAACTGCCGAAGATGGAAAACGCCCACCACGTGATGAAACGCATCGTCGACTCGGTGCGCGGAAAGTTCGACTACATCTTCATCGACTGCTCGCCGTCGCTGGGCTACACCACGGTCAACATCCTCACGGCCGCCGACACGGTGCTGATCCCCGTGCAGTGCGAATACCTCGCCCTGGAAGGGCTTTCCAAACTGCTCAACACCATCCGCAAGGTCAAGGGCGGACTGAACCCCGGCCTCGACATCGAGGGCTTCCTGCTGACGATGTACATGCGCAACCGCCTGAACAACCAGGTGGTGAGCGAGGTCCGCGAGCACTTCGGCCCCCTGGCCTACGACACAATAATCCAGCGCAATATCCGTTTGGGAGAAGCCCCCTCGCACGGAAAACCCGTGATGCTCTACGACGCCGGGGCCGTCGGCTCGGAAAACTACCTGGCCCTGGCCCGGGAATTTCTGAAACGCAACCGCAAACGCAGCAAATAAACGAATACCGATATGAAACAGAAGGGATTAGGACGCGGACTCGACGCCATTTTCGGCAGCGATCCCGTGGATGCCAAGCTCAAACCGATGAGTCAGATGGCAGAAATCGAAATCGCCGACATCATACCCAACCCCACGCAGCCGCGCACGCAGTTCGACGAGGAGGCTCTGGACGAACTGGCCGACTCGATCCGCCAGCTGGGCGTCATCCAGCCCGTGACGGTGAAAAAGGGCGACGGAGGCAAATACGTCATCATCAGCGGCGAACGCCGCTGGCGGGCCGCGCAGCGGGCCGACCTGAAGACCCTCCCGGCCTATATCCGCGAGGTGGACGACGAGAACCTGCACGCCATGGCCCTCGTGGAGAACATCCAGCGACAGGACCTCAACGCCATCGAAATCGCGCTGGGCATGCAGCGCCTGATCGACGAGTGCAACCTCACGCAGGACGCCCTGTCGGAGAAGGTGGGCAAGAAGCGTTCGTCGGTGTCGAACTACCTGCGCCTGCTGAAACTCCCCGACGAGGTGCAGCTCGCCCTCAAGGAGGGGCTGATCTCGATGGAACACGCCAAAGCCATCGCCGGGGCGCCCGCCGACCAGCAGCTGCGCGTGCTGAAAAGGTGCATCAAGAAAGGCCTCTCGGTCCGCCAGGTCGAGGAGCTGGTCCGCTCTCTCTCCGAAGCCCCGGGCAAAGAGGCACAGAATGTGGAGGACGAAGAGTATCCCGAAAGCTACCTGAAACTGGTCGAGCAGCTCGAAAAGTTCTTTTCGCAGGAAATTTCGATCAAACGCGCGAAAAACGGCGGCGGCAAAATCGTCATCGGCTTCACGGACGACAGGGACATCGAACAGTTCATCGAACGTTTCGCTAAACGCTCCTAATTAATATATGGTGACAATCCGGTTCAGACTCCTGCTCCTGGTCGCAGCCCTTTCGCTGGGACTGCCCGCCGGGGCGCAGCTCCACCGCGGCGCACGCACGGTCGTCCGCGGCGGACTGCTCGAAAAACCGGATTCGCTCAAGGGCCGGCGCGATTCGCTGCGCCTGGCGGGCCTCGTACGGCAGATCGACTCGATCGCCGCCGCCGAATACGCCGCCGACTCGGCGGCCGTCGCGGACCTGCGCTCCGACGACCTGCATTACCTCGACTCGCTGGCCCTGGCGCGCTTCGACGCCGCACAGCGGGGCGTGGACACCACGACCAAACGCAAGGTCTACAAAAAAGGCTGGTTTATGAGCGACTCGATGTCGCTCTCGAAGGTGTGCTGGATTTCGACCGTGGTCCCCGGCTACGGACAGATTTACAACAAACAGTACTGGAAACTGCCGATCCTCTACGGACTGGTGGGAACCGGACTGGGACTGTACATCCACGAAAACAAGACCTACAAGCCGCTCAAGCGCCAGTTCGAATCCTATACCGACGTGAACCTCTCGCGCACGCCCGAGCTGGACGCCCTCCAGTCCAAGATGATCCGCAGCAACACGCGGCGTCAGGTTTACCTGGGGATCACGATCGCCTCGTACATCTACTTCATCGGCGACGCGGCCGTGAGCTACTCGACCAACGACGTGTCGAGCGTCAAGAAGGCCACCACGCTCGCCTGCATCTTCCCCGGAGCGGGACAGATCTACAACAAAAGCTACTGGAAAGTGCCTTTCATCATCGGCGGATTCGCCTCGATGATCTACTGCATCGACTGGAACAACCGCGGCTACCAGCGTTTCAAAAAGGCCTACAATCTGTTGAGCGACTACGACCGCAATCCCGACAAATACCCCGACGGGCCGACCGACGAGTTCCACGGACGCTATTCGGCCTCGTTCATCCGCAACCTGCGCAACAACTACCGGCGCAACCGCGACCTCTGCATCATCCTCTCGGGTGCGCTGTACGTCCTGCAGATCGTCGATGCGCATGTCGACGCCCACCTCAAGGACTACGACATTTCGGACGACCTCTCGATGAACCTCGAACCGCTGGTCGACTACACCTACGTCCCCACCCTCGGGGGCAACCGCCCGGTGTTCGGCTTCAATTTGAGCCTGAAATTTTAGACGATGAAGAAACTCCTTACCATAGCGCTGCTCCTTGCCGTCGCCGCTTCGGCGTCGGCCCTCGACCGCAGCCCCCGCAAGAAGAAACGCGACAAGAAAGCCAAAACCGAAACCGTCGTCCCGGCGCCCGTTCCCGAGGCCGAACCGGTTCCCGTCCCCGAGCCGGAACCCGCCCCGGCCGAAGAACCCGTCGTCAACGACATGACGCTGGGATTCTCCCCCGAACAGACAGACTCGCTGCTGGCCGCATGGCGCGAACGCCAGCGGCAGGACGCGTTCAGCGAATTTTTCAAACAGTACATTCTGGAGGACTCCACCGAGGTGGCCGACAGCACGCCCGACTCGGTCTACTCCCGGCGGTTGCTCGACCTCGCGTCGCCGATCCAGTTCCCCTACAACAGCATCGTAAAGGGCTACATCAACCGCTACACCAACTCGCGCTACGGCACGATCAGCCGCATCCTCGGCATGTCGCAGTACTACTTCCCGATCATCGAGGAGGAGCTGCTCCGCGAAGGCCTTCCCGTCGAGCTGCGCGCGCTGCCGATCATCGAATCGGCGCTCTCCCCCACGGCGGTGTCGCCGATGGGCGCCGTCGGGCTGTGGCAGTTCATGCCCACGACCGGCAAGAGCTACGGACTCGAAATCAACTCGCTGGTCGACGAACGCCGCGACCCCTACCGCGCCACGCAGGCCGCCTGCCGCTACCTGAAAGACCTCTTCGCCATTTATAACGACTGGTCGCTGGCCATCGCCGCCTACAACTGCGGCCCGGGCAACGTCAACAAAGCGATCGCCCGCTCGGGAGGCAAGAACTTCTGGGAGATTTACGACTACCTGCCCCGCGAAACGCGCGGCTACGTGCCGGCCTTCATCGGCGCGTCGTACGCCTACGCCTACCACCGCCAGCACGGCATCGAGCCGACCGAAGCCCCGATTCCCCTTTCGGTGGACACCGTCCGGATCAACAAACTGATGCACCTGGGGCAGATCTCCTCGACGATCGACCTGCCGATCGAGACCCTGCGCCAGCTCAATCCGCAGTACAAACTCGACATCATCCCGGCCACGACCAAGCCCTACACGCTGGTCCTGCCGCAGCGGTATGTCATGCAATACATCGCTCACGAGCCTGAAATCCAAGCCAAAGACTCGATGTACCTCAAGGAGTACATCAACCCGGCCAACATCGACAAGAAACGCCAGGAGCGCAGCGGATCGGTCTACGTGGTCAAAAAGGGCGACACGCTGGGGGCCATCGCCCGCCGTTACCGCGTGACCACGGCGCAGATCATGCGCTGGAACAAGCTCAAGAGCGCCCACAAACTCCGCATCGGACAACGGCTCCGCATCGAAGGCAGGTAATGAACACCGATCACGATACCATCGTCGCCCCTGCAACCGCCGCCGGAGGGGCTATCGCCGTCATCCGCATCAGCGGCGGAGAAGCCTTCGCCGTCTGCGACCGGATATTCCGGGGCCGGCGGCCGCTCGCCGAGGCAGACGGCTACACGGTGCATTACGGTACGGTAGCCGAGGGCGACCGCGTGATCGACGACGTGCTGGCGGCCGTTTTCTGCGCCCCGCACTCCTACACGGGCGAAAACTCGGTCGAAATCTCGTGCCACGGCTCCTCCTACATCGTCTCGGAAATCCTCCGGCTGCTGATTGCCGCGGGAGGACGCATGGCCCAGCCGGGCGAATTCACCATCCGCGCCTACCTGGCCGGGAAACTCGACCTCTCGCAGGCCGAGGCCGTGGCCGACATGATCGCCTCGTCGTCACGCGCCGCACACGCGCTGGCCTCGACGCAGATGCGCGGCGGATACTCCGAAGAGCTCGAATCGCTGCGCGAAAAACTGCTGAACCTCACCTCGCTGCTGGAACTGGAACTCGACTTCTCGGAGGAGGATGTGGAGTTCGCCGACCGTACGGCGCTGCGCGCGACGATGCAGCGCATCGCTGCGGAGATCGACCGCCTGCGCAGTTCGTTCGCACTGGGCAACGCCATCCGGGAGGGCGTCGCCGTGGCCATCGCCGGAGCGCCGAACGTCGGCAAATCGACGCTGCTCAACCGACTTCTGAACGAGGAGCGGGCCATGGTCTCGGAGATCGCCGGAACCACGCGCGACGTGATCGAGGAGTGCGCCAACATCGGCGGCGTGCTTTTCCGGTTCCTCGACACGGCCGGCATCCGCCCGACCGACGACCGGCTCGAACAAATGGGCATCCAGCGCACGATGTCGAGCATCGAACGGGCGCGAATCGTCATTCATATGGTCGACGCCTCGACGCTCACGGGTCCGGTTCCCGCCCCGGATTTTCCGCTCCGTCCCGGGCAGAAACTCCTGACCGTCGTCAACAAGACCGACAAGGCTCCGGCCGCATGGCGGCTTCCCGAAGGCGTTGTCGGCATTTCGGCCAAACACGGCGAGGGTATCGACGCCCTGT
>ERZ826613.3184-NODE-3184-length-14187-cov-5.124823_pt1 | contig 14187 bp, 14 predicted proteins | sample MGYA00519925_ERZ826613 | MGnify/ENA primary metagenome ERZ826613 (study PRJEB31778, sample SAMEA3449236) | human gut metagenome | biome: human gut; feature: human-associated habitat; material: faeces | place: United Kingdom | collected 2010/2012 ... | reverse complement strand
TCCTGTCCGCCCGGGATCAGATTGAAGATAAAGTAAACGGTCTGGATCTGGGAGCAAATGACTATCTTACCAAGCCATTTCACTTTCAGGAGCTGGAAGCCAGAATCCGAAGCCTTACCCGACGGAAATTTGTTCAGGAGGATGTATGCCTGAAATGGAATCAGCTCACCTTTGATACCAGAACAAGAGAAGCTTCTGTAAATGGAGTGCCTCTTTCCCTTACCAGAAAGGAAAGCAGCCTTCTGGAATATTTCCTGCTCCATCAGAACCGTGTAATTTCACCGGAAGAAATGATTGAACATATTTGGGACGGAAGTGTAAACACCTTCAGCAATTCCATCCGAGTGCACATTTCATCTCTTAGAAAAAAACTAAAGGCAGCAATTGGATTTGACCCTATTCAGAATAAAATCGGCCAGGGCTATATATTGGAGGAATACAGATGACGAAAAAACGTTTCCACACCTCACTTCAGCTGAAACTTACTTTATTGCTGTCCTTACTGATGATTGTTTCCTGTGTTCTTATGTACTTCTTCATCAGCCATTCTGCCGTATCGGGAATGGACGGATTACAGAATTACATGATCAAGGTGGAACCCCAGGATGGAGATTCACCTATTACCTTTAATGTAGATCCCAAAGCTCTTTTTCCTCAGTTTCAGCAGGAAATACAGGAAACCAAAGAGGCTTTTCTTCTTCGAAGTGTTATTGCCACCACGATTATTATTCTTCTTTCCAGCGTGTGTACTTATTTTCTTACGAAAAAGGCCCTTACACCACTGCAGAAGCTAACCAGCGAAGTCAGTCAGATTCAGGCTCAGAACCTTTCCACTCAGCTTCCAGTTCCAAATTCAAAGGATGAAATTGCACAGCTGACCAGCTCTTTCAATGAAATGCTGACCCGGCTGGACAATGCCTTTAGTACACAGAAGCAGTTTTCTGCAAATGCAGCTCATGAGCTGCGGACGCCTCTTGCAGTATTGCAGACCAACCTGGAAGTTTTTGAGAAAAAACAGAAACCGGAAATGATTGAGTACAGACAGCTTTTCACTATGATCAAAGAACAGACCGCAAGGCTTTCCCAGCTGGTGGGAACCCTTCTGGACATGACCAACCTGAAATCAGTCCCAAGAACGGACCGGGTATCATTGGCAGAACTGACAGACGAAGTATTTTGTGACCTGGATTCCGTTGCCCAAAAGGCTGGAATCACACTGCTTCTTGATTCCCAGGACTGCACTGTAACCGGAAGCTACGTCCTCCTCTACCGCGCTGTCTACAACCTTGTGGAAAATGCCATCAAATACAACCGCCCCGACGGAACCGTCACTGTCACCATCCGCCCGGAAAACAACCGTGCCCTCATTCTGGTACAGGACACCGGAATCGGCATCTCTCCGGAAAACCAGGAGAAAATCTTCCACCCGTTTTTCCGCGTAGACAAATCCCGCAGCCGCGCCATGGGCGGCGCTGGTCTTGGACTTGCATTGGTAGATGCAATCGCCAGAGAACACGATGGACAGGTTAAAGTTCAAAAAAGCAATGACCATGGAAGCCTTATCGCTTTCATACTGCCAGTTACACAATGACCTCACAGTTTATCGCACCTTAGAGCGTGTTTGCAGAAAGGAAGTAAATTCATCCCATGTTAAACATCACCGCCCTGATGGAGCACGTTGCACGCCACCTTCACACAGCCGTTCGCAGATATTCCGGTTCCCATAAGCTTCTGGCTCCCGTTCCATCTGAAATTCCCAAGGTTTCTTCCGGTACAGACCGCGTCTCTTACATGACCATCTACGATCCCAGATGGCTTTCCTCCCTGTATTCCTGCCGCCTGCTGGAATTTGTGTCGGAAACCATGCTTTTATACAATTTGTTTCATGAAGAAAGCCTCACAGTCCGCGACATACTTGTTCCCAATATTTTGTCCCAAACGGATTACCTGGCCATCAACCAAACCTTCCATAAGATTGTTTTCGACAATCAGGAAAATACCACTCATCACAATCCCTATGACCAGGAAGTCCGGGAATTTGCAAGCATCCGAAACGGGGATCTGGAAATGCTGAAAAAGACCATGGAAGAAGACTACACCGGAACCATCGGAACACTGGCCTCCACCCCGCTTCGCGACTGCCAGAATCTTGCCATTGTGCTGATCACCCTTGCCAGCCGTGCCGCAATGGAAGGCGGCGTCCTCCCGGAAATTGCATACACACTCAGCGACACCTATATTCAGAAGGTAGAAGAACTGCACGTTCCTGCTGCCACTGTTCAGCTTGCCAAACAGGCTGAATTTCACTATGCTGCCCTGGTCCGTGATACCAAAGCACCCGCTCCTCCGATGCACAAAAGCACGCCCAGGACTTCCGCATCAACCAATGCAAAGGCTATATTTTTTCCCATCTGCACGGCAAAATATCCACGGCTGATATTGCACAGGCCATGCACATGAACCCCAATTACCTGTCCAATCTTTTAAAAAAAGAGGCGGATTGTTTTGCCAATGCCATTTACTTAAGATGACATTGACAGCTCAATCTGCCTCTTTTCATTTTTTACGCACGTTCTATATTTTCCGCCTTCTGCACATTTGCAAACACCTGATTCAGTACAAAAAACTGTGCAAACGCGATCAGCGAACTTCCGCCAAATATCCACAATACAATCATCAGCGGGAAAATGCTTTCCACAAAGCCTGTAAGCAGTATGGGGATAACCAGGATACATGCCATGAGAATACTATAAGGGAGGTATCTCAAGCTGCAAATAATGGCATTTTTCAGGATATTCCCTCTCATATCCAGCACCATCTGGTTGAAGGTACGGCTGAGCATTCCAATCTCATCCTCCCGCTCTATGGGAATGGAAACGTCGAATTTTCCTCGTCCTACATCCTCCATGGCAGTTGTGAGATTTTTCAACGGACGGGTAAGGCTGCGCCCTACCACCACAATAAAGCCAATGGAAATCACTCCGATAATTCCCATAAGGGCAAAAGTAAAGTACTGAAGGGTGCGGATTGCCTTCATATAATAATTTTCCGGCAGGGTAAGTACAAGCTGCCAGCCATTGGAGATTGCGTTTCCCACGTATACATTACAGTTTTTCTGATCCAGCCGTATCTGGTAAAATCCGGATTTCAGCTGCTCCGTCTGCTCATACAGTTCCTCATCAATCTTCTGTCCGGTCATGGAAACATCCGATCCTACAATGATATTGGAATCCGCATCGATAATATATGCTTTACTATCCGCTGTATTGGAAATATCTTTTATAATGTTGTAAAAAACCGGCGCTTCCAGTTCCGATAACATAGTACCAAGAAAAGCCTGATCTGAAAAACGGTACAGATTTCGTTTCAGATAAATATGCCCGTTCAGACATTTCCACCTTGGACATGGTGACGGATGCCACATTCTGAAGATAATCCTGGGTTTTCTCCTTCATGGTTACGCTGGCATAAGAATAAAGGGCAATGTTGCTGATTCCCAGAAGCAGCAGAACCGTGGTAACAAAAATAATAATGATTTTGTTCTGAAAGCTTATTTTTCCAAAGAAATGTTTCATTGTGCTGCTCCTGTTACGCTGCGCACAAACTCTTCCAGAGTCTGCTTCGGCTCCTGGCTGGACTTGCGGTATTCATAAGGCGTGATTCCGTACGCCTTTTTGAAAACCAGGCCAAAATAACGCTCATCCGGGATCCCGATCCGCATTCCAATCTCCCGGTTTTTCAGCTTGGTTTCCTTCAATAATCTGGCGGCGTGATACATCCGCACGGAAGTAAAAATTTCCAGGAAGGTGTGTCCGGTATAGCGTTTTATGTAATAGCTCATATATACACTGCTGAAGTAAAACTCGCTGGCCAATGTGGACAGGGTAAGATTTTCCTCATAATGTGCGTAAATATACTGAAGAATATCCTGGGTATCCGTCTCTCTGGAATCTTCCTCCACGGCCTGCTTCGCTCCGATCACTTCCTCGTAGGCGTCCATCTCATCTGCTTCACTGACTGCATTTTCTCTTTATCTTTTACAATTGCCTCGCAGGTGCCTTTTACATATTCAATAATTTCCTTAGGTGTGGAAGGTTTCAGAATATAACCATACACGCCAAAGGAAATAGCCTTCTGCGCATACTCAAATTCTCCGTATCCGCTTAGAAGAATGGTCTTCGCAGTGGGATTGACTTCCTTCAGGTGTTCGGCAAGCTCCAGTCCGTTTTTTCCCGGCATCTTTATGTCTGTAAGAAGAATGTCAAAAACCTGACTGTCAATAATCGCCTCCGCTTCGATGCCATTTTTCTTATGCTGATGGCCCGCACCGGACAGGGCGCAGCCAATGACCTGTCTTCCTTGGAAGAACCGAACACGGAAAACCAGGATGCAGTTATGGCAGAGCTTGAAAATGGCACCTCCGGGCTTACCCTTGCCGATAACAGCTGATTCCGCTGATTCGTACCGGCGTATTCAATGAGCGTGACGAAGATGGCTATCCGGTAAATTATCCTTTCACCTCTGAATCCATGGGTGCAAGTGATACCGCATACGACTACAACAACGAAGATCACCAGGCGGTTGCACTTCAGGCCGCACAGGAGAGCGTTGTCCTTCTGAAAAACGACAACAACATTCTTCCTCTTTCCAAGGATTCCAGCGTTGCAGTTGCAGGTCCAATGGCTGACGCACGTTTCAAAACCACTTATGCCGTAGGACAGACCCCGGATCTGGAAAACGCAGATCTTACCATTGGCCGCGGTATGATGGCAGTTGCCGGAGAAGACAACATTACCATGAACTCCGACGGCAACATCATTGCACTGAAATCTTCCCAGAATGGAAAATACCTCGTAGCGGATGAAAACGGCGTACTTACCGCTTCCGCAGATACATCTGATGAAGCTTCCAAATTCGAAGCATATTCCTGGGGTCAGGGTGATGGCTACAGCTACAAGTGTGTAGATGACAATTCCAACAATGGATTGTGGCTGAAATTCTCTGAGGACAGAGATGGAAATATTGAATTCGGCGTAGTTGGTACGGAAGAACTGAATGTGGCAGATACCGGACTTTCCGCAACTTCTTATACGGCTACTCTTCCATCCAGAATCAGTGTTGCATCCAATGATGACGGCTCTGTAAATATTCTTCTGAACTGCTACAGTGAATCTTTCTTCGGCGCAGAAGAAGCTTATTACAAAAATACCCTGCAGCAGGAATCTCAGGGTTTCCTGCTGCAGGGTATTAAAACGTTATGTTCCGCTGCATCTTCGTAATCCGCCCCTCCCCGGAGACTACGAACTTATCAGCTATAATTGTAATTATAGTAACTTCCTGAATTTTTTCAATACGTTTTTAAGATATGACTTGTTTTTTGTCAAATTTAACTCGGGTTTTGGGGCGAAAAGTACATAAAAAGCAAATTTGGGGGTTTTATAAAATATGGAAGGCACACTCTAATCTGGAAAAGTCAGCATATTGTCCTTTAAATCGTATCCAATAACATTCTCCCAGTTTCTGCGCAGTATAATCTCTGCCGTCAAATTCGTATCGTCATAGATAATGGACCACTGGGTATTACTGGTAATATCCTCCGCCGAAGGTTCCTGCGCAGCAGCCTTCAGAGCTTCCCACGCCGCATCTTTCGTATAAACCTCTTCATAATCGAAAAGCGCTTCCATCTTGTCATACCGCTCTTTTCCATGTCCGTAAATACCATTTCTCTGATTTGGAAGAACCTGATTCTCATAAAGTGCAAAGAAATTGGTAACGGAGCGAACAGGCGTCGCCACCATTTTTCTGGTCTCGCTTTCGCAGTCATACTCTATCACCCTGCCGTCACCAGTAGAATCGGTTATGTAAAAATGATAATCCCTTCCGCTGGACGCAAACATATCGTACTGCTGCAGAAGCTCCACAGCTTCCGCCGTACTTGCCGCCCTGTCCAGAATCAGGCGGATTGCAAGAGTAGTTCCAATCACAGGCTTGCCTGTATTCTGATGCACAGGCTCGCTGTCCAGTGTCAGTACCGCAATGGATACACCCTTTTCATTCATGCCGTCCAGACAGATAAAAGGTGCTGTCAGTGTGGCAAGCTTTTTCTTCATGCTCTCTTCCGGGGTATTGGCAGATATATTATCCAGCGCTGCGAAGCCTACAGACTTATAACCATCCTCCGGCTCACAGTACACCAGCATAGCAGAGGTATCCCTTCTGAAATCGTAATTTCTTCCCATCAGAATATCTCCGTCTGCTTCCTGCAAAGTAAACGCGCTGCACCCGAAATCCGGAACGTCAATCTGTACTGGCAGTATAGGAATCGCTTCTTCCACGATTGCATCAACCAGACTCTGGTCATCCGTGATTCCATACTCAATCACTCTGTCCAGATCATAATCATATTTCACATCCATGGAATACAGATTATAATCCTCATAATCCGTCACCTTCTCGATCGTCCGTATGGTCTGAAACCGCCCCGTATACTCACAGACAAATTCCCCCGCACCAACCACCAGCACTAACAAGGCCACCAACAAAACACCACGAATAACCAGCCATTTCCTCTCCGAGCCCTTCACCCGCACACCCCTTCCTGCATAATATTAATGATAAACTGATTATACTGGATTTGGTAAAGGGTATGCAAGATAGCAGTGAGATATGACTTGTTTTTCGAAAGAAGTAACTGTATTGTAATGTCCTTATTCGTTGACTTTTGCCAATACAGCAAAACAGCCGCCACTGCACCAGTGACGGCTGTCCACGCATTTTATTTTCCTAAACGAATCATATTCCAGCTATGTTTTCCGAGCACAGTCATAAGTTTTCCTCCATCAATCTTAGTTGCCTGGGAGGACTCTGGGATTACATTGTTTGGATTGGCTTCTGTGTTTACAGCTTTCATGTCATCATTGGAAAGCACCACATGTTCCTTTACCTGATAACCCTCAAACTGGCGCAGATCGCAGCTTACCTCAAGGTCTTCCTCAAGGCTCTTGTTCACTGCGAAAATTGTAAGCGCATCCTCTTCCTCATTCCACACGCATACAGAATCCAGATAAGAGACATCTCCATATGTTTTGCTGTCATATACAGGTGCCTGGGTTAATGTATTCAGTACAGTTCCTCTTCCGAAAATGCTGGTATACATATATGGATAGAAAATAGTCTGGCGCCATGCTCCGGTATCGGAAGTCATAATTGGTGCAATTACATTTACCAATTGTGCAAGACAAGCCATTTTTACCCGGTCAGAATGTCGGAGCAAAGTAATCAGCATGCTTCCCACAAGAAGGGCATCCTCGAAATTGTATACATCTTCCAGCTGATGAGGTGCCTGAATCCATTTCTCCAGTTTGGTATCTGCCTCATTGCTGTGATACCAGACATTCCACTCATCGAAGGAAAGATTGATCTGTTTTTTGCTGTGCTTCTTAGCTTTTACTGCATCGCAGATGCTGACAACACCGGAAATAAACTCATCCATTCCCTTGGAATTGGCAAGAAATTCCGGAGTATCTCCAGCCGCATTGCCGTAATACTGATGCAGGGACATATAATCAACCAGATCATAACATTCATCCAGAACTGTATACTCCCATTCTCCGAAAGTAGGCATATCCAGATAGGAGCTTCCGCAGGCTACCGTCTCAATTTCCGGATCCAGCATCTTCATAATACGGGCAGTTTCTGCCGCTGTTCTTCCATATTCATAGGCAGTTTTGTGTCCCATCTGCCACGGACCATCCATTTCGTTGCCAAGGCACCATACTTTAATATTGTGAGGATCTGCATGTCCATTTGCTTTACGTAGATCACTGTAGTAGGTTCCGCCTTTGAAATTACAGTATTCCAAAAGATTTCGTGCCTCTTCCGGTCCTCTTGTGCCAAGATTCACTGCCATCATGACCTCTGTATCCGCCTTTTTCGCCCAGTCTACGAACTCATCCACTCCAAAGTGGTTATTCTCAATAACACCCCAGGCCAGTTCTGGTCTTGACGGCCGCTGATCTTTGGGGCCTACGCTGTCTTCCCAGCGAAAACCGGAAACAAAGTTGCCGCCAGGATAACGTACGATCGGAACCTGCAGCTCTCTCACCAGTTCCAGGGTATCCTTACGAAAGCCCTGCTCATCAGATAAAGGACTGCCCTCCTGGTAAATTCCCTCATACACAGCCCTTCCAAGCTGCTCAATAAAAGATCCGAAAATCCTTTTGTCTGCTTTGCCTGTAAGAAAATATTTGTCAATAATAATCTGCGCTTTTTTCACGGTTCTGCATCCTCCTTATTTTCATCCGTGTGGGAGATCTTCTGTTTTCATTTCTAATTGTTTCGTACCCTCATGATTACTCTTTTATTTTAATAAAACCTGCAGATTTTGCCAGACATTTTCTTCCGATATAATTGACTTTTTTTCCGTTCCTGTGTACAGTAAAAGAAATGGCGCAAGGGAGGCTTCAGGTATGGATTTTTCCGTTCAGTTCTGTGAATATAATTATTCCAATCCGGATTATGACCAGATATACCGTCCGAAGGGAAGCGGTGACTATCTTTTTCTTCTTTTCAAAACGCCAATGAAGGTTTACCTGAATCACCAGCTTACACTTTCAAAGGAAAATGCCTGTATTCTCTATGCTCCCGGCTATGAACAGCATTACAAGGCCGTGCAGAAATTCCGCAACAGCTACCTTCATTTTTCCTGTGAAAAAAGCCCTGGCGAGCAGTTTGGAATTCCTTTAAATACCATCTTCTATCCGGCAAATCCAGAAGACATCGACAGCTGCATCCGCTGCCTCCAAAAAGAACACATAACAAATGATTTATTTTCCGCTGAATATGAATATTCCCTTTTCTGCCAGCTTATGATCACCGTTGCCCGCGGTTTGGCAGAGCACCAGCTTCACGGAGCTAGTGCAGATGCCGATAATCTGTATTCTGCATTTCGCAGGCTTCGTCTTGAAATGCTCACCAATTATGCCGTAGATTGGGATACCCAACAGCTTTGCGGGGCAGCCAATCTGGAAAAAAGCCAGTTTTACACCTATTATCAAAAATTTTTCCAGAGCACTCCCCATGCAGATTTATTGCAGATCCGCATGGATAAAGCCAAAAACCTCCTGACAAACCAGGCTCTTCCAGTTCAGCAAATTGCCCTGGCATGCGGCTTTTCCGATTACTCTCACTTCAGCAGATATTTCAAGAGACAGTTCGGATGTTCGCCGACACAGTGGAGAAGAAAGATATAAAACCCATAATAAATTTCTCTACTGTTATACAAAAACAGACGGTCCTTCAAAACTCTTGACCGCCTGCTTTCATTTCTTACTCTATATTATTTAATTTCATCAACAGTCCCACAAGTGCTTCCCTGGACATTCTTCCGTAAGTTACAAATGCGCCAAGGGGCATTCCCATCATGGAGACTTCCATCATACGTTTGCTGCCTGCACCAAGGTTTTCCATATCTTTGCTGGCAGCTTCCTGCTCGCTTGCGGTTCCCATTCCGCCAAGAACCTGATTCAAGAATTCCTGACCGCGTTTTGTTTTGGTCAGGTCCTTAATGGCGGAGTTCTCCGTATAGACTACCGGAAGTTCTACTGTGCCTTCTATTTCTATACTCTCTTTCAGGCGAATATCTCTGCTGGAAGAGCCGATTTCTATAACAAAATTACCGCTTTGTACATACCAGTCGTGGATTTTTTCTTCATAATAAGCGAACTCTCTTCCTGAAAGAACAAATTCCACTTCTTTTTCCTCACCTGGTTTCAGGCTGATTTTCTGAAAGCCTTTCAGTTCACGAACTGGACGCATAACTTCAGATCCCGGCTGGGAAACATAAAGCTGTACAACTTCTTTTCCGGTGCAGCAGCCTGTATTCTTTACTTTGCAGGTTACGATGATGCTGTCCTGATCTGTAATTCTATCGGATTCAGAGCTGCCAACTTTCTTTATATTCAAGTCACTATACATAAACTCTGTGTAAGACAATCCATGTCCAAATGGGAAAAGCACATCCATCTTTTTCTTATCATAATAACGATAACCAATGAAAATGCCTTCCTGATATTTCACTCTGCCGTCCTCTCCTGGGAAATTCAGATAAGAAGGATTGTCTTCCAGTTTCAGCGGCCATGTCTCTGCCAGCTTGCCGGATGGATTGGCATTTCCATAAAGCAGATCCACAGTGGCATCCCCCACGTAATCACCGCCAAGATACATGCAAAGTACAGCCTGTACCTCGTCAATCCAGGGAAGCTCCACTGGGGAACCGCCATGAAGAACAACCACTGTGTTCTTCTGCACTTTTGCCACTTCATGGATCAGACGATTCTGGTTATCCGGCAGCTTCATATCATCTCTGTCACAGCCTTCTGTTTCAAAAGCCTCTGGCAGTCCAGCGAAAATTACTGCAGAATCCGCGGCTGCAGCGGCTTTTACAGCTTCTTCAAGTAAGATCTGTGCTCTTGAAATACCAGAAGCATCCGTATTTTCTCCGCTAGCAATCCCAGTTTTCATAACCTGGGTATTTTCTGTTTCCTTACAATCACCGCTCCAATCAGCATCATAACCTTTTACATAAGTCACATTCTTCTCTTCCACACATTCCATTGCAGAAACCGGATGCTTCACATTAATGTGACTGCTGCCGTATCCATCAGCCAGCCTACTATAGAACCATAAGAATAGTGGTTGAAAGATGCATTTCTGCTTCCGTCTTTCCCATAGGCATCCCAATTCTCCGGCACTGTGGTGGCTCCGCATTTCACGGAATAAAGCCAGCCGAGGCATTCTTCTTTTAACAGCAGGCGGTATGCAGTGTCTGTATGACCATAGTCAGACAAGGTTCTGCACAGCTCATGAGTTGTAAGAAATCCTGTATTCAGGCAATACTGCTTCTCTTTTACCAGCTGATCCAGCTGATCTGCCAGCCTCTGTTTCTCTTCTTCGCTAACAAGATTCAGGGCAATGGGACGGATATAGCGGCACATTCTTTCAGACGGTTTTGGCTCATCAGAAACCAGTTCCGGCTCGTGCAGTACCGCACTGGAAATCAGTAAGAATCTCAAGGTCGGAATATACAGCATGTGCTTTAAAATTATCTGGCACCGCATTAATCGGTTTCTGAAATTGATCCTTGCTTTTGCCATTTTCATCCAGTTTCTCTACCTTTACATACCGGAATCCCATAAAGGTTCCAAATACCTTAATGTGATTCTGGCCAGCCTTTGCCTTATAAATAATCTCCTGGGCACAGTAGAAATTGGTGCTCTGAAAATTACTGTTGCAGAAGTTTCCGTCTGCATCCAGTGTTTCAAAATGGGTAAATTTCCAGACTTCGCCTTCTTCACATTCCATGTCAAATTCTATGTATCCAGCAATATTCTGTCCAAAATCAAGAACCGTCTCACCTTTGGGAGTAATCAGAAGTTTTGGAGTAAAGCTCTCGTGTTCCAGCACTGGCGGGCAGTTAGCGCACACCAGATTGCTGTAATCGAAATCTGCTGTTTTTACACTATGCCAATGTATCTTTTCAGCAGAATTTTTTTTCTTATCATCATTACAGCAATACTCATTTTTGCGAGAATTTACATTGCTTTTGTTGTTGCTTGCGTAGGCAACACATTCTTCCGAAATCATTTCCCCATCCATTTTTCGCGCCATCATAAGTGGTAGTTCCCCGCCACCAGCCATTTCCAAGAACAGCTGTTATAATATTTTCGCCCTTTTTCAGATGTCTGGTTACATCATAAGTCTGGTACTGAAGACACTGTACATACTCTGAAGTCCCCGGTGCCAGTACAACTCCTTTTACCTCTTCTCCATTAATATAGACCTGATAAATGCCATGTGCTGTTGCATACAGCCTCGCCCTTTCCGGAAGCTTATCCAACTGGAAAACTTTTTTTAAATAAGACGCAGGACGCTCCTTTTCAGCTGCAAGTGTAGGATCTTCGCCATAAGTTTCTCCCTGCCGTCCCATTCTGGAATCCCTGGAAATATCCAGTACCGGAGCCAGAATCTGGGTAATTCCAACTGCTGTTTCCTGTCTTGCCACCATCTCTGCCAGTTTCTCCTCCAGTTCCGGATCAAAGGAAGAGACTCTTCCAATGCCGGATGGCAGACTTGACGCATCCTGGATAAACGCACCGCAAAGGCCTTCCATAAGAAAAACTGCCGGAATATGATGAGGTGAATTTTTCATCAGTTTTTCCTAAAGATCACGCTGCCATTTCGCAGCTTCTTCCAGACTTGTAATATTTCTCATTTCCAGTGTGGAAACCTGTCCGATTCCGTAAGGAGCATCTTTATAGGCATCATCATTTCCTCCGAAAAAACAGCGCACCTGCCCCATTTTTTCTTCCAGAGACATTTTTTCCAGAAGATCCTTTGCACGTTCATCAGGTGATAAATTCTGATCTAAATATTTTTCCAAGTATGTATTTCCTTTTCATCTAATCTTTTTTAATCATTACTGCCTACGCAAATTTAAACTGTGCCAAATCCAGTGAACCCTCTCCCTCAAATTTCAGGTAAAGAGGATATGTCCCGTCTTTCAGCTGCTTCTCATCTGTTATTTCGATCCATTGTTTTTCTTCATCTGCATGAATCTGAACTGGAATGCTGCCGCAGGAAAAATCATTCAGCCCCTGCCCGATCAGAATTTTTCCCTCCACTGCCTCTGACCTTTTTCTTACAACAAACGTAAGTTTTTTCACATTTCTAAAGTCAAAATATTTATATCCCACAATATTGGCATCCTGAATATTGGCAATATACTGAACTGGGAATTTCTCTTCCTGTTTCGCTTCCTCGGATTCTGGCTCAATGTCATAGCAGTCCTGAGTTAAAAATGGATAATCCATTTTCATAGCAAGGGGATGAGACATGCGCATAGGTGCTTTTCCCGTAAGGTGACAGCAGATTCTTGCCGGGTAGGTTCCCTCAGCTTTCAGCGGTCCATCATTCAGCCCACAGGAAGTCACCTCTGCCTGATCAATACTTCCATCTTCTTTGATGAAAATTTTCTCCGCACATCCCTGACGACTGAAATTGGTACGGTTGGTTTGTCGGTGGTAAAAAATGTACCACTGACCATTCATGCATGCCATGCCGCCGTGCGTATTTCCAAGAGGGTTTATCGCCTCACCTTCTGTTTTTCCCCGAAGGACCAAATCCCCAATATCAACCAGGGTTCCTCCATAGCAATAACCTTCATCTGGTTTTTCACTTACTGCATAGCAAAGCTCTGAGCTCCTTACAGATGAATAAACAAGATAGTACAGTCCATTAATTTTACGGATGGAACTTGCCTCAAAAAATTCATGTCCTTCGTATCCTGTTCCTTCACTTTCCATAATACTTGGGAGCAGTTTTCTTGACTCTTCTTTCAGGGTAACCATGTCAGACATTAATTTCATTACCTGAGAACCCTGAGTTCCATTCTCGTATTTGGGATCCATAGGTGCATTTCCGGAATACAGATAAATCTCATTTCCTTCTACATATACACCCGGATCAAATTGAAGAAGATCCCCTTCTTTTTTTCCAAGGGGTGTACTGTCAGCATGCTTCACCAGTCCAAGATACTCGTATTTCCCCGCAGGTGTATCACAAACTGCAACGCCTACTTCTGGCAAAAAATCCAGACAGTAATACAGATAATAACGACCGTCCGGACCCTGCACTACATCCGGTGCCCACTGCGCATGGATTCCTCTCGGATTTAAATCCTCCGCTTTTTCCGGCTTGATTCCGAAAAGAAGTGTCTGCTCTGGCGCATCCTCCGGAATGTTCTGATTGCGCGGGTCTGCTGTTTTCGGGTAAATCACGCCCTCATATTTCCAGTCCGTCAGATCATTTACATCTGCCGAATAACACACATAATCATTCAAACAAAATCCAGCCGAACCAAATCGATCATGACTGCCATAAAGATAAATCCTGTCCCCAAACACTCTCGGCTCCCCATCCGGAATATATTCATAAGATGGAAGATATGGATTAAATACCTGTTTTTTGCTCATTTTATTTTTCTCTCCTGTTCTTTTATTGATGCTAATATCTGTTCTCAGCTTAAACCGCTGATGATAATTGTTGATAGTTTTCTCTGACGTTATCATAATATAGAAGACTCAAATTTCACATTCACAAATTCCAGTTTGCCGAAATATATTTCTAACT
>ERZ826613.3167-NODE-3167-length-14260-cov-3.053291_pt1 | contig 14260 bp, 13 predicted proteins | sample MGYA00519925_ERZ826613 | MGnify/ENA primary metagenome ERZ826613 (study PRJEB31778, sample SAMEA3449236) | human gut metagenome | biome: human gut; feature: human-associated habitat; material: faeces | place: United Kingdom | collected 2010/2012 ... | reverse complement strand
ATAGAAGATACATGTCCAACAATAGTTTTATTGTGATTATACTAGCAAAAACAAGATTAAATGTCAATATATGTAAAATAAGATGAACGTAAATAAAATGATAAATGTAATGAAAAAGAGCTAGGAATAAAAACCTAACTCTTTTGTTATCACCAGTATAAAATTATGAATGATTTGGATGGGAGCTATCGGCCGCTTCAATCTTTCCATAATGATTCCAACCTCTGCTACCATGGTATCTGGTTGTGTGCCAATAAACAGTTGTTCCAGGTTCCAGAGAACCGCTTGCCCAGTCAAATCCACCAGCCATCCAGCCGTTACCACCATTTGCACCGCCACCGTATTCACTTTTTTCTTCTACAGATTTTAAAGTCCCATCACTGTTAACAAGAATTCGGTTTAAATTAGAGTTTAGACATCCACTGCCTTTATAACCTCGGTGATCCTTTTCAGCACTGCTATATGAATGATTTTTCCATTGATAACCATAAGATGGCTCCGGATTTGAGTGGATTGCACATGCAATTTTATAACATGCTGTCGTGCAATAATTCTCAGCTGCGAACACTTCTTCAAACGCCATAGGCTTTTCGTATTTTCTTTTCATAAAAATTCCCCTTGTATTTAATTTATACTCATTATAAAAAATCCCTCTAAAGATATTTACACTCAAATATTATAGATGTAACATTGGTAGAATGCAAGAAAAAAAGTTGCAGTTGAGAAAGTTTATATAAAAATAAAGTTGTCACTGAAATGATAGATTTTGGCGATTGATATAAAAGTTTGAAACTAGAGGATTCCAAAAGAGACAGAAAAATATGGAAGAATCAGTATAGCAGAAAAATCAATCTTGTAAGACAAGCTGTAGATCAGGCAATGCTATTTCTATAAAAGAGTAAGACTAATCATTGATAGATGTTATAGGTAAGTAGCGAAAAGTGTCCCCGTTTTCAACTGTCGAAAACGGGATTATATAAGGAAAAACTGCTTGAAGCAAGTATTTTTATGAAAAATTCAGTGATTGATAGATAAATGTTATGATATAGGAAGAGATTACGTGTGAACTTAAGATTATTTACTGGTAGATTGCGAAAAAAATAAGTATTTTTTTACAAATGATTGAAAAATCCAGGATTTCAGACTATACTAAAGTTAAAATATTAAATCAAAAGATGAAGGTTTGTTGAAATATAAGATTATGAAAGGGGAAGTTGTTATGAAGAGAATGTATGAAAAGCCAATGGCTTATGAAGAAGTATTCAAGGCAAACGAATACATAGCTGCTTGTATTACAGGTGTGATTCAGGATATATATATTGAAATAGCAGATTACGAAAAAAATATGCCTTTTACAGATGGTTTATTGCATTAAATGGAAGATTCTAGTATAATATAGTCATGAAAAAAGATGTTGCAGAATGTGCAATATAAGATGAAGATAGAATTTGTATAGAAGGAAAGGGGAAAAGATTATGAGAAGAAGATATGAAAGACCAAGTGCTTATATAGAAGAATTTACACCGAATGAGTATGTGGCGGCTTGTGGAGATAGTGGAAAGGTGTATAATTTTAAATGTAATGCTGGTGGTGGCAAATATGGTGGTGTTTATAAGGAAACAAATGGTCAGCCTGGCTTACAGATATCAGGAAGAAATAGAGATCAGAGAATAAGCATTAGTAATTCTTCTTATCACGCATGTGAAGAAACTCATCAGGCAAATGCCAAGGATCCATTTATTGAAAATTGTTATTATATTTCTATGGCTGATTATTTGGATAAAAATACAGCAAATGCGATTCCTGTGGTTGTATGGAGAGGAGAACATCAGGACAATCTTCACTGTACTACTAAATTAGATATTAATGAATGGACGACAGCTAAATCATAAAAAGCATAAAAGAACCGACTAATCGGTTCTTTTTTATTACAAGGGAGAGTAATCATGAACCTATTCGACACAAACACAACCTTCGAACGCCAACTCTTCGCCAAAGCAGCCCAAAAACACATTCCACTCTACGGAGTACTAGAATTACTCCCACTCTGCAACCTAAACTGTGACATGTGCTACGTCCATTTATCCAAACAAGAAATGCAATCCCAAGGAAGATTGCGAAGTTTGGATGAATGGATTTCCCTTGCAAAGCAAATGAAGGATGCAGGGACATTGTTCTTGTTGTTAACGGGTGGAGAGCCTTTATTATTCCCTCAATTTAAAGAATTATACTGTGTATTAAAAGATATGGGTATGATTCTCACGCTCAATACCAATGGGACGTTGATTAATGAGGAATGGGCGGAATTTTTTGCGAAGAATAAGCCACGAAGGATAAATATAACTTTATATGGATCAAAGAATGAGACATACGAGAATCTATGCCATATGAAGGATGGATTTGACAAAACGATCAGAGGGATTGAATTATTAAAAAAATATAAGATTGATGTCAAGATCAATGGAAGTCTTGTGAAGAAGAATTTTCATGACAGGATGGAGATCATAGATATCGGAGAAAAGTATGATATCCCAGTTCGGATCGATACTTATATGTATCCATCCGTGCGTGAGCGGACAACTCCTTTTAATTTTCATGAGAGATTAAACCCAGAGGATGCTGCAAAGGCAAGGGTTGAAATCTTACACCGGGAAATGGGGGATGAACTTTTTGAGCAATATGCGAAGCAGACCATTTATCTGGCAGAACATACGGAAGAAGGAGATGCCTGTCCTGGGCATATGACATGTCGGGCTGGGCAGAGTTCGTTTGTCGTTAATTGGCAAGGCATGCTACGTTCATGTATTGTGTTAGATCAGCCAAGTTATGATGCCTTTGACACAACGGATGATTTTATGACATTGTGGAATAAGATCGTGAAAGAAACAGAAGAGATCAAAACAAGCATGGAATGTAATCAATGTAAATTAAGACATGTATGTAATACATGTGCAGCGGCAGCGGTTGCAGAATGTGGAGATTCTGAGGGCGTTTCAAAATATTTATGTGAATATACGAAGGAAACAGTTAGAAATTTAAAAGAGTTTTATTAAGAAACAAAATATGGAGAAAGAAGTTGTATAAAGGACTTCCTTCTCCATATTTCATACATAATAAGTTATTCAATATTCTCAAGATACTTCTGAACCATTTCATCCTCGCCCAAATCTATATGCTTCAATACAAAATCATACAAAGGCTGCACAACATCTGAATCTTCTTCCAATTCATCTACAATTTGGTCAAAAGATTTATTTTTATGGATTTTTTTAATGATTAGTTTGAGTTTGGTTTTTAACTCACCTTCCTGGCGGCCTTTTTCCTCTAATTTCTCGAGAGCTTTACACATATTAACATTCCCTCCTTCTTGTTGAGCGTTTACAGCATCATTGATCAATTTTTGTGATTCTGTAATACAGCCAATAACCATAGCTAATTCTGAAGATATATTTTCCTCTTTAAATATATCAGTGATTTTATCATATTTTTCATCGAAAATAAACCTACTGATATTGAATATTTTATCAACATCATCATTATGAAATTTTAAATGCTCACTCTTCCTAAGTTCAATCAAGTTAAATTTATAATCGGAAATCAGAGGCTTAAAAGCATCAGGAATTTCTAACATATCAATTAAGGAACGAGGACCATCCCACGGAGTTTCACCATAATAAATACAAATGGTAAGTACGCTATGTAATCGGTCAGTTTTCTTCATTTTAGATAGAAATTCGTCTGGTGTTCCATGAGGTTTTTCATCTTTATATTTTTTTGCAATTTCATTATATTCTTTGAGATATGAAAAAGCATCTCCAAGCATATGCCGAAGTGGCATCGCATAGTGGATCTTTGCTTGATTTTCAATTCCGAGGATTACAAAATCAACGCCATAAGCAGACTTTTTGACAACATCAACAATCTTTTTTACAGTTTCTGCATAACCATGAAATTGTAATAAAGAAGAAATGTCAGTATCGACTTCTGTAAGATCATCATAATCGTCTTCTACAACTTCAATGGCAACCTTATTAGCATCTTGCATATCTTTTAAAATATCGAGACCTCGACGACCGCGGTTGCGTTTTGTAGCATCATGCACAAATAAAAACTTTCTTTTTCCGCAATCTCATCATATAATAAAACAGAATGTACAAGAAAGAAGGTGAGCCAAATGCAAGACCTAGATGCAATGGATTCCATGGAGAAGATGCTGATCCAGAAAGCATATCAAAGACAAGCTCCGATCAACGGCAGCTTGGAATTATTACCACTTTGCAATATGAACTGCGATATGTGTTATGTTCGTTTATCTAATGCAGAGATGGAACAAAAAGGCCGTTTAAGAACCAAAGAAGAATGGATCAAACTGGCTCATCAGATGAAGGATGCAGGAACGTTATTTCTGTTATTGACAGGAGGAGAGCCGTTATTATTTCCGGGATTTAAGGAACTATATATTGAACTCCAGAAGATGGGAATGATTCTTACGATCAATACAAATGGAACACTGATCGATGAAGAATGGGCAGATTTCTTCCAGAAATATAAGCCAAGAAGAATGAATATTACTTTATATGGAGCAGATGACCAGGCGTATGAGCAGTTATGTCATTATCCAGGTGGATTTCAGAAGACGGTCAATGCAGTCAGGCTGCTAAGGGACAGGAAAATTGATGTAAAGATTAATGGAAGCATCACTTCAAAGAATGAAGAGGATATCAGGAAGATTTTAGATATTGCAGATGATCTGGATGCAGCCGTGAATCTTGATACCTATATGTATCCGGCAAGCAGAGAAAGAAATAAACCATTTGATGAACAAAGCCGCATGAATCCAAAGGATGCAGCGATGGCGAAGAAGTTGATCTTTCAACATCAATGGGGTGAAGAAGCTCTTAGAGAATATCAGGATCATGTGATCAGCATGGTCGAAGATCATCCGCAAAATATGCAATACAGCAGGCACATTTCATGCCTTGCAGGCAATTGTTCTTTTACGGTCAATTGGCAGGGGATGATGCGTCCATGTGTCATGCAAAGTCAACCAGAAGTGAATGTATTTGCAGAAGGTTTTCAAAGAAGCTGGGAAATGATATCAGCACAGACGAAAGAGATCTTGATCAATGAAAGGTGTACAGAATGCAAATATCGTCCAATCTGTAATACATGTGCGGCGGCAGCTTTATTAGAAACAGGAGATTATGAAGGAATTCCGGAATATATCTGTGAGTATACAAAAGAATTTTACAAAATTATGAAGGAAAGAAGGTGATGATCACATGATGGACAATGAAAATCAAAATCAACCAAATCAGAAGATATCGTTTGAATCATTAGATATTCTGATCGGGAAATGGCGAGATGGAACATTTTCAGAGATCATTGACGACTGGAAATGGATCTTTTCCTACAGCAAACGATATAAAGGAGCAATCGCTTTCTACACGATCCTTGGTATTTTCAGCACATCCATGGGATTGGTTGGAAGTGTGGCAAGTAAATATATGATCGATATCATCACAGGATATCAGATGAGTAAGTTGTGGATCATGGTCTTGATCACACTTGGAAGTGCATTTTTTAGTCTGACGATCGGAAATGTGATCGGGCGTATTTCTACAAAATTAAGTATTTATATCAATAACGATATTCAGGCAGACATTTTTGATAAGATCATTGATGCAGACTGGATGGAAATCAATCAATATAGTAATGGAGATGTGTTGAATCGGTTTAACAGTGATGTCAGTACGATCAGCGGAAATGCGATCAGCTGGCTGCCGACGATCATCATAGCAATTTACGATTTTGTTGCAACATTTGCGGTTATCTGGCATTACGATAAGATCATGTCATTACTGGCATTTGCAAGTGCACCATTTATGCTTTTGATGTCGAAGTTCCTTATTTCCAAGCAGAGAGAATATGGGAAGAAAGTGCGGGAAATGAGTAGTGAGATGATGACATTTGAAGTCGAGACATTCTATAATTTTGATACGATCAAGTCCTTTGGGATCTCTTCTTTATATGGAAAGAAGATGAGAAACTGGCAGGAGAAGTTTAAAGATATCAGTTTAAAGTATAACATGTTTACGATCAAGACGAATATCGTTATGTCGATCATAGGAATGGTTGTTCAGTATGCAGCATTTGGATATTGTCTGTTCCGACTTTGGACAAGAGATATTTCTTATGGAACGATGACTTTATTTTTACAACAGAGAAGTAACTTAAATGGGGCATTTAACAATCTGGTATCGATCATACCAAACTTTTTGAACAGTTCGATCTCTGCACATCGTATCAGAGAGCTTGCACAGCTTAAGAAAGAAGTTCATATTCCAGAAAGCTCTGAGATGGATGCTTATGTGGAAGATGGGTTCGAGGTGAAGATGCGGGATGTGGATTTTTCTTATATCGAAGGAAACCGTGTTATTACAGATTCTGCATTTATGGCTAATCCGGGCGAGATCGTTGCGTTGGTTGGTCCTTCTGGAGAGGGAAAGACAACGATGATCCGTTTGATCTTAGGTTTGATCCATCCAGAAAAAGGAGAAGCATATTTAAGGGCTTCAAATGGAAAGCAGGTGGAGATGAATGCAGATACCAGACATTTATTCGCTTATGTACCACAGGGAAATACAATTCTTTCTGGTACGATCGCGGAAAATTTAAAGATGGTTAAACAGGATGCAACAGAAGAAGAGATGATCGAGGCATTGAAGATTTCCTGTGCGTGGGATTTCGTAAAGAATATGGAAGAAACGATCTATACCAAGATCGGAGAGCGAGGACGAGGATTTTCAGAAGGACAGGCACAAAGAATTGCGATTGCAAGGGCTGTTTTAAGGGATGCACCGATCTTATTGTTAGATGAAGCAACATCAGCACTTGATGTAACAACGGAACGTAAAGTTTTAAGAAATATCATAAAACAACGCCCAAATAAAACATGCATCGTGACAACCCATCGTCCGAGTGTTTTAAATATGTGTCAGAGAGTTTATCGTGTTATGGAAACGCAGGTTACAGAATTGTCAGAAGAAGAGTCAAGCAAAATGGCGATGGATTTTTAGGACACAGGTTGTCCGAAGATGCAGGATTCATTGACCGCAGATAGAAAAAAAGATATAATAAGACAAGAATAACGGCATAAGGGGGAAGCTGAATGAAGAAGAGTGGATGGAAGATCATTCTTGGAGTTGCAGTACTAGTCTGTGTGATCTGTCTTGGAAGATTCGGATGGGTCAAGTATCAGGACTATAAGACAGAACAGGCAAGAAAAGCAACATTAAAAGAGATAGCAAGCACAGAATTTACTGGTGAGAACGAAGGAAAAGAGCCGGAGAAAGTTCCAGCTGGAGTCAAACATGGACAGAAGATCAACTTTAAGAAGTTGATCAAGATCAACAGTGATATCTATGCATGGATCTACGTTCCAGGAACAAGAATTGATTATCCGGTAGCACAAAGTCAGGAATCAGACGATCATTATTTAAAATATAACTTTAAAAATGAGCCAGAGTTTGCAGGATGTATTTATACAGAGAAAGCGAATAAGAAGGATTTTTCAGATCCAAACACAATATTTTATGGACATAATATGAGAAATGGATCTATGTTCCAGAATCTTCACAAGTTTGAAGATGAAGCATTTTTTAAGAAACACAAAGAAGTATATGTTTACACACCAAAGAAAACATACACATACACGATCTTTGCGGCATATAAGTTTGACGACAGGCATTTACTTAAGACATTTAATTTTAAGAATAAGAAGAAGTTTGAGAATTATTTAAGAAATGTCAAGAACATAAGAGACATGGGAAGTCATGTAAGGAAAGATCAGGAAGTTACAAGCAACGATAAGATTATCACGCTGAGTACCTGCGTAGGAGGACAGCCAAATAATCGTTATTTAGTACAGGCGGTGTTGACGGATGAAAGAAGTACAAAATAAGAACCATACGGATGAGGCTAAGAGATTAAATGAAGAATTGGATCAGAATCTGAAGGATCTCCAGCCAGAATCCAAGGAAGCATTTCAAGGCTTTGAAGTAAAAGAAGAAAAGAACGAGAAAAAGAAGAAAGCAAAGAAGAAAAAGACACCAAAACAGATCATAAAAAGAGTTATAATCGTATTAGCGGTGATCATTTTGCTTCCATGTGCAGCCATTGTTGGAATGTGGGCACTTGGAAAGGGCTCTTTATTTGGAGGCAAGATGAAAATGTCAAAGAACGTAGATGGCGTAAAAGTCCAGAATCAGGGAGATTTGGTTATTTACAATGGACATAAATATCAGTATAATAAAGATATAACGAGTATCTTATTTATGGGTGTTGACCGAGATAAGATCAATACAGATGAAGAATACTTAAAGAAACACGGAGCAGGACAGTCAGATACCTTGTTTCTAGCAGCTGTGAATACTTCTACAGGAAAGATTTCACTGATCAATGTTCCTCGAGATATCATGGCGAACGTTAAGACATATGATGAGAATGGAAAGTATTCAGGAAGGAAACTTCGACAGTTATGTTTAGCCTATGCCTATGGGGATGGGAAAGCCAAGAGCTGTAAGAATGCTGTGGATGCAGTTTCCAAAGTGTTATATGGAATTCCTATCGATTCATATATGTCGATCAACCTCTCTGCGATCAGTGTACTGAATGATGCAGTAGGTGGAGTGAACGTTCAAGTGATCGGGGATCTGACAAGCGTTGATCCAACTCTGAAGGAAGGTGCGAATGTGACATTGCTGGGTGGTCAGGCAGAGACTTATGTAAGATCCAGAGAATTTGATCCACTGGATGCGAACATGGCACGTATGCAGAGACAACAGCAGTATATTACAGCATTTGCCCAGAAAGCATTACAGGAGATGAAGGGCGATCTTACATTGCCATTAGATCTTCTGAATCTTGTATCAGAGAATTCAGTAACGAATCTTTCAGCACCGAAGATCACATATCTTGCAACGAAAGTTTCAGGAAGCAGTTTTTCATCTGACAATATCTACAGCATTGACTGTGACATCAAAGAAGGTGTGACAGGATATGCAGAATATTATCCGGATGAGACAAAATTATTTGAGATGATATTGAAGGTATTTTATACACAAATCAGTTAGAATCCAGTAAGGGGGGATTTAGCATGAAAAAGTTGATTATGATGGCAGCAACATTGATTATGTGTTTTGCTTTTTCACTAAGTGTTATGGCAGCACCAAGTCCTGAAGATGAGTATTATAATACGAATACAGAACAGGAGAAGGTTGATGAGAAAACCCAGATTGATGATGATGAATTCGACAAGGATGAAAAACCAGCTAAGACGAAAACAACAACGACAACAACATCATCAACATCATCAACATCTGCATCACCAAAGACTAGTGATCAGGGAGCGCCAGTTACATTAGTATATGTATCACTCGCTGCAGCAGCATTAGCTGTATATGCAGCAAAACACGTCAAAGAACAGTATTAATCAAAAAACAAGGTGGATTCCTCCAGTCTTGATGGACTGGAGGAATTCTTTTTGCATATGGGATTTCTGAAAGGAAAATAAAATAGATGATCGATATACATACGCATATTTTGCCAGGATTGGATGATGGAGCGAGAGATATGGAAGATTCTCTATCTATGGCAGCATTGGCATTGAAAAGTGGTGTTCATACATTAGTTGCAACATCGCATGCCAATACAGGGGGATTTTTCAAAGAATATTCGATCGAAGAATATCTGCAAAGATTAGAAGCGTTTAGAAAAGCACTGGATGAAGTAAAGCTGCCATTAAGAGTATTCTCTGGAATGGAAATTTATATGACAAGAGAAGTTCCTCGGATGATCCGTGAAGGCAGATTGCTTTCATTGAATCAGACGGGATATTTTTTGACTGAATTTTCGTTTGGAATCGAGCAGGAAGAGATGGATGAGATGCTTCATGATCTGATGGAACTTGGAGTTACGCCAGTGATCGCACACCCAGAGAGATACCGGTGTGTACAGGAATCAGAAAGCGGTATCGCAAAGTGGAAAAACAGGGGATGTTTGTTGCAGGTAAACAGAGGGAGCATCTTTGGCAGATTTGGATCAGGAGCAAAACAATGTGTAGATCGTCTGCTGGATCAACATATGGTAACTTGTATCGCAAGTGATGCACACAAACCATATGAGCGGACAACCTATATGGCAGATATCAAAGAATATATGGAACAAGAATATTCTTTTGAATATTCAAAGAAATTGTTATATGATAATCCTAAGAGAATTCTTGAAGGAGAAAAGGTGGTACAATGAAGAAATTAAAATTGGTAAGTTTTGTGATATTTTGTATATCACTGGCAGCAAGTCTGATCTTCTGGTTTACACAGGTCAGAAAAGGAGATCGGATCGGACCGGTCATTACAATGGATCAGCAGGAATTGACAGTAGGGCTCAATGCTACCGATGAAGATTTTTTGCAAGGAGTAAAAGCAGTTGATGAGAATGATGGGGATGTTACGGATTCTCTTGTAGTAGAAAGTGTTTCAAACTTTCTGGGAGGTGGACGGCGTCTGGTTGTATATGCAGCAGTGGACAGACATAATAACGTCAGTCGTGCAAACCGTATTGTACAGTATGAGGGTTATACATCACCAAAGTTTTATTTGAAGGAACCATTATGTTTTGAATCTGGAGGAGCTTCCAAGAATGAAGAATTATTAAAGAATCTTACGGTGAAAGATAAGATTGATGGTGATTTATCAAATCAGATAAAGATTTTGACAAACTCAGTAGTTGATCTGTATACACCAGGAGAATATCCGGTCAAACTTCAGGTAAGCAATAGCGCAGGAGACACGGTATCATTTCAGGCAACGATACAGGTTTATGATGCAACGGACAGATCAGAAATTCCTTTTATTCATTTGAAGAAGTATCTGGTTTATACGAAGAAAGGTGACAAACTAGATGCAGCATCTTACATATCTAAAGTGTGCATGGGAGGAGATTATGACTCGGATGTACCAGGAGATATTAATAAAAGCAAAGTGAAGATCAAAGATGAAGTAGATTACGATACCCCAGGTTCTTATGAGATCACTTATTCAGTAAAAAGTGGAAAGAGCCGTACAGGAACGGTAAGACTGATCGTGATCGTTACAGAATAGGAGGCCGGCAAATGAGCAGTGATAAACGAAATATATCAGTCAACGATTATGAAATGAATATTGATTTGTATAGTATCTTAAGAGATATCTGGAAATATGCAATAGTGATCCTGCTTCTGGCAGCATCTATGAGCTTGCTCTCTTATGTTTATGTCGGACGAAACTATCACAAACAGTATGAATCAACAAGTACATTTATCGTAAGCAGCAAAGGAAGTAACAATAGTGTATATTCAGATTTGAGTGCAACGTCTGAGATGGCGACAAAGTTTTCTGAGATTCTAAACAGTTCGATCTTACAAAAGAAAGTCGCAAAAGAGATGGATATGGATTATTTTCCAGGAAGTGCATCTGCAGAGGTAGTAAATGAAACCAATCTTTTAGTTTTGAAAGTTCAGGCAGATTCCCCAGAGATGGCGTTTCGTTTGAATAAGGCAATCATGAATAATTATTCTGTTGTGACAGATCAGCTGATCGGAAATGTTGTGCTGGATGTATTGCAGAAACCAACAGTGCCAAGTGGTCCGGTAAATAAATTTCAGCCAACAGCACTTATGAAGAAAACATTTTTTACGACGATCGTTGCGTTATGTGGATTGATCGCAATCTTGTCATTCTTAAAGGATACAGTGAGAAAACCAAAAGAAGTTTCAAGGAAACTTGATGCAAAGCTTTTGCAGACGTTATATCATGAGAAGATCTATAAGACATGGAAAGCAAGAATCCACCGCAAAAAGAGTCCGGTATTGTTGACAAATCCAGGAACAAGCTTTCAATATGTGGAGGATATGAAGAAACTTGCCCGCAAAGTCAGCAGTAAGATGAAAGAGAAGAATGCAAAAACACTTCTGGTTGCAAGTGTGGAAGAAAATGAAGGTAAATCAACAGTTGCAGCCAATTTAGCATTGGCACTTGCGGAAGAATCAGAGAAAGTATTGTTGATCGATGCGGATCTTCGCAAACCTTCACAATACAAGATTTTTGGATTGGATCAGGAAGAAATACAGCAGTTTGGAGAAGTATTGAATGGAAATGAACAGATAGATAATCTGGTAACAGATCTTCCAAAATCAGAATTGTTATTGATCGCAGGTTCTATGATCTATCCAAATTCTACAGAGATGATCGCATCACCGATCTTCCAGAAGATCGTAGAGTTCTTTAAGACAAAGCTGGATTACATTATTATTGATACACCACCAATGTCACAGGCGGCCGATGCAGAAGAGTTAGTAGACCTTGCAGATGCATCGATTCTTGTTGTAAGACAACATACAGCATTAGTAAAAGATATCAATGAGACGATCAGTATCCTAAATTCAGCAGAAGGAACGATGCTTGGATGCGTTTATAACGATGTATTCCATGGAGTTGCTCAGACAGCAAGAAATTATGGATACAAATATGCATATGGAAGCGGTTATGGTTACGGAAGCAAATACGGTTATGGAAACCATGGATATGGTTACGGTTACGGCTATGGCTATGGTTATGGAAGCAGAACGAAAAAGGGCAATGAAGATAAAACACAAGAATCAAAAACAGAACGGCAGGTGAAGAAAGATCATGAGTAAAGAATATGAATCAAAAACAGAACATAAAGAGAATCTGATCGATATTGCTGGATTGTTTGATGACTTGATCAAAGGCATCATTCAAATGAAATGGAGATTTTTGATTATTCTTGTGATTTGTGGTGCAGTGTTCTGTGGATACAAGAGACTTACCTATTCCCCATACTATGTGGCATCTTCCACATTTACGATCAATTCCAGTATTACATCAGAGAATTCCAATTCATATATTGAGAATGCAACAGCCAACCAAATGGCAAAATCTTTTCCATATATTTTGAAAAGTGGAGCATTTAAAGAAGTATTGGCACAGGATCTTGGCCTTCAGTCTGTTCCTGGAACGATCGAAGCAGAAGTCATGGAGAATACAAATCTGTTTACGTTGAAAGTGACTGCAAATAATCCGAAGATGGCTGAGAAGATTTTAAAAGCAGTCGTTAAAAATTACCCATCAGTAGCAGAGTTTGTCATTGGAAGCTCACAGCTGACACTCATGGATGAAAGCGGGGTTCCGACTACACCTGCTAATCCATTTAGTTATAGACATGAGATACAGATCGGCGTTTTGATCGGAATCTTACTATGTATCTTGCTCGATGTCCTGTTAGCACTTGGTAAGAATACAGTTAAGAAAGAAGAAGATTTCAAACGACTCTTCCATGCAAAAAGTCTTGGAATCATGCCTCGTGCCAAATTCCATAAGAAACGTACGCAAACACAGGAATTGATCGTGCTAGATAATCCAAGAATTCCAAGAAGCTTCCTGGAAGCAGCAAGAACGGTACGACGAAGGATCGAGCGTGCACAAAAAGAGACAGGCATGAAATCTTTTCTTGTAACAAGTGCTATGCCAGGAGAAGGAAAATCAACAGTTTCAGCCAACATTGCAATATCACTTGCGATGAAAGGGTATAAAGTAATTCTGGTAGATGCAGATTTAAGAAACCCATCCACCGCCAAAGTACTTGGAATGAATGAACAAGAATTAGGAACTCTGGAAGTAATGAAAGGCGAAGTTAACATAGACGATGCAGTACAGCAGTACAAAAATACAAGCGTTAAAGTACTTGCAGGTTCTACACCGATCCAGGATACATCTACCGTTTTAAGTGGTAAGAATATGAGACAGTTTGTAAAAGAACTGGAGGCAGAAGCCGATTTCGTGATCATAGATACACCACCAAGTGGACTATTATCAGATGCAGCGATCGTCGCCCAGTATGTAGACGGAGCAGTATTTGTGATCCGTCAGGACTATACAGATGTAGATCGAATTCTGGAAGGTATGGAAATTCTTTCAGGATCAGGAGCTGAAATTACAGGATGCATCTTAAATGATGTAAATGTACGAACAAGTGAATCACAGCACTATATGAACAGCTATCGTACAAAAGGAGAGACACTATAGAATCCGATTTGAAGGTAGCTTGCATGTATGTGAGAGAAATAAAAGAAAAACAAATATGTTAAAAGAATCAGGTGGCAACTCCGCATTTTTGAGAGCGTTTTTTACAAATCGCTGAT
>ERZ826613.3157-NODE-3157-length-14299-cov-3.952963_pt1 | contig 14299 bp, 9 predicted proteins | sample MGYA00519925_ERZ826613 | MGnify/ENA primary metagenome ERZ826613 (study PRJEB31778, sample SAMEA3449236) | human gut metagenome | biome: human gut; feature: human-associated habitat; material: faeces | place: United Kingdom | collected 2010/2012 ... | reverse complement strand
TGGCAGAATATATAAAAGATATGGGTTATACCCATGTAGAATTAATGGGAATTGCAGAACATCCATTTGATGGCTCCTGGGGCTATCAGGTAACCGGATATTATGCACCGACTTCCAGATATGGCACACCGGATGATTTCCAGTATTTTGTCAATTACATGCATAAAAATAAAATCGGTGTTATCTTAGACTGGGTACCGGCGCATTTCCCGAAAGATGCTCATGGACTGGCTGATTTTGACGGCACACCGACTTATGAATATGCAGACCCGAGAAAGGGTGAACATCCGGATTGGGGTACAAAAGTATTTGATTATGAAAAAAATGAAGTAAAGAACTTTTTGATTGCAAATGCGCTGTTCTGGATGGAACAGTATCACATTGACGGACTTCGTGTAGATGCGGTGGCTTCCATGCTGTATCTGGATTACGGAAGAGAAAATGGACAGTGGGTTCCGAATAAATACGGAGAAAATAAAAACTTAGAAGCGATTGAATTTTTCAAACATTTAAATACAGTCGTGCTTGGAAGAAATAAAGGAACGGTCATGATTGCCGAAGAGTCTACAGCATGGCCGAAAGTAACCGCACATCCGGAAGAAGGCGGTTTAGGATTCAGCTTAAAATGGAATATGGGATGGATGCACGATTTCCTTGAATATATGAAGTTAGATCCGTATTTCCGTCAATACAATCATCATAAGATGACGTTCTCTCTGACTTACGCATACAGTGAGAATTATGTGCTGGTATTATCACATGATGAAGTGGTTCATTTAAAATGCTCCATGATTAATAAAATGCCGGGACTTGGACAGGATAAAATCGAAAACTTAAAAGTCGGTTATTCTTATATGCTTGGACATCCGGGTAAAAAACTGCTCTTTATGGGTCAGGAATTTGGACAGTATCGGGAGTGGAGCGAAGCAAGAGAACTCGACTGGTATTTAACAGCAGAGTCCAGCCATCGTGAATTAAGAGACTATGTAAAAGAATTGCTGAAAATGTATAAGAAATATCCGGCACTTTATGCAACAGACCACACAGATGGTGCATTTGAGTGGATTAATGCGGATGATGCCTGCAGAAGCATTTACAGTTTTATCAGAAAATCACCGACAGGAAGAAATAATCTGTTGTTTGTCATTAACTGTACACCGGTAGCGAGGGATGATTATCGTGTCGGTGTTCCGAAAAAGAAACAGTACCGTCTGGTATTAAACAGCAAAGATCCGAAATTTGGTGGGGATGTGCCGGTAGAGAAAACCGTTTATATGGCACAGAAAAAAGAATGTGATGGAAGAGAATTTTCTTTCGCATATCCATTACCGGCTTATGGAGTTGCTGTATTTACATATTAATTAGAGGACGGAGTTTTTGGACTTTTGGGGTCTGAAAACTCCGTAGAAAAAGATTGTAAAGAAGCATTAAAACAGATAGACGAAAAGAGATATACACAAATGTTGGAGAAAGAAGGAATCGAACAGATTCTGAAATATGGAATTGCATTTCAGACGAAGAAGTGTTGTGTAAGAAGAGGCGAGTTGTCATAATTTATACCGGATGTATCTCCAAAATTGATGAAACAAAATATGATGAAGTCTGGTGGATTGTCCGTTCCCCGGATAAAATTCCCACAATAGAAAAGCTGGTGCAGGAACTGAGTCCTTCAAAGGAAGTATTTAAAGCATACAGAAAGGCATTCCACCTTGGAATCTTTGATGAAGAATACTTTCAAACTGTTTATGTACCTGATTTTTTAGACGACCTTGTAAAAAATCAAAGTGCGCTAGAGAAGCTTGGATGGTTGTGTGAAAAAAGCAGAGAAAAAAATATCATACTGGGATGTTACTGTGAGGAAGAAGCGCTTTGTCATAGAAGCATTATAGCGGGAATATTGCTTGGAATGGGAGCAAAAATAGAAACGAAAGCAGAGTATATCAAATATTTTGAAAAAATGGAGTTTTTGGTTTGAGCCAAAAACTCCATTTTTGTCATTTTATCAGTTGTAGTATCATTCATCATAGATGTTTACAATTTCCCCATCTAAGATACGGTTCATATTTTTTACAGCACAGAAGTTTCCACACATACTGCAGGTATCTTCTTTTTCCGGTTTGGCTTCGGCGCGGTAGCGTCTTGCTTTTTCCGGGTCAATACAGATATCAAACATTTCCTCCCAATCTAATTTCTTTCTTGCAAGGCTCATCTGGTGATCCCATTCGATGGCACCTTTTACGCCTTTTGCAATATCTGCGGCATGTGCTGCAATCCTAGAAGCGATGATGCCTTCTTTTACATCATCAAGGCTTGGCAGACGCAGATGCTCTGCAGGAGTTACATAGCAGAGGAAGGAAGCTCCGGATGCAGCAGCGATTGCACCACCGATTGCAGCTGTGATATGGTCATAGCCTGGAGCAATATCCGTTACTAAAGGTCCGAGTACATAGAAAGGTGCACCCTTGCAGATAGTTTTCTGGATTTCCATATTTGCGGCAATCTGGTTCATTGGCATATGGCCAGGACCTTCTACCATAACCTGTACGTCTTTTTCCCATGCACGTGCGGTCAGTTCGCCTAAAGTAACAAGTTCTTCAATCTGGGAGATATCAGAAGCGTCTTTTAAACATCCTGGACGGCAGGCATCTCCAAGACTCATAGTGATATCGTATTCACGACAAATGTCAAGAATTTCATCATAATGTTCATAGAATGGGTTTTCTTCACCGGTCATTTCCATCCATGCAAAAATGATAGAACCACCACGGGAAACGATGTTGGTAAGACGACGGTTTGCTTTGAAACGTCCTGCGGTGGCTTTATTGATACCACAGTGAATGGTCATAAAGTCAACTCCATCTTCCGCATGCATACGCACAATATCAATCCATTCTTTGGAAGTGATTTCTTTTAATGGTTTGTGGTAATAAACAACTGCGTCATAAATCGGAACAGTACCGATCATAGCCGGACATTCTTTGGTAAGACGTTTACGGAAGGTGCGGGTATCTCCGTAAGAGCTTAAATCCATGATAGATTCAGCCCCCATTTTGACTGCATTGTTTACTTTTTCGATTTCCATATCCATGTCTTTCCAGTCTCTGGAAATTCCAAGGTTTACATTGATCTTGGTTTTGAGCATAGAACCGATAGCGTTTGGTTCGATTGAAGTATGGAGTTTGTTACAAGGAATGATAACCTGGCCTTTTGCCATATATTCCATTAATTCTTTGACATCCATGTTTTCTTTTTTTGCTGCGATTTCCATTTCTTTTGTGATAATGCCTTTTCTTGCGGCATCCATCTGTGTTGTGTATTCCATAATACATTTTCTCCTTTCGCATTTGATTGATAAGCTTTTGTTTGAAGACGTTTAGCTAATAAAAAAAGGTGCACCCCGACAGGTACACCTTAATCATTCACATAAAATATGCTTCCTACGCCGGCATTATCCGTATCAGGTTCTTAGGGTCGAAATCCGTTCGTATTTCTTCTCAGCCGACGCGTCAGCTCCCCTTTTCTTTGTTTTTTATATCATATCGTCTATTCTGATATTTGTCAAGCATAGATATAAGACCACTGTTTTAAATCTTTGATAAAATCTTCAACAGCCTGTTCATTTGTTGCCCAGGAGGTGCAGAAACGAAGACAGGTATGGTTTTCATCCGGTTTGCACTGGAAAGTTGTGGCATAATTCTCATTGATTTTTTTTGCGAATTCATTCGGGAAAATCGGGAAAAGCTGATTGGTAGGTGAATCGCATAAAAATGGAATCTTGCAGTCAATGAATCCCTGTTTTAAACGCTGTGCAAGTGCTACACTGCGTTTTCCGAGTTCGAGATATAAATTATCCTGAAAGAGTTCTTCAAACTGTACGCCAATCATCCAGCCTTTGGCGAGAATCGCACCACGCTGTTTCATATTAAAACGGAAATGGTCTTTTAAATCATCGTTTACTAAAATGAGTGCTTCACCAAACATTGCTCCGTTTTTTGTACCGCCAATATAAAAGGCATCGCATAAATCCGGCAGATCTTTTAAGGTCAGCTGTGTTTCTTCTACGGCAAGTGCCATGGCAAGACGTGCACCATCGATATAAAGATACAGATTATGGCGTTTGCAGAACTGATAAAGTTTCTCAAGTTCTTCTTTTGTGTAGACGGTTCCGAGTTCGGTTGGGAGAGAAATATAGACCAGACGAGGTTCTACCCAATGCTCATTTTCGTGCTGTTTTAAGACCGGACGAATCAGGTCAGCAGTCAGTTTTCCATCGGTACAAGGAATAGAGAGCACTTTATGTCCGCTTGCTTCGATCGCTCCGGTTTCGTGTGTATTAATATGACCGGTATCCGCACTGATGACTGCCTCATAAGGGCGCAGAGCATGCGAAAGAAACGTAAGATTCGTCAGCGTTCCTCCGGTAATAAAATGAATATCAACTCCATAATTTTCCAGTGCTTCCTGGATTTTATCGCGGGCATTATCGCAATGCTCGTCTAATCCGTAAGAATTATTCTGGTGGTAGTTGATGGTCTCAAGTGCGCGAAGAATATTTGGATGTGCTCCTTCGCTGTAATCATTCTGAAAACTGTACATAATAAAAATCCCCTTTTTTCAACAACATCTTTCATCTCATTCTAACACAATTTTCGTAAAAAGAAAGTGAAAAGATTTAGAAGAGAAAATTAATTGACGATGGACTGGACAATTTCGAGTTAGTTGTGGTAAAATCCTAAAATAGATGATAAACAGGGGCGGAAGTACTGAAAGTGGAACTTTCGTCCCCTTTTACCGTGCTATACAAAATGTACTCTTGGAGTCTTTAAACATTTGTTTTGGAAAGGAAGTAATTGAAGATGACAAAAATTGATATTTTTTCAGGATTTCTTGGAGCAGGTAAAACAACATTAATCAAAAAGTTATTAAAAGAGGCATATAAAGGTGAGCAGGTTGTTCTCATTGAAAATGAATTTGGTGAAATCGGTATCGACGGCGGTTTCTTAAAAGAAGCAGGAGTAGAAATTCGTGAAATGAACTCCGGATGTATCTGCTGCTCTTTAGTTGGTGACTTTGGAACTGCTTTAAAAGAAGTAATCGCAAAGTATGAACCACAGCGTATCGTAATCGAACCATCAGGAGTCGGAAAACTTTCTGATGTTATCAAGGCTGTTCAGAAAATCGAAAACGAAGTTGAAATCAAATTAAACAGCTTTACAACTGTAGTGGATGCAACAAAATGCAAAATGTATATGAAAAATTTCGGCGAATTTTTCAGCAACCAGATTGAATATGCCGGAACTGTTATCTTAAGCAGAACGGACAAAGCTTCCGAAGAAAAAATTGCAACTGCACTTGAGATTATCCGTGGACTGAATCAGACAGCAGCAGTTATCACAACTCCGATTGAAAAACTTTCCGGAGAAAAGATTTTGGATACCATGGAAAACAACCGCTCTTTGGAAAAAGAATTAATGGATGAAGAAGTTTGCCCGGTATGCGGTGGACATCATGACCATGAGCACCATCACGACCATGACCATGAAGAATGTGGATGCGGACACGACCATGACCATGAACATCATCATCACCATCATGCAGATGAAGTGTTCACAAGCTGGGGGAAAGAGACAACAAAGAAATATACAAAAGAAGGAATTCATGAGATTCTGGAAGCACTCTCTAACCATAATGACGAGTACGGAATGGTACTGCGTGCAAAAGGTATGGTAGAGGGCGAAGATGGACAGTGGATTTACTTTGATATGGTTCCGGGTGAAGCAGATGTACGTGAAGGTGCACCGGAATACACCGGAAGAATCTGCGTCATCGGTTCTAAGATGAATGAAGCAAATCTGGCCAGATTATTCGGTCTTGCATAATCAAGATACGAGAGAAAAATAACAATACAAATAAGTTTGAGGTGTGAGTGTTGAACTGAAGTTTTGACACTCACATCATGATATTTAAGAAAGGTTATGAAAAATGGACGAATTTAAAGTACCGATTTACCTTATGACAGGTTTTCTTGAGAGTGGAAAAACATCATTTTTGAATTTTACACTCGCACAGGAGTATTTTCAGATTGATGAACCGACTCTTTTAATTCTCTGTGAGGAGGGTGAAGAAGAATACGATAAAAAAGTGCTGAAAAAAAGCCGTACTTCTGTAGAAGTAATCGACAGCATTGAGGAGCTGACCACAGAGCGTCTGGTTGCTTATGATGCATTTTATAATCCGGGTCGCGTTATCATTGAATACAACGGAATGTGGCAGGTAAGCAAATTAGAAGAACTGACATTTCCGTCTGGATGGGGAATCGAACAGCATATTGTGACAGTAGATGCAAGTACCTTTCAGGTATACCTTAACAATATGAAATCCCTGTTTATGGAAATGGTAAGAAATGCAGATTTAGTATTATTTAACCGTGCAGATACCGAACTTCCGCTTGCAAATTTCAGAAGAAGCATTAAAGTTGTAAATCCGGGTGCAGAACTGATTTTTGAAGATGAAGAGGGTGAAATCGAGGATATCTTTGACGGAGAAATGCCATTTGATGTCAAGGCCGAGACGATTGAAATTCCAAATGAGGATTATGGAATCTGGTATCTGGATGCGAGAGACCATGCGGATACTTATAACGGAAAGAAAGTTTCTTTTACCGGAATGGTGTTAAAATCCAGAGAATTTGCTAAAAATGAATTTGTACCGGGACGTATGGCAATGACCTGCTGTGCAGATGACACCACATTTTTAGGATTTGTCTGCAAGAGCGATGAAGCACGTCATCTAAAAACCGGAAAATGGGTGAATGTCGTAGCCAAAGTGAAATATGAATTTGTACCGGCTTACGGTGAAACAGGTCCAGTACTCTATGCGATTTCTGTGGAAGAGACAGAACCGTTAAAAGATGAACTGGTATATTTTAGTTAAGGAGCTGATATGTATTTAATAGTAGGACTTGGAAATCCAGGAAAACAGTATGATAAAACCCGCCACAATATGGGATTTGATACCATTGATGAATTGATAGACCGTCATCGGATTGCCGGATCTGGAATCGACCGGAAAGCGATGTATGGCAAGGGAGTGATTGCCGGAGAAAAAGTCATTCTTGCAAAGCCGATGACCTATATGAATTTGAGCGGAGAAGCAGTCAGGGAATTAATCAATTATTATAAAATGGATGCAGAGACAGAACTGGTTGTCATCTATGATGATATTGATTTGGACCCGGGACAGATAAGAATCCGTAAAAAAGGCAGCGCCGGTGGACACAATGGAATCAAAAACATTATTGCCCAGCTTGGAACCCAGAATTTCTACCGAATTAAAGTAGGAGTCGGAGCAAAACCAAAGGGATGGGATTTGGCAGATTATGTACTGGGACGTTTTGATAAAGACGAACGTGTTCTGGTCGATGAAGCAATCAAAGAAGCTGCCGATGCAGTGGAATTAATTTTAGCAGAGGGCATTGAAACTGCCATGAACCGTTATAACGCAAAAAAGAAATAGGAATGAAATAAATAAATTGAGGGAGAAAACATGCAGGCACTTTTGCAGCCACTTTCAAAACTTGGTGAATACGAAGAAATTAAAAACAGAATAGAGAAAAATCGTGGAATTTTACAGCTTGCCGGATGTATTGATTCGCAAAAAGCGCATGTCATTTACGGACTGGGTCAGGAAAAGAAGAACCGTCTTGTCATTGCGGAAAATGAATTAAAAGCAAAAGAGTTGTACGAAGATTTGAAATTTTACTATCCGGATGTTTTTTATTATCCGGCGAGGGATTTAATTTTCTTTGAAGCGGATATTCATGGAAATCTGCTTACAAAACAGCGGATGCAGGTAATTGCAGCACTTTTGGAGAAAAAGAGTGTGACGGTGGTGACAAGCATCAGTGGCTGTATGGATTATCTTCTTCCGATTTCCGTACTTAAAAAGCATGTCCTGCATTTTAAAAATGACAGTGTGCTTGATACCGAAGTACTCAAAAAAGATTTGATTAATATGGGATTTGAGTACAATGCGCAGGCGGAGACCCCGGGACAGTTTGCCATGCGTGGTGGAATTGTGGACATCTTTCTTTTAACCGAGGAAAATCCGGTGAGAATCGAGATGTGGGGCGATGAGATTGATTCTATCCGCAGTTTTGATGCCGAAAGTCAGCGTTCCATTGAAAATCTGGACGAGATTACCATTTATCCGGCAGAAGAGATGGTACTTGATGATTCGGTTTTGGAAAAAGGTCTGATATCCATTGAAAAAGAGCGGGATAAGACGATACAGGCATTTCGGGATGCCTTTTTGCCGGAAGAAGCCGGACGTATCAAAAATATGGTAAATGAAGCAGTCAGCGCAATGCGGGAATTTCATGATTTTTCATCAGCAGAACATTTTATCCGATATTTTTATAAAGAACCGGTCACTTTTTTAGACTATTTTGAGGAGGAGGATACACTCCTTTTTTTAGACGAAACAAATCATCTTTTAGCAAGTGTGGAAGCAGTGGAAACGGAATTCCGTGAGAGCATGAAGCACCGCCTTGAAAAAGGTTATCTTCTGGCAGGACAGACAGATTTATTATGCGGGAAAAAACTGCTGATTCATAAAATTAATCAGAAAAACGGCATTGGAATCTGTACGATGGAACAGCAGAAAGAGGACTGGCAGATAAATGATTCCTTTTATCTGACAACCAAATCGGTAAATTCGTATAATAACAGTTTTGAACTTTTAATAAAAGATTTGAAAAACTGGAAAAAACGGGGATATCAGGTGTTGCTGTTGTCCGGTTCAAGAACAAGGGCGAAACGTCTGGCACAGGATTTATTAAATGAAGGCTTGACGGCGGTTTATACGGAGGATAGAAATCGTGAAATCCATGAGGGTGAGATTGTAACGACGTATGGATATGCCAGAAGCGGATTTGAGTATCCGATGGTGCGTTTTGTTTTGATTACTGAAAGCGATATCTTCGGAAAAGAGAAGAAAAAGAAGCGAAAGAAAACGGAATACAGCGGAAAGAAAATTCAAAGTTTTTCAGAACTTTCGATTGGAGATTATGTGGTTCATGAAAATCATGGATTGGGAATTTACCGTGGGATTGAAAAAGTTACCGTAGATAAAGTAGTGAAAGATTATATTAAAATTGAATATGCGGGTAACAGCAATTTGTATATTCTGGCAACTCAGTTAGATTTACTGCAAAAATATGCCGGAGCGGATGCACGTGCGCCGAAGTTAAATAAATTAGGCGGTCAGGAATGGAACAAGACCAAAACAAAGGTGCGTGGAGCAGTAAAAAATATTGCAAAAGATTTGGTTGCTCTTTATGCTGCGAGACAGGAGAAGAATGGTTACTGCTATGAACCGGATACGGTCTGGCAAAAAGAGTTTGAAGAAATGTTTCCATTTGAGGAGACGGAAGACCAGTTAGCGGCGATCGAAGCGACTAAAAAAGATATGGAAAGTAACAAGATTATGGATCGTCTGGTCTGCGGGGACGTCGGATATGGAAAGACCGAAATTGCAATTCGTGCAGCATTTAAGGCGGTTCAGGAAGATAAACAGGTGGTCTATCTTGTTCCGACGACTATTCTTGCACAACAGCATTACAATACCTTTGTTCAGAGAATGAAAGATTTTCCGGTGCGGATTGATTTGCTTTGCCGGTTTAAGACTCCGGCAGAACAAAGAAAAACCATTGAGGATTTGAAAAAAGGGTTTGTGGATATCGTAATCGGAACGCATCGATTGTTGTCAAAAGATGTGGTCTATAAAGATTTGGGAATGTTGATTGTGGATGAGGAACAGCGGTTTGGCGTGACTCATAAAGAAAAAATCAAAAAGCTCAAAGAAAATGTGGATGTATTGACGCTGACGGCAACACCGATTCCGAGAACCCTGCACATGAGTCTGATTGGAATCCGTGATATGAGTGTATTAGAAGAAGCGCCGATGGACCGTATGCCGATTCAGACCTACGTAATGGAATACAACGAAGAGATGGTAAGAGAGGCGATTAACCGCGAGCTGGCAAGGGGCGGACAGGTTTATTACGTGTATAACCGTGTCAATGATATTGATGAAATCACAAATCGGATTGCAAAATTAGTGCCGGATGCAAATGTAGCCTTTGCACACGGTCAGATGCCGGAGCATCAATTGGAAAAAATTATGTATGGATTTATCAACGGAGAAATTGATGTGCTGGTATCCACGACAATTATCGAGACTGGTCTGGATATTTCAAATGCCAATACCATGATTATTCATGATTCTGACCGGCTTGGTTTGTCCCAGCTTTATCAGCTTCGTGGTCGTGTAGGTCGTTCAAACAGGACTTCTTATGCCTTTTTAATGTATAAAAAAGATAAGATGCTAAAAGAAGTTGCTGAGAAAAGATTGCATGCCATCCGGGAATTTACGGATCTGGGAAGCGGATTTAAGATTGCGATGCGTGATTTGGAAATTCGCGGTGCGGGAAATCTTTTGGGTGCAGAACAGCACGGGCATCTTGAAGCGGTTGGATATGATTTGTACTGTAAAATGCTCAACGAAGCGGTTCAGGAAGAAAGAGGAATGGAACAGGCAGAAGAGTTTGAGACTACAATTGATTTGGAGATGGATGCCTACATTCCGCCAAAATATATTCCAAATGAATATCAGAAGCTGGATATTTATAAACGGATTGCCGGAATTGAAAATGAAGAAGAATATGAAGATATGTTAGAAGAACTGATGGATCGTTTTGGAGAACCGCCGAAGGCGGTACAGAATTTGCTTGCGATTGCAAATTTAAAGGCACTTGCACACAGGGTTTATGTAAGAGAAATTAAACAGATCAATCAGGAAGTAAAAGTAACGATGTTTGAACGTGGAAAGTTAAAAACGGAGGGGATTCCTGCAATTTTAGAAAAATATAAAGACCGGATGTCTGTGCGGACAGGAAAAGAATTTTATTTCCTGATTTCCCTGAAAGGAAGAAAAGCGAAAGAGTTCTATAAGGCGCTCGACTTGGTTTTGGAAATTCTCCATGAGTTTGAGGCATTATTACCAGAAAGTTCACAAAAAATCCCTTGCTCAAAGGAACAATAAAGATTATACTTAACAAGTACACCAAAAGTACATCAAATATCGAATGGAAATGAAAATACGGGAGGAATTATGAATAAATTAGGAAGGGTTCTTGCCTGCACGACTCTTGCGGCAACATTGACAATGACCAGTTTGACTGGATGTGGAAATACATTAGATGGAACGAAGACAGTAGCGACGGTTGGAAAGGAAGAAATTACAGCCGGAACAGTGAATATGATGCTTCGTATGACCCAGGCTCAGATGATGTCTTACTATTCCATGTTTGGAACATCCACTACAGGAATGTGGGAAAATAAAGGCGATGATGGCAAAACTTATGCAGAAAGCACCAAAGACGACATTATGGATCAGCTTCATAATCTGGTATTGTTAGAACAGCATGCAAAAGATTATGATGTAACCATCACAGATGAAGAACAGAAAGAATTAAAAGCCGCAGCAGAAAAATTTATGACAGATAATGATGCAGAAACAATTGCAAAACTCGCAGTGACCCAGTCCGACATTGAAAAACTGCTTGAGTTATACAGCTATCAGACAAAGATGTATGATCTGATGACAGCTGATGTAGATACAAATGTAGAAGATAAAGAAGCACAGCAGAGTAAAATTACATACTGCAAAGTTTCTACAGAAGCGACTAAAGATGATGAGGGAAATTCTACAGAGTTGACAGATGAAGAAAAAGCTGCAAAGAAAGACCAGGCACAGCAGGTATTAGATAAAATAAAAGCGCAGGAAGATATTGCCGGCGCAGATGTGGACAGTCTTGCAAAAGAAGTGGATGAGTCGCTTAGTTCTTCTACAGCAACTTACAGCACAAATGAAGACGATGAAGATTCCTCTCTTGATGCTGAGGTAATGAAAGCAGCAAAAGAACTGACAGAAGATGGTCAACTTGCTTCTGATGTCATCGAAGGCAGTGACGGATACTATGTAGTCCGTATGGACAGTGTTTTTGATAAAGATTCTACTCAGACAAAAAAAGACAGCATTGTAAAAGAAAGAAAACAGAAAGCTTATGATAAACTGCTTAAAAAATGGGCAAAGAAAACGAAAATCTCAGTTAATAAAAAAGTATGGAAAACAGTAACATTAACAGATGAAGATGTTTACAGCTTCAAACAGGCTGATACATCAAGCGAAACAACAGACAGTACAGATTCTGCAGAAACAACAGAAGCAACTGAAAATACAGATAGTTCAGAAGCAGAAGAAAGCACTGAGACAACAGAAAATACAGAGGAATCCTCTGACAGCACACAGGCAGATGAAAGTTCAGATGCAGGTGAAAATGCTGATACAGAAGCAACCGAAACAGCTGAATAATAAAAAAAGTCCGTTATCACTATTTATATTTAGGTGATAACGGACTTTTTAACTTATAAACGACTCTGGCGGAATTTTTTTCGATAATCCCTTGGGGTCATTTTTTGTGCTTTATAAAAAGCACGTGTAAAATAGTTCTGGTCATTATAACCACAGTGAAATGCAATTTCTCCGATACTCAAATCAGAAGATTCCAATAAGCGACGGCTGTTTTTCAGCCGAACCTGACTGATATGAGTATGAATGGAAATTCCGTAAGTCTCTTTGAATTTTCTGGTGAGAGAGGAACGACTGCAGAAGAACTGGGAGCAGAGGTTATCAATGGTGATATGTTGTCCATAGCGTTCTTCAATGTAGCTGTGGACTTCTGAAACCAGCTCTTTTTTCGTTAACTGCATACGGTTTGTCAGAGTAATATACTGAGCACAGATTTCCATGATTGTAACAAGAGAGTCGATTGTCTGACGGTCACTGACCGGAATCTGGGCAATCGTATCCTGCAACAATTCATAGTCATCTTTTTCCATATAAGGAAGCGCTTTTTTGAATGTCTCTTTTGCGGCTTCTTTTCCTTTGTTGATGGTCTGACCCATCATCAGATATCCGGTTAAAGTACCGAAACTATAAAGCGGGGCAACTGCCTCATATAGCCCTAAGTGGCATTTATAAATGTGAAGTCGTTTTTCATCCTGTACTTTACGAAATGCCATGATATCCTGTTCTACGCAGTGTTTTCGACCTTCCGGATTTTCCTGTATTAGCGAACAGAGACAGCCGAGTTCTTTCGGGAAAGCAGCAATTTCCTGAAAATAAGTATCGTAAACACTGATACGGAAGCCGGATATATGATAAAGTTCTTTTAAAATCTTCTCGATTGAAATTGTCTGCTCCATAAAGAATTCCTCCTTAAATTTCAGTTAAACAGAGAAAATTTAGATGTATTTTGTGACAATCTGTTTCATATCATTCATTTTACGTTCCATGTCAGCAACCAGAATCATCTGAGTGCGAGTGCGGTCAAGATTATGATGTTCTCTTTGGATTTTAAAGTAGGTATCTCCATTTAAATAATCAGTAAGGAAACGAAGTCCACATTCGAGAGTCATCAGTTTTGCAGAAAATGGAATCAGTTCAATTTCTTCTTTCGTTAAAGAATCGCCTGCTTCAGAAAGAAAACCGGCAGTGTAAGCTTCAAAGAGTTCTAAGCTCATGGAAACTTTGGTTAAATCAATTTCATCTTCGGCAGCAGTGCTTGCGCCAAAACGGATGCTGTCACCAAAATCGTATAAAACAGAACCAGGCATTACAGTATCCAAATCAATGACGCAGATTCCCTCGTTTGTGGTATTGTCCATCATAATGTTGTTCAGCTTTGTATCATTATGGGTTACACGAAGTGGAAGTTTTCCGGCATTGATGGCATCAACTACTGTTTTTCCGTCGGTTTCACGTTCCAGATAAAATTCGATTTCCTGCTGTACATTTTTTGCACGACCTTTTTTATCTGCTTTTATGGCCGCTTTAAAATCTTCATAGCGGGATGGAGTGTTATGGAAATTCGGGATGATTTCATGCAGGGTGTCAGCTGGATAGTCGGCAAGCAGTTTCTGAAAATGTCCAAACGCTTTTGCGGCATTTTTGAAGATTTCAGGAGAAGAAACGGTCTGATAGCAGGTTGCATCTTCAATAAAAGTATAGCTTCTCCAGTAAACCCCTTCGCTGTCTTTAAAAAGGGAAGAGCCGGATTTTGTAGGAATAACAGTAAGAGTTCCACGGCTTGGGTCTTTTCCCTGCTCAATTAGTTTTTTCCTTAAGTGAGAAGTAACGCCTTCAATATTTTCCATCAATCCATAAGGGTCTTTAA
>ERZ826613.3156-NODE-3156-length-14303-cov-3.795831_pt1 | contig 14303 bp, 7 predicted proteins | sample MGYA00519925_ERZ826613 | MGnify/ENA primary metagenome ERZ826613 (study PRJEB31778, sample SAMEA3449236) | human gut metagenome | biome: human gut; feature: human-associated habitat; material: faeces | place: United Kingdom | collected 2010/2012 ... | reverse complement strand
CGGAACCTGCTACGCCACCTATGACGACGGACGGATCGTCGGTCAGTACGTGCTGATCCACACGCGGCCCTTCACGGCCGAGGTCGTGAATATCGCCGTCGTGCCCGACCGCCAGCGGCAGGGCATCGCCACGGCTCTTTTGGCCCACGCCGTCGACACGGCCCGCCGGGCGGGGTTCCGCCTGCTCGAAATCGGCACGGGCAATTCGGGATTCGGGCAGATCGCCCTCTACGAACGCTGCGGATTCGTCCGCTGCGGCATCGACGTAGACTATTTCCGCAAGCACAGCCCTACGCCGATCTTCGAAAACGGCGTGGAGTGCCGCCACATGGTGCGCCTGCGCATGGAGTTCATGTAACCATGTCCGTTTCGTGGAACCCCTGGCACGGATGCCGGAAAATCAGCGAAGGCTGCCGCAACTGCTATGTCTACCGGCAGGACAGCCGCCACGACAAAGACAGCCGCGAAGTGCGGCAGACGGCGATGTTCGACCGTCCGGTGCGCCGTAGCCGCGACGGACGGTTCAAGGTCCCCGCCGGCGAGATGGTCTACACCTGCTTCACATCGGATTTTCTGCTGGAGGAGGCCGACGCCTGGCGTGCCGAGGCCTGGGAGATGATGCGCATCCGCTACGACCTGCGGTTCCTCTTCTTCACCAAGCGCATTGACCGGCTGGCCGCCGTACTGCCGCCCGACTGGGGCGACGGATATGAGAATGTCGTCATCGGCTGCACGGTCGAAAATCAGGCGATGGCCGATTACCGGCTGCTGCTGTTCCTCGCGACGCCGGTCCGCCACCGGCTCATCGTCTGCGCCCCGCTGCTGGGACCGCTCGACATCGCACGCTATCTCTCGCCCGCCGTCGAGGAGGTCTCGGCGGGCGGCGAATCGGGCAACGAGGCCCGGCCGTGCGACTACGCCTGGGTGCTCGGGCTGCGTGAACAGTGCGTGGCGGCAGACATCTCCTTCTGCTTCCACCAGACCGGGGCGCGGTTCGTAAAAGACGGGCGCATGTACCGCATCCACCGCCGTTACCAGCACTCGCAGGCCCGCAAAGCGGGAATCGACTATCGGCTCAAACGCTAAAAAGACGTGCGGAAGGAACCCGGTCCGGCGAACAAACAGTGACGCCTCATTTTGCTTTGTCCGGAAATTCCATGAAGAATCTCCCAAAAGCCGGACCGGGTTACAGTCCGATGCAGCATCAGATGGTCGTTGATTATCAATAGTTTACGGCTTAAAAGATGGAAACCTCAAAAATTTACTTGTTTTTTCGCAAAAAATCGACGATTTAACGATTTTTTTCATTGTCTCCCTCCGAACAGAGGGAAAAGAGGAAAAAACAGCCCTTTCGGGCCCCGACAGACTCCCTCCGCAAAGATAGAGCATGTCGGGGTTTATTTCGCCAAAACGGACTGTAAAATCGAGGTTGGATTCGCGGATATTTTCGGGGTTGTCGTCCGTCATCTTGGGTGGGCTGATGGGGTGTTTTGCTTAGCCTTTGCCCCTGGGTTCTTAAAAGTTTTGCAGCCAAAAGAAAAAAATGGCGGTAGCCATTTTTCATGGCGCAGCCATTTCTTTTCTTTCCTTCCCTTATTTTGACTTTACTTTAATGAACGTATATATGAATACGGGGATAAAGTAAAGGTGTAAACTTCCCTAAAAATGTAAACTTTCCCTTTTTAGGACAGCCTTCAATTAGACAACAAATATAATATTTTGCTGTTCCAATTGCATGTATAATTCGGTGATAGATTTCAGATAGGCCACCCTAAGCGGAGCTATATTTGCCTGTCTAAACATCAATCATTTTGTGTCACACCTTTTTGCCCGGTATTCCATCTGCGGTATGTTGTCGAGACTCTCATGGGGCCTCTCATTGTTGTAATAACAATTCCACTCTTGGGTTACCCGTTTCACTTCCTCTATGCTTCTGAAGATGTACGCGTCAAGTACAGCCCTTCTGTAACTGCCATTGAACCGTTCTATATATCCGTTCTGGGTCGGACATCCAGGCTGGGTGTACAGAATGCTTATGTCGTTCCCTTTGCACCATTCCTGGAAATCCTTTGAAATGAACTCCGGGCCGTTATCGCATCTGATGTTTTTCGGCTTGCAGTTCAGCTAGATTACCTTTTCCAATGTCTTTATCACCCTTCTTGCCGGGAAAGACATTGAAACCTCCTGGGACACCGCCACCTTATCACTGTCATCCATTATGTTCAGCACTCGGAACTTCCGTCCGCACTCCAGGACATCACCAACAAAATCCAAAGACCATGTCGTATTGGGTTCGGAGGGCTGTTCCAAAGGTGTCTTGACCCTTGCCGGAAGGCGTTTCTTCAAACGGACACGTTTCTCGTAGTGCATATTCTTGTCCCCACGGTAAACCTTCTTGTGGTTCCAATTCTTTCCTTCACGCCTAAGACGTTTGAATATCTTCCAGAATCCGTCTCCGTATTGGGTTATCGCTTCTTCAACTTCAGTGTCATCTCGCTTCTCCTGATAATAGTAATACGAACGGTGGATCTCCATCAGCTTGCACGCCCGAGCGATGCTCGATTCGTATTCCTCAACAATCTCGACTGCTATCTGTTTCTTTATCTCGGGATCTAGAGTTTTTTTCAATAACATCCCTCAATATCCGGTTGTCCAATGCAAGGTCTGCGTACATCTGCTTCAGCTTCCGGTTCTCCTCCTCCAGTTCCTTCAATCTCCCTGACCTGACTCACATCTATACCGCTGTATTTTGACTTCCAGTTATACAAGGTAGCCCGAGTTACCCCATGTCCCCGTGTCACTACTTCTGCGGATATTCCGCTTTCCAGTTCTTTGACGGCTTTCACCATCTCGCTCTCGCTGTGAATACTCTTTTTCATTTAGTCCTCCTTCGACAAAGTTATCGTTTTTTGTCTAATAAAGAACTGTCTGGTTTTTAGGGAAGTTTACAAAAAGGGGAAGTTTACATGGCATTCATATCCTCTTCCTATTTTTGTTTTTTATTTGCCAAAAAACTCTTTGAGAGTTAACGATTTAAGACCAAGCCCAACAGCACGAGAACGAAGCATATTATCTGATGTAAGCAGAATCGGATTGCATCCTTCTTGTTTGTGTTTCAGCGCTACAGAGAGAATCTTGCAGTCTGGATTTGATGCATTAAAACCATTGGGGAGCAATGATGTGTCCGCATCTTCCATCTTGGAGAAATTCTGTTCAAATGCACGGCATATGTTCTTAGTTGCGTTGCTCAGAGCTTGTTTGTCAACGCTTTCCTTTAACTTGAGCTTATCCAGCTCTTCAAGTACTGTTGCGGGGATAATCACCTTGTATTGAGAACCGATTTTTGAAATAATATCCGGACACTTGACAAACACATTTGTATCTATGATATATATGTTGTCCATGCCCTCTACAATTTCTGTTCTCTTGCGCTCGAACATGGACAGATCTACTTTGCCTACCACTGTAACTCCAATATCTCCAGCTGTCAATCGTTTCGGCTTATGCTCTCCAAATTCTACAAATTGTTCTTCGTGAGCCTTGAGAATATACTTTCTGACATCATCTGACATCTGCCGTTGCAGCATTGTAGAATCAGCCACAATGATTGTATTCAATCTTGCTCTTGATGTTGCGACATTGAATAGTTTTGGGTCTAACGAATAGGGAAGAGATGCATTTGGAATAAAGAATATGCAATAGTCCACCGTTAAGCCTTGTACTCTATCGACTGTTTCTATCTTAATTGTGTCAGGCAAACTTGCACCTTTCCAATTAAGAATGAAGTATTTTTGTAACACCCTAATAGAGTCTTTGAATTTTGATAGGACAGCAATTTCACTACGAGGTGATAGCTCATAAATCTTTTGTACGACATCAATGATTTGTTCAAAAGCATTAATCGGAGCCTTTTTTCCCGTTTCAAGTTCTAAATCTATAATATTTGGACCTCCTTTGGGGTTTATAAATGGCAATTGAATAGGGACATCTACGATTTTCGAGACAGACCTCAAGTTGTTATTGTAGAAAACACCTGTACTATCAGCAGCCCTCGGCATTAACCTAAATGTATCGCTGAGAAGGTACGAATCAAGTTTTTGCGTATTACATAATGTGTCAAAGCCATTAATTATTTGACTCCAATCTTTATCACTAATAATATCGTCGTTTATTGCAACAATAGGTGATAACTGTTTCTGATCACCAATCCAAACCACTTGTTTGCCCAATTTGAATGCTGCTGCTATCATAGGAAGCAGAGCCTGGCTCGCCTCATCCATAAGTACGTAGTCAAAAGGAATCTCTGCGAGAGTCGCTGCCCAGGTACTTGAAACATAGAAAGAAGCAAGAGATAAATACCCAGAACAGGCATCACATTTGTTCTCTTTAATAGGGACAAGGCATGGAAGTTCGCGTTTCTCATCAATTGTCATGCTTGACTTCGACACCTTCCCGGCAACAATATAATCTTTAAGATCTTCTTTCTTTGCCAGCTCCATCAGCGCTTGATTCGTTAATGCAGTAACAAGAACGCTCTTTCCTTGCTTCAATAATGTTGCGGCATATTGTGCCAATCTGTATGTTTTTCCGGTACCCGGAGGGCCTTGTATTGCCACACAGTTGTTTTTATCAAAGACACCCGCAAGAATAGCGGGAAGATCAGTATCAGATGCAAGTGGTGTTGGATTCCAAAGCGGATCGGTAACATCAAAATCTAATACCTTGTTGACATTCTTAATTGACTCATCAGCTACAATGTCCTTCAGGTTATATAAATACTGAAGAGGTGGATCTTTAGGACCGAACGCAATTATTGGCATCTCCTTTTGGAGAACATCTGCAAATTCTATAGAAAGATTTTTTATACCAATAAGGCAGAAATCCTCCTCTGTAGCCTTTGCAATCCAAGCGCAATACGCGTCAGAATAATCTCTTTGGTAATCTTTTCTTAAGTCCAACCAAGAATAATCACTCCAATTCTTGAAACTGCCCATTTCTCCTGTTAGGTAGCAGGCTGTCCAGAAGGAGTTCTTTCGAGGCATATTATCGGAATTCCTCACCTTAAAGACAGCGGTACCATTATCTTGGAGTTTTTGAAATTTTCCGACAAAGACATTTCCACGCGATTTTAAAACAAGTGCTTTTGTCCGGACGACTTGTTCAAAATCCCGTATTTGAGCATTTATCTCAGTGTCTAAAAAATTAGTGTATGATTCTCTTGTGTAGTACATAACTATAAATCATCATCTGATGTTGCACTTTGCGTGCCGGTATTTCTCTTGTAAATGTATCTTATTGATTCGGCCCTGCTTGATATATTAAAGCTGTCGAAATTGAATTGGATGTTATTGAAATAGTGAAGTGCATCGGCTAACTTCTCAATCTTGTCGTCTGATTCAAGGTTCTTACTGCTGAAGGTAATGGATACTTTTGTCTGATCTTTGAGGAGGTCGAGTACCGGAATGCGTTTGAAATCAAGACCATCATAGATAAACAACTGAGCCTTGTCTCTAATCAAATACAGGTATTCAGTTGGATTAACCATAAATTTATCACCTTGATATTTAAAGCTCTTCAGCACAATAGGCTCTGAACCATTTTCAGTGGTAATGACATTGCAAGAGTAACAATATGGCTGACCATCCTCACCCATTTCGCCGAAACCATATGGATATCCCCAGTCCGGATAAGCTCTCATAAGTGCTTGCTGGGCTTCTAATTGGGCCTGTATCATTTCCTGTTTAGAGAGTTTTGAGTCTTCACCCTTTTGCATTGTGGCATCTTCATCCTCATCATCCCGGTTCCTCGCAATTTCTTCTTCCAAAAGGCTATTCTGATTTCGCAGCTTCTCTACTTCTGACATCAAATCATTTACACTCGCTCTTGAAATCAAAAATATTTCCCTCCAATCATCTTTTGTGAACAGAGAGGTTTTAAGCGAGTAAACATCTGCGAGGACGACTTCCGGTTCTACATCCTTATTGATGTATATATGACCGGAAGTATTGAACACAGTATAATTGTTCTGTTTTCCTTTAAAATAGTAATCCCCTAAATAAACACCTCGATAAGGCATCTCACCATCGTATAAGTAGATGCGCGTCGTTTTGTTCGCTTTCCAGGTAATGTACTTTTCATCAGTCCATTCCTTCGCAGACGAATAATCGTCTTCGTTATTGGTCATGTGAACATTGATTTTGCCGAATAACAATTTCAAGACTTCTACCTTGTTGTTCTCTGAAATCGGCAATTGTGACGATGCCTTGACCCATGAAAGGATGGTGCTAATTATGGACGAAGAAGATATATTCCAAATATCCTCGAACTTGTTCTCACTGAATGACTTGCGTCTTTTAATTTCGTCACTTGTTTCATTGTGTACGCCAAGAGTTGTTAAGAACGACTTTTTCTCGTCAGTATCAGCCCACTGCGCAATAAAAGGCTGTATTCGTTCCGCTGGAAGTGTATAATCATCGCAGTCAATGTATCTTCCAGCCACCTTACCAAAAGAATAGGAAATATATGGATCATTAATGAACGAACGGAGAATTTCTCCTACTTTAAGTTTGAAGCATTTTTCAAGAATCTCTTTGAATATCTGAGTATTCGAGGAGTCAATAAACTTCCTAGAGACAGTATCTAACGTGATAGAACCAATATGTCTGTAGAAAAGCATCATAAAACAATATTGATCTGACGTGTACCGTGCATTATAATACTGAGAAAGATATGAGACAAGTTCGGTCTTAACCCATGACGATTCAGCTTCATTTTGTGCAAATACTTTTTCGTATCCAGCAATAGATTTGAATTTATCAGTGATCATTGCAAGTTTAGACGAATTGGTATGAGAAGGCAAAATTGAGGACAAGGAGAAAGTGTACTTAACTCCATTGACATCAACAGAAAAATCATCTTTCAAAGTAATTTTTGAGAGAGGAATGCCATCGACCTTAATAATTGACTTAAGATGCTGACAAGAGGCAGTACTTTCTGTTGCAATTTTGATTGTTCGATAGTGCTCGCCATCAGAAGGGTATGACACAGTACTGCTCAAATCAAACGAGCCGTATGCTTTTACAAAAATTTCTTTTGTCGCATAATCTTCTTGCTCGACAACAGGAAGGATATTCGGCACTCTTTTCCTAATCAAACTTTGAGTGAAAGCATGACGCCAGCTTTGTTTAAACGTCTGATATACAGAGTATACATCTGTTTTAGTTAATATTGTGTCAATATTGTTCTCAACAATAGATGTATAGATGTTTTCACTACCGATGAGGAAAGATGCAAAGGATGAGCTATACTCTTCTTGGGCAATCATGTAATCTTTCAGCCACACAGGCAATGTACTGCTGAATGCACACATCTTGAATAGAGGGGTGAAGACGCCTTGCGCATTTTTGAAAATTGCCCATTTCTTTCTCGTTTCATCACCAATACCCTCAAATTGCTTAGTAGCATGGAACAACCTTAGACGATCCGAATGTGATAGTATCGAGGTGTTTGATAAACTTATCCTTTCGAACAACTTCTGCTCATCCTGCTTTTTCAAATAGTCTTTGAGAGGGTGGTGCTCAATCACCGTGTCTGTACATTTGAAACCGAGTTGAATGAGAATATCTTTGATGGCCAATGTTTTTTCAGTAATCAGGATTACCTTACTATTGTTTATGGCCGTACTATATGAAACCCATTTGTTTTCAAGTAGAATAGACGGAATGCTTGGTATGAGTCGGATTGTATCTTCTGTCTTTGTCAACCATTCCCAGAAACTCTTTCTTTCATCATCAGAGGCTGCACTTATCCAAGTAAGAACGCGTTCTGCATTACCCTGAATAATTTTTATGACATCAGTTGTAGTTGTCTTCTCAATTTTGAATATTGAGCGTTTCAATATATCCGTATTAAGGTTCGGATGAGGCAATCGTTTTGTGGTGCAAATTATTGAGTAGTAATTATCATATCCAAGAGTCTCCGCAAGCGAGGATTCATCCAAGATAATACCTAAAACATCCGATTTTTCTCCTTTGTCATTGATGATGAATTTCGATTCGGAAAGCGCTTTGGTGTATCCATTGTTGAAGGAGTCAATCAGTGCAAAGGTGTCTTGGCTGGTTGATTCAAACTCTTTTTGAGGCAGTAAATTCAAATAATTAGGTTCATCAATTGATGCTGATTCCTCGACCATTGAGACGATGGCTTTTCCAATATTGAAAAAAAGGAAATGATTCCACGGGTTGTCGCTTTGCACACCCTCACGATCAGATTTTGGGATAAAATCCGCATTAATAAAGAACGGGAAGGTAAACCTATGCTCATTCATCGGAAGATATGCATAGAGAGAAAGAGCGTCATTTGACGGACGGATATGTCCTTCTTCATCAAGAGGAATGGCAAAGGAGATTTCTGTATCTGCTGTAGAAGCAATTCTGTCCGGTATGCCGGGAACTTCAGATTGTTCATTGCCATTGGAATCAAGTCTTACGAAATAATTCTCAATATCTCCATGAATGTTTGTCCGTTCTTTTCGCTTGATATTCACATTGGCGGCTTTAAATGCCTCGTCACTCACTCCAATACCTGCCTTTGTGAATATCTTGTAATTCTCGTTCAACTTATCCTTGTCAAACGAATTAACCAATGATATGTATTCTCCATTTTCAGAGATATTCTTTTGAATGGTCCGGCAATCATCTCCTTGCATCAGCTGGATTCGATTGGTCCTACGCAAGAACAGCATGAAACGTGGTTCATTGAATACCTCGGTAATCGCTTGGGCGTATTCTGACAATGTCTTCTCGTCCATCTGAAGAGCTATGCAGACATTCTCTCTTTCGCTCCAAATGGTATTGTATTTATCAATATCTGGAATATTTGACCAATCGGGCAGCAATTGCCACGGAATATCTTTTACGCCTTTGAACTCCCTTCTGAATTTTTCAAATTTATGAATGAATTCTTTCTGCTTGACAGGGTCGTTTTCAATATCATTCACCAAGAAATAGAAACGGTCGAAATCATTGTATATATCCAAACTCTTATTAAAACCGAATCGATAGCCGGAGCTTTGGATATAAACAGACTCGGAGTTGGTGAATACGGATTTGAAACCAATTCCTTTATAGCCGGTTTTCTTCTTATTGGCAGATTTTGTACTCTGGGCAGCAGATGTTATTGATTCAAAATCATGCTTGTTAAATGAATAGCCATCGTGGGTCAATAAGAAGTATTTGCCTTCGAGTTGCAGTTTCACCTTTACGCCATTCTGAGCAGCAGCATCATCTGCATTTTGAAGAAGTTCAAAAAACATTCTCTTTTTACTTGAATACAGGTTCTGTCCAACCTCTTCAAGAAGATTGGCGACACTCGTGTTTGTATTCGGGCTGGTGTGCTGCTTAAATGACAAAAGAACAGACTCTTGATAGGGGTTCTTCACCAACTGAAGATCAGGGGAGGAAACAGAAAATAGGTAAGGCGTCCCTTCCTTTCGCCTAAAATCAGCATTCGGTAATGAAATGTCAGTTTTATAGTACTCGCCTTCAAAGAGAAGGTTGCGTAGCCTATTATCTGCTCGTACCAGGATGTTCTTACCATTGATCGGGTCGACGAGTAATTTACCGTTTACCTCGCTGTCGGAATCAGAAAACGTGATTAATTCAGTAAAGAAATACCCGTCGTTGATGGATATGACCTTTCCGATAAAAGTCTTTGTTTGGATGTCCATCGTTTTGAGGAGATCCATTAAGGATAGGGAGTAAAGACTGTCGTCGTATCTGTCCTTTATGATATATTTCCTGCTGAATTTAGCGTTATTGTGTTTATCTGTGCCAGTGTAGACTATTTGAATGTGCTCGCCTACAAATACTTCATCACTTGCTCGTAAGACTTTATTTGGAGACAATTCTTCTCTGGTAATGGTGATATTTACTCCTGCGTCTATAACATCCACTTTCGCAAATTTATCGTCAACATACGTGACTTCGCCCATAACAATATCACCAGGGTTAAGCTTTGCGATCAGATCTTCCATCAACTTGCGCTTGTTCTCCTTTTCAATAGGGCGCATATCAAGCCAAATCGTAGACTTGTTTTCATTGAACTTGCTATAGACGAATTCAAGTGATTGCCCAGGAGACAACGCACCAGAAATCATCTTTGACTTATATGGCTCAATGAAAAAATTTTCAGTAAGCTCTATCAAGAAAGGGCCTTCTTCTACTGAAATTACAGCAGTGGGATTGTCATGTGCTTGATTTATCCCCACATATTTTGCAGTTACTCTATCTCCGATGTTATGCATCCTTGCAAATAGAGAATGAAGAGGATGGGTACTCAGTGTGACTTTTACCATTCCATTTTCTTTAACTGCAGTACTCTTTACAACACAAGTAATTTCATCACCAGCCTTATAATAGGTAGAGGTCAGTTCTACCCACGGCGCCAATCCAATGAAGCCATCAAATCGAATCAATATGCCGTAGTTCTCAACAGAATCAACACAGCCCTTTAATATTAAATCAAGGTTCAAATCACGCGGATTGTCACATGCATCTTTTCGGCTTAACTCAATATTGCCATCAGGATGAACTTTAGTTACAATAGCTTGTATGTAATCTCCAACATGAAGTGAATCATAGAACCTGTTTTGGTGGCTCCACGAAATGTTTAATTTTCTGATAAGTCCGAAAATGCCATTCGGAGTCCTTACAAACAGTCCATACTGAGGATTCTTGCTTGTAATCTGAACAGCTAATGATTCTCCAATTTGTGGATCTAAATATGACATTATGGATTATATTAAATGGGTGACATTGATTTTTATTTGATTATCGTATGTTTTTTTACTCGATTGCTGTAGCCTCAGAGTTATCTTCCGCCTCATTAGCTGTTCCGGGAACATATTTCAATGCGCCGAATAGCATTTCTGCTTCATATGTTTCTTTTTTCTCCTCTGCAATTATCACTACGTCAAGATAGTCAATTAAGTATTTCAGGAGTACTTTACCTCTATTAAGGATTGATTCGGCCGACCAAGGATGCCATTCAGTTTTGCTGCTGATTTGACGTTCGCTAAAACTTCCATTAGCATACGCCTTGACTTTAGTTTCCCACGGATTATTACCAAGACTTGAGTTCTTCTTGTCTCTAATAATTGTAAGGTTGCCGAGAGAATTTAATAAGGTTTTTATGGCCACATATCTTCCCTCTTCAGAAAAATTCTTTTGTGATAAATAATTTGACATTGTATCACTCCAGTAATCTTGATAAGTTTTTGGCATGATATGTTCAATTGACGTCTCGAAGAATTTGTCCCATGAGATTATAGCAAAATCACGTGAGTAATCCTGCTGATGAATATGTTCTTCAAATTCAAACAAGAAATATTTTAGCCCGTTCCATCTATGGTAACCTACATTGCCACGAACATATGTAAATAGCCATTTGAAGCCACCTATTAAGCTTGAGCATTCAATAGTCTGAGTTAATATGGCTTCTAATTCATTATTCAGTTCTTCCAGTTTTATATCTCCTATATGTAGGTCCCTGGCGCGAGTTGCAAACGAGCGTTCATCCATTATCGATGGAATAGGCAAACGATTTCTGAATAATATTTTCTCAACATTTTTCAGACATCTATTGAATTCCTCTGGTTCGTCTTTTTGAAGAGCAAGAAGCTGTGCAAGAAATAGCCTCATCTCTTTTGAACCATTGAGACATTGAATTTTATAGAGCTCCAACTCAACCGTATTCTTGATATCAGGGCAATTAACCGTGAACCAATAAGGAACATAGTTTGCGAGATCAATAGCGTATTTCTTAATCTTATCAAATGAGACAACTTCTTCTTTTTTTGACGACTCTGACTGGTCGCGAGTATAACTCAATCTGTATTGACTTGCCCTATTGCAGAACATCTCAAACACTTTTCTTTCAGCATCTTGCGTAGAGAATGAGTAATCGGCAGGTGTTCTGATCAAGGTCAAATGAGATGATAGAAACTCATCTTCATCAAGCATTGATGTTTCATTTTGCCCTAATGAGTTATAAATCAATCCCCAACAGTCATTAATGATTTTTGCTAATTGTTCATTATCGCAATTGGTTAATTTGCTGTTTAAGAAGAGGAGCCTATTCTTTAATTTTTCCAGAATAGTCAATGGCTTGCCACGGTTGTTCATCGTCTCGAAAACAGCCTGAACATCAAAACTATCATCAATTATTTTGATATCAAACATCAGAGCTGTAGTGACCTTTGAAAATATTGTTCTTGCCTGCTTCGGTGTCAATGGGGCCAGCTTATCACAGAAGAATTGTTTTGCTTCCTTTAGGTTGTTGGTATATACGCTTTTCCCTTTGCAGATGGAATCAGGGTCTTCAAATATCTCTTTTCGTAAAAAGTAATTATAGTCGCCATTTTCCGCTCCATACGAGAATTTGTAGACGGCATTCTTACCTTTTTCTTTAATATACTGATTGTATATTTTCTTGTCGTTCAGTTTTTTATACAACTCAAAAAGAAGGATAAGAATGGTCGTTAATCTTTGCTGCCCATCGACAACATCATAGATATTGCTTCCAGACTGCAACAACTTTTGTTCTGATTTGCTCAGTTTATCAAATGATGTTTTTTGTAAAGAAATTGCACCTGTGTAGTGTGGCTTATATCCACCGGAAGGATTAGTCGGAATATCTTCAATGTCATCCCACAACTCCGGCAATTGCTTATCTGCCTTCCAAGCATAACCCCTTTGATAGTCCGGAATGCGGAAATAATTATTGGCGAAAATGTCAGGTATTTTTTGATTTCTTGTTTCCATATCTTAGGTTATATCAAATGGGTGACTTTTATTTTCTTGTATTTCTTGCGATGTATCATTATATTCCTGTTGATTATCAATAGTTTACATCTTAAAAGGGTAGGCTACTCAAAAATTTACTTGTTTTTTGCGAAAAATCGAAGATTTAACGTTTTTTTTCGACTCTCTCCGAACAGAGGGAAAAAAGCAAAAAAACTCCCTTTTTGAGCCCCGACAGACCCCGTCTGCAAAGATAGAGCATGTCGGGGTTTATTTCGCAAAAATGGGCTGTAAAATCAAGGGTGGATTCACGGATATTTTGGGGTTCCAATCATGGTATATTGTGTTTGGTCGAAGAGGTGTTTTGCTCGCCCTTAATAACCTCAGGAGCATATATAAATTTTGCAGCCCAATGAAAAAACGGCAGGAACCATTTAGCCATGGCGTAGCCATCTCTTTTCTTCCCTTATTTTGACTTTACTTTATATGAATACGGGGATAAAGTAAAGTTGATGATTTCATGGAAAAGTGTAGTTCCCAAGCCTCAAATTTGATAGAAAAGTGTATAAATGAAGCCTCATTCGCTTGAAAAAGTGTGACAAAATCGATTTATTCGCTTGAAAAAGTGTTGAACTGCTTAAATATCATATCTTCTATTCTTGCGATTTTTACCTATAACACATCATTAAAAAGGTAAAAAGTAGTACATTTGCGTATTATATGATATGTTGAATATGGCAAAGAATACAATGGGCACCAAGTTGCCAAGAAAACTGGAGCAGAAGATGCAGATAGTGGGTGAGCAGATCAAACTGGCAAGACTGCGCAGGAATCTCAGCATGGCTCAGGTTGCCGAACGTGCAACCTGCTCACCGCTTACGGTTGGCCGGATAGAAAAGGGGGCACCGACAGTAGCTATCGGCATTTATCTCAGAGTTCTCTATGCGCTTCAACTAGATGATGATATACTTCTCCTTGCCAAAGAAGACGCAATGGGAAAGGCTTTACAGGATTTATGTTTGAAAAAGCGAGAGAGAGCATCTAAAAAAGAATAAGCCATGAAACGACTATATGTGTTTGCTGATTTTGATTGGCTGAAAGCACCAAGGCTGATTGGAGAGCTGAGCTATGAATCACTTCGTGGCTCGGACAGTTATGGATTTTGCTATAGTGATGACTGGCTAAGGGACTATGGCAACTTGTTTCTTAGTGATGACTTGAATAACTATCCAGGGCAGCAATATACAGCTCCAAGCAAGGATATTTTCGGATGTTTTTTTGATGCCCTCCCAGACAGATGGGGCCGCACATTGATAAATCGTAGGGAACAGATTCTGGCGAAAGAGGAGAAGCGCCCTGTCCGCCGTCTTTCATCCTTTGACTATCTTGTCGGAATCGAAGACTACTCCCGCATGGGTGGTCTCCGTTTTAAGGACTCCTTGGACGGAGAATATATCAATACAAGTGAAGTTCTACAGATTCCGCCAATAACCGATATCCGTG
>ERZ826613.3146-NODE-3146-length-14336-cov-3.678524_pt1 | contig 14336 bp, 13 predicted proteins | sample MGYA00519925_ERZ826613 | MGnify/ENA primary metagenome ERZ826613 (study PRJEB31778, sample SAMEA3449236) | human gut metagenome | biome: human gut; feature: human-associated habitat; material: faeces | place: United Kingdom | collected 2010/2012 ... | reverse complement strand
TTATGAAAGTGGCAGTATAACTTTGTGCAATTTTTTAAATTTGCTCATTTATAGTAAAATATTTAAAAGAAATAAGAAAAGTGTCTGATTCAACGATTAAACATTATTTGCAAGCGTTGAAGTCTATTTCAAAATTTCTTGTTGAAAAAAAGAAAATAAAACAGTCAATATATGAGATTAAAGATATTGATGATTTAGTGGTAGTAAAAGAATATCTGTATAAGGATCCTGACTTTGTTGATTTGGATACACGCGGACATCGAATGTACAGCGTTGGTTTTAATCATTATTTCAGATTTGCTAATGGCGATGGATTTGAAAATATTCATGAGCAGATAAAAAGCATGGATATTGAAATTCCAATTGCGAATAAACAGATTGTTACTATAAATACGTGGAAAAGATCTTCTATAATAAAAATGCAATCTATAGAATCAGCTGGATATAAATGTGAAATAAATTCAAACCATAAAACTTTTACTGCAAAAAGAACAGGAAAACCATATATGGAAGGACATCATGCTTTGCCAATGAAGTACCAGAACAGATTCCAAAATAGTTTGGATATTTATGCTAATGTAATCTGTTTATGTCCAACGTGCCATAGGCTATTACATTATGGTGTTGAATCTGAAAAAATGAATGTTGTAAATAAAATATATTATGACAGGTCTGATCGGTTAGCTGCAAGTGGTATAAAAATTGGAAAAGAGGAATTTGAAAGTTTAATAAAATAGCAAGTAGGATGAGTATTAAAAAACATCAGTCATTAAGTTGATTGGTGTTTTTTTAGCAAGGCTGCAAATTATTGTAGATTATCTAAAATATATCTTATGAAAGAGAATTCGCATCTGAAGAATTTGTGATTTTTGATACTTTTTGTCGTATATATAATAAAAAGTGAACGTATCCTGTAGAAAAAATAAATGAGTAAAAATAAAGTGGGTAAAAATATTATGAATGATGAAGAGAACCTAGCACTAAAATCAGGTTTTATAGGTGAAAAGAAGAGAGATGCATCATCATCTATTAGAGGATTTGTGTACCAAAATTTGTTAGCAATTGAAGAATTGATTAAAGAAAATACGGATCGTGTATTCTGTGAATATGTTGAGGATATAACATCAATAGATAAGAATGGAAATTGTAAAATTATTCAGGCGAAGTATTATACCTCAAAACTGCCGCTTAGTATGGAAGAAGAAGTTTTTAGGGAAATGTACTGTCAGTATTTGAAGCTTCTTAAGGATGGAAATTTGCAGAGTGTTATTCCTGTTTTGAGTGTATTTTCACCGGGAAATAAAAGCATAAGTTTACCTGATAAGAAGAAAGCTGTTGAATGGATTAATGATAATTCTAAATCGGTGACAATTGATAATTTATCTGATCTGGATACAAGAAAGCTAGACAAGGCTGAACGTGAGTTTGCTATTATAAAATTGTGTGGAAACCAGGAAAATTTGGATGCATACCATGCAGCATATACAATTGATCAAAGAAAAACAGATTTGGATAAATTGCGTTTAAATTTAGGAAAAGATCTTGTTGAATTGATGAAAGATCAATTGGAAGAATCTTCGCTGGAAGTGTTAGATGAAGGAGATAAACTGGAAAAAGTTTTGTTAGGACTAGCATATCTGAAAATTATAGAAACGTTTGATCGTATGGCAGGGAAAATAAACGAGGATGAAGAGGATGATAAAATTCTGCGACATAAAGAAATCAGAAGATCAGATTTTATTGAATATCTAAAAAGCCATATTGGTGAAAATAATGATTCTATTATTAGATCAGTTCAGTCTATAGTTATGGATGTGTTTTTTTCAGTTCTTGCTAATAATCCTGATATGGATGTGTTACAGTCTCAGATTTTTGAGACAATTGTGAATAATACTGTGAAATGGATGAGTGAACTTTTAGCTGACAGCACTGGGCAAGCGGCATTCTATAATTCTGTGAGCTTTGAGTCTCGCGAAAGAGTGATGAAATTTGCAGGCTTTACGGTAAGGAAAAGAGAAAAGGCGATTCTTATGTGTTTTCCAGGGATACAATCTTTTCTGAAATATCTGTGGAAAATTATGTTGAACATTTGTATGTCTAAAGTCAAATTTGATTTTAAGAAAGATGCGAATTTGATGGATCCTCAATATTATATTGTTGAATCTGAAAAGGAATATATTTGTTTTAAATTTAAGACTGATTTTGTGAAAAGCAGTATTATTCTTCCTTCTATAAATTCTGACGAGGGCAAGGAAAAGAGAAAACAAATTTATTCGCGTATGTATTATATGAAACCGGAAAAATGGTTTATGGGTGGTGATACGAATAAATATGGGCGATATGATTATGCATACAGACCTTCTGAAATAGTAGAAGATTTATATCCTGTTTCAAGCATACAGGCAGACAATGATTGTTTTTATCTTGAATGTATGGAGTGTATTGGAATTGACGGGCGGGATTGGATGAAAACAGAAGCGTGTGAGAAATGTATTTTTAGTAGGGAATGTCGAAAGGAAAATCATAATGAAATTTCTGGAACAATTTGAGAAATACAATTATAAGAGTCTTTTACAAGAAGATGTAGCTAAGGCATTTCAGCTGGATATTTCTTATTTCTTGGATGAGAAAAATAAGAAGCCGGAGGAACTTTGTGATATTTATATCAGCAATCAGGGAGATGAAATGTTTGTTTTGCTGTTTGGTGATAAAAGGGATATTCATACAATGTGTAATGAATGGGACAATAAAGTAAGTATATTCGTTGCCTTTGGCTCTGAAAATAGAAAAGTATTAAGAAAAATTAAATATAATATTATTGAGATTATTCTTTGTAAAGATAGAGATATAGATCGTGAAGAAGAAAGCTCCTTGAATATTACGAGGAAAATTATTCTTCCATATGATATAGATGACGCTGGGACTGTAGAAATTCCAGATGAAGAAGCTGTAGAAATACCATTTTATATGATTCCTACCAGTGATTTTTCCTTGAATAAAAGGAAGATAGAAGCACTTGAAAAATGTATGCCCGAAAAAGGATTAGAAGTTCTTTTTCAAGAGAAGAAAAGTGGTAGAGGTAATAAAGAGACGTTTGAGTCAAAAACCTATGAGAAAATTGAGGAGTGGTTGAAACATGTTTATCAAGAGCGTGAAAATAACTAATTTCCGGGGACTTCGTGAGGCAAATTTTCAATTTGATGAGTACCCGTTTGTTTTGTTGGCAGCTCCAAATGGAATTGGAAAAACATCTGTTATAGATGCTATTGAATGGTGTCTTACTGGTAGTATTGGACGATTAAAGAATTCTTATGATTTAAGAAGTACTAATGACGCAGAGCGAAAAATTAATGTGAATGGTATTTTAAAGTATAAAAATGCAGTTCCAGAGGATTTAGTTTCAGTCGAAGTGTGTATAAAACAAGGAGATGAAGAGCACAAAATATGTAGAAGCCAGAAAAAGGATGAACTAGGATGTTCTGGAAAAGGCACGAAGCTTCAAATTGATGGCAAAAAACATGAAGAAGACGATTGGCTGGATATATGTATAAATCATAATTTTTATAATTTCCATTTTTGCGATATTCAGAAATCACTTGGAATTCAAAATGAAAAGCGTTCATCATTATCTGAAATGTTTAAAGAGTTTGTTACGGACTATTCTGATGAAGAGCGTGTTGCAGAAAATCTTAAATTATTTCAAAGAGATGCAGAGCTCAAAATTGAGGAAAAAGAGAAAGAGAAGAAGAATGCTGAGAGTGAAAAAAGTTCAATTGAAGGGAAATTGAATTCTTTTGAGAAGAAAATTGCTTTTCAGGAATATCCAGGTATTGCCATGTATGAAGGCGAAAGCGTGGATCTACAGGGAAAAGATCAAAAGTTTCTTCGTGAACAGCAAAAAGTTATTTATGCATGTGGCTATTCTTATGTCAGCAATATTTTGAAAAATCTGATTGAAAATCAGAAAAATGAAGAGTTGTGTAAAAATTTGGATAGTTTAATCCAGGGGCTTCAGGAGAACAATGATGATATTCTTGAAGCTATAAAAATTGGTTTGTATAAAGAAACTACCTGTATTACTGAGCTTGAGGATAAGATTGAAGAATATAGTGCTATTACCTTAAACAGAAATTCAATTTTGGAGAAAGGACCGATTCTTTTAACATTAAAAAACAATGATTTTACAGAGGAGTATTTTGAACAGAAAAAGAAGAAAATACAGGATCTGGAGAATAAAATAAAAATTCTGGATGAATCTATACAAAGCGTTTCTGAAGGAAATGAGATCATAGAAGTTTTGACAGAATTAATAGATAAAAAGCAAGGTTTACTAGAATACCGTAATATGAAGTTAAAAGAAGATGGTAAAGCAAGATGTCCTGTTTGTGGTTCAGAGAAGTTTACTGAAATTGGACAGGAGCAGATCCTGAAAGAAGCATATGATTATTTGAAAGCAAGTAAAATTAGCGTCAGTGAGAAAACAGAGGAAAGAAAAAATAAGAGAGAAGAGCGTGACGAATTAAAAGATGAATTAATTTCAAAAGGAAAGCAGGTATTGGAAGCAGAGATTCAGAAACAGAACGAATCAAAAGAAAAACTCTTGAAAATTCAAAAATCTACAAAAGATTTCTTTGCTTTGCAAAAGAAAGTTTCCGCTGTGTTAAAGGATACAAATGATGTTTCTTGGTGGAGTAATATTGCAAATTTAATTAGTAAAAAGGAGATGCTAGAAGTAAAACAAAGTCCAAAAGAGGAATTGAATAAAAGGAAAAGTGAGGCATATGATATTCTTGCTGTGTTAAATTTTAAAACGGAGTTGGTGGATACAGACCAAGCAGTGCTGAATAAAATTAGTATTGAGGCGGAAAAGGCGCCAAAGATATTGAAATTTACTAAAATGTTGTTGATTGGTAAAATGAATGCCCTTTCTTATAGAATTCAGAATCAGGAGATTGCGGAGTTAGATAAAAAGTTGAAAAACTCTCAAAATGCCATTGAAAGGATAAATAAAGAAATTCATCAGATTGAAAAGGTGAAAGATTGGGCAATTAGTCATGAAAAGAGAATCAGAAACCTGGTTGCAGAACTGATTCAGCAGGAGTATGAGAGTGTTGGACCAAATCTCTATAAGTTTTATAAGAAATTGTCCAGGATCAATACAATACAGAATATTAAGATAACGCCAGATGGAAAAGAAAATCAAGTTTCATTAACGGATGAAACAGGCAAACATGTAGTGAATATTTTAAGTAATGGGCAGTTAAGTGTTTTTATTCTTGCTTATTTTTTTGCAGGTATTGTTTCTAGGGGAAATAAAGAAAATTTTAAAATTTATTTTATTGATGATCTTACTGCTTGTATGGATGATGTTAACATGCTTTCATTTCTGGATTTATTGAAGTATCTTTTGAAAGATAAAGAAGAACCCATTGATCAATTGTTCTTTGTAACCTGTGATGATCGTATTGAAAGGCTTCTCTGCTATAAGATGGAAGGATGTGATATTCCATATATAAAATTGTCAGAGAAGAATTTTCCAAAGTATTAAGCCAATTTATTGTATTTATGAATAAGGTGAGGCATTAACTTTTCCGCTTGCACCATCTAAGGGTTCATAGTATCATATATCTTATAAAAAGATGATGATTCTATGAATCCTTTTTACTGCTTATAATCAATATTTATGGGAAAATTTATGCAAATCTAAGTGAAAATGCTTTTGGGTAAATGCTTATATTGCTTATGAATTAGATGAAGTATAAAGCGCAAATTTACTACATCAGGAGACCCACCCATGACCCTCACAATCCTAGGCACCGGCAACGCAGTAACAACCGAGTGCTACAACACCTGCTTCGTCCTGCACGAAAGCAATCAATATTTCCTGGTAGATGGCGGTGGAGGAAGCCAGATCCTCCACCAGTTGAAACATGCCGGAATCGATTGGAAAAAGATAAAAACTATTTTTGTGACGCACAAGCATCTCGATCATATTACCGGGATAATCTGGATGATTCGCATGATCTGTCAGTCCATGAAGCAGGGCGAATACGAAGGCGAAGCAGTCATATATGCACATGATGAAGTGACCACCTTGCTCCAGGATTTTTCCGAAAAACTGCTGCAAAAGAAAGACACAGAGTTTATTGGAAAGCGGCTTCATCTGATACCTGTGGCAGATGGCGAGTCGAAAGAGATTTTGAACAAAAAAGTTACCTTTTTCGATATACAGTCAACGAAGGCCAAGCAGTTTGGCTTTTGCATGGAATTGGGAAATGGGGAGAAATTAACATGCTGCGGAGATGAACCATACCATCCCTGTGAGGAAAAATATGCGAAAAACAGTACATGGCTTTTGCATGAAGCGTTTTGTCTGAGCAGTCAGGCGGAGATTTTCCATCCGTATGAGAAACACCATTCTACTGTGAAGGATGCCTGCGAACTGGCGGAGAAACTTCATGTGAAAAATCTGCTGCTGTATCATACAGAAGATAAAAATATTGCGCACCGAAAAGAGCTTTATGGAAATGAGGGCAGAAACTATTTTTCCGGCAATCTTCTGATCCCGGATGATCTGGAATCGTTTTCTATTTTATTTTCAAAGAACGGCAAAAGGGGAGCATGAAAATGAAACTGCTTATTACAGGAACAACAGGATTTGTAGGACATAAAATCATGGAATCATATGCTCAGGCGGCCGCTGCACCATCTCTTCGAAATGCAACTCAGGAGAGGATAAAGCGAATGGTTGAGGAAAGTGAAGCGGATGTGGTGATTCATACCGCGGCAATTTCTGATATCGGGACCTGTCAGAAAAATCCGGAAGCATCGTATTTTGCAAATGTGCAGATTCCGGTGTATCTGGCTCATGCATGCAAAGACAGAAAATTGATCTGCTTCAGCTCCGATCAGGTATACAGTGCCTGCGAGGAGAATGGACCATATATAGAAGATGTAGTAAAGCCGGGAAATATTTATGCGGAACATAAGCTGGAGATGGAGCAGCGGGTGTTGGATTTGGTTCCTTCTGCCGTGATGCTGCGGGCGGAGTGGATGTATGACTATGTTTCAAAGAAGCCGAATTATTTTCTGAATATGATACATGCGAAGCAGCAGGCGGCGTTTAGTACCAGACAGTTTCGCGGAATTACCTATCTGAAGGAAGTGGTTGAAAACATGGATCATGTGATGGCTTTGCCGGGAGGCGCGTATAATTTTGGAAGCGAGACCACCCAGTTCATGTATGAGATCACAGAACAGTTTTTAGATTTGCTTGGAAACCAGGTGGCGGTTCAGGATGTTCCGCCAAGACATAATTTGTGGATGAATTGCGAAAAGGCGAGAAAATATGGTGTGGAATTCAGTGATGTTTTTGATGGGCTGAAGAGATGCCTGAGGGATTATGAAAGGACGAATAAGACGCTTAGGGAAGGGAATTCTAATGAAAAATAATGAATAAACCTTTTGATTGCAGTGGATTCGTACATACAGGAAGATGATTATTTTGAGTTCCAGCATAAGAAAGTCACAAAACAGGTGGTATTTTGTAGTATGTGGGTGGTTGAACACTGAATCGACTTATTACTTTTAAAAGAGCATATGAGGTGGAAAACAATGGTAGATAAGAAAAGGAAGGCATTTGATATTTATTATTCCAGTAAACTTGCTGAACAAATTTCAAATGGCAGTTATGGAATAGAAAATATGGATGCAAAATATCTGGCGGAAGATTTGATTGAGAATGAGCCAGATATTTTTGAATAAATATCACGCTCTAGATGATGGAAGTGTAAATTTAGATATCTATATGAAAATTAAGGAGATTCACCAATGTTCAATAATTCCTACCTAACCGATGCCATTGCCTGCTACAAGAAGGATTTCATCCAAATGCAGTGGCCGAATGAAAAGTACAAATGGGAGGCTGTGAAGTGTTTTCAGGATAACTGGGATGTGAATGCGGCTGATTTTGCGGATATGCTTACACGTTCGCTGGCAAAGACTTATAATCTGTTGGTTTCTATGAATAATTTTCCAGGAAAAATGATTGAAGGTTTTGCAAAAGCAGCACCGGAGGAAGTGCGGGCGATGTATCTCGCACTTTTTGATGAGACTCAGGATGTGATTTCCAGAATTCTTGCGTTTAAGGATCAGGCGGGAATTTTGCTTGAGAAATATGGAAATGGTGCAGCGCAGCATTACCAGTACGAAAACGCCATCACCACCTACCTGTGGCTCAGATATCCGGACAAATATTACATTTACAAATACAGTGAAGTGAAAAACGCCGCAGCAGAATTAGGCTGTGATCTTAGTTTCCGAAAGGGACATTACGGGGAAAATCTGCGGAACTTTTATGCCTTTTACAATGCGTTGTGCGAAGAACTGAAAAAAGAGGACGAGCTGAAAATGATGCTGAAGTCTCAGCTGACAGAAACCTGTTATCCAGATCCAGAACTTAGGACGCTGACAATGGATCTTGGCTTTTACATCAGCCGATTTTACAGCCAGCGAAACCATGCATCTGCAGATGAGTGGTGGCCAAAAGCTGAAGACTATGATCCAGGCATAACGGTGCAGGAATGGAAATGCTTACTGGCTGATGAGGAAGTTTTTAATGAGAGCAGTCTTGAAATTATGAAGCGCATGCTGGATTATGGCGGCAAAGCCACCTGTACCCAGCTTTCCGTGAAATACGGAGAAAGCCCGAACTTTTATAATGCCGGGTCTTCTGCTCTTGCAAAGCGCATTACTGAGAAAACAGGATGTCCGGTCTGGCAGCAGGATAGCAGTACGAAATGGTGGCCCACTCTATATGTAGGAAAAAAAGCAGGCACAGATGAAGAGGGCGTATATATCTGGAAGCTGCGGAACGAACTGACAGCAGCTTTGAAAGAAATCGATCTGTCGCAGATCTCATTGTATACTGTTTCCCAGGAAGAAAACGAGACTCATTACTGGTGGCTGAATGCCAACCCAAACATCTGGAGTTTTTCGGATCTTGCAGTGGGCGAGGTGCAGTCCTACACCCTTTATAATGAGAACGGCAACAAGCGCCGCATTTTTCAAAATTTCCTGGACGCCAAAGCTGGGGATTTCATCATCGGTTACGAGTCCTATCCGGTGAAACAGGTGGTGGCGATTTGCAAAGTAACCGCAGAGCAGGATGGAGAGCAGATCTATTTTGAAAAAGTCGAGGGACTTTCTGCGCCTATTGATTATTTGACTTTGAAGGCCTGCCCGGAGCTTGCGCGAATGGAGTACTTTGTCAATCAGCAGGGAAGCCTGTTTAAGCTTACCAAAGGAGAATTTGATTTTATTATGGATATGATTCGTGAGAACAATCCGTCTGCATTTTCCGGGCAAAGGACAGAGCCGTATACAAAAGAAAATTTCCTGGAAGAGGTATATATGACGGAGGAGAAATACAACCGTCTTGTGTCCGTGCTTTTGAGAAAAAAGAACATCATCCTTCAGGGAGCCCCTGGCGTGGGAAAAACCTTTGCCGCAAAAAGACTGGCCTATTCGATCATGGGAGAAAAGGACGAGAGCCGGGTGGAATTTGTACAGTTCCACCAGAATTATTCCTATGAAGATTTTATTATGGGATATAAGCCGGAAGGGGATTCTTTTGCGCTGAAATATGGGATTTTCTATCGGTTTTGCCAGAAGGCTGCAAACAACCCGGACAAGGATTATTTTTTCATTATTGACGAAATCAATCGTGGAAATATGAGCAAGATTTTTGGGGAACTTCTCATGCTGATTGAGAAGGATTACCGGGGAATCAAGACGGCGCTGGCGTACAATGGCCTAAGTTTTTCGGTTCCGGAGCGTGTACATATTATTGGAATGATGAATACGGCGGACCGGAGTCTTGCCATGATTGATTATGCTCTGCGGAGAAGATTCAGCTTTTTTGAGATGGAGCCGGGATTTGAGTCAGAAGGCTTCGTGAAATATCAGAACGCTCTGAACAGTGAATTGTTTGACTCCTTGATTGGCAAAATAACAGAACTGAACAAAGAAATCACAGCAGACAGATCTCTAGGAAAAGGTTTCTGCATCGGACACAGTTATTTTTGCGGCATGAAGGCGTGCACGGCAGAAAAACTGCTTGAAATCGTGGATTTTGATGTTCTTCCCATGCTGGAAGAGTACTGGTTTGACGACCTGGATAAAGTACAGCGCTGGGAAAATATTCTCCATGGGGTATTTCAATGACGAGAGATAAAAGTATTCTCATAAAAAATATTTATTATATGCTGTCCTACGCTTTTCAAACGCTGAACCAGTCTAATTATGAGGAGATTGCGGCAGAGAAGTTTGAGGATATGCAGAATCTTTTTGCCGCAATTCTGGCGAAGGGCATTGGTTTTCAGCTGAAGCAGGGCCTGTATCGGGAATACCGGAACTGTCAGGAGGATTTGTCTGTCATGCGGGGAAAAATCAATATGCAGGGAACCATCCGGAACAAAATGTCCAGAAGGCAGTTGCTGGCCTGCGAGTTTGACGAGCTTTCCGAAAACAATCTGCTGAACCAGATTTTGAAATCAACGGTTTTGCTTCTTTTGAAGCACGGGAATGTGAAAGCGAGATATAAGGATGATCTGAAAAAGAAAATGCTGTTTTTCTCTGCTGTGGATACGCTGGAATTAACATCTGTCCGCTGGTCTGCCATACGGTTTGGGCGGAACAATCAGAATTACCGGATGCTGATCAGTATCTGTCAGCTGCTTGCAGAGGGCTTGCTGCTTACCACCGAGCAGGGAGAATACAGGTTGGCTGCTTTTCTTGATGAGCAGAGAATGTGCCGCCTTTATGAGAAATTTATCCTGGAATATTACAGAAAGCATTTTCCCCAGCTGTCCGTAACTGCGTCCCAGATTCCCTGGGCGCTGGACGATGGAAGCGGTACCATGCTTCCCGTCATGCAAAGCGACATCACTCTGCAGCTTGGCAGCAGCGTATTGATCATTGACGCAAAATATTATTCCCATACCACACAGGAGCATTACGGCAGACATACACTGCATTCTGGCAACCTTTATCAGATTTTTACTTATGTGAAAAACAAAGATTACGCTTTTGGCGAAACACCCCACAAGGTTTCCGGCCTTCTTCTCTACGCCAAAACAGAAGACCAAATCCATCCTGACCAAACTTACCAGATGCATGGAAATGAGATTGGGGTGAAAACATTGGATTTGAATTTGCCCTTTGAGGGGATTCGGAAGCAGTTGGATGGGATTGTAAGGGAGATGATGTTATGAACCAAAATGAAAATCAGTGGGACAAGCTGTTAAAAATAAAAACCACCGGCCGGGATGATTCCCGCGCGGATCAATATCGCTATCCCTATGAGCCAACGCCGTATTGCGTCCTGGAACGGCTGGCGAACAGCGGCCTAATCAGCAAGAAAAATGTGGTATTAGACTACGGAACCGGAAAAGGCAGAGTGTGCTTCTACCTGTCCTACCAGACAAGATGCAGCTCAATCGGCGTAGAATACGACGACAGAATTTACGTCGGCGCCAGAGCCAATCAGGAACAGGCTGTATCCGGGAAAAGGACTTCCTTCGAACTGACAAGCGCCGAAGAATACCCAGTACCGACATCCGTAGACCGCTGCTATTTCTTCAATCCCTTTTCCATAGAAATCCTCCGAAAAGTCCTGTCCAGAATCTACGAATCCTACTACGAAAACCCAAGGGAAATCCTGCTGTTTTTTTATTATCCCTCAGAAGAATACATCAGCTGCCTGATGACAGAAGAGCTGTTGCTGTTTTTTGATGAGATCGATACGGAGGATTTGTTTGAGGGGAAGAATGAGAGGGAGAGGATTGTGGTGTTTTCGGTGGGGGGAATTTAAAATCATGAAATAAGAGAGAAAGGTGGGCTAAGAATGATTCCGTTAATTGACAAAAAGCAAACTGGAATTAATTTGCGCAGAATTATGGATGAATGCGGTTTTACAGTAAAAGATGTTCAGCAGTATTTGAGATTGGGTAGTATTCAAAGTGTGTATCACTGGTTAAATGGGATCAGTATGCCATCTGTAGATAATTTGTATGCGCTTAGTTATCTGTTTCAGGTTTCAGTGGATGACATGCTGTGCGGAAGCAGAAAGAGAATTCTTACAGCAGAAAATCAAGTACAGTTAAAGCGAATGCGTATTTATTATGGCAAAATAAAAGCAATTGAGGCAGCGTAGAATTATACTACAAGTACAATGACAAAAGAGAAATTCTCCTGTAAAATTATTTTCAGAAAGCGACTTGGAAATAAACTATGGGAGGATTTTTTATGGGAGAGACGATGCTGGTGACACAGGCTTTGGACGAGAGGAACCTGTTAGTAAAAAAGATAACAGATAAGATTGAAAAAGCAAGCTTCGTGGCATGGATTCCTATGATGGAGATGCTGATTTTGAAGGGAAGCTTCAGGAGAAGTTAAACAATGAATATAATGAGCGGGTACGTTTTTGTGATATGAAGAATAGTCAGCTTCAGTCCACTGCAGAGAATATGCGTTTAAGTATTCTGGGGCGTGATAGTAAGGGGAAAGATGAGAAGCCATTAGGCGTTGTAGATGCGTATGTAAATAACTGCATTGTCTGCATTACGAAAAATCCTGAACTCAGTTTCCCTGTAACAGGGTTATGTTACAAGAATATACCAATTCTGATGAAAATTGGGGTACTCAATTAGTAAGTGGCGCAGTTGGTAGCGCACATGGCTGCTAACCATGATGTCGCGGGTTCGAATCCTGCCTTCGAAAATTGGGGTTATTAATATGATGTTGCAGAACATCTCCAATTGTGAATCATTTTGGGTTATGTTTGAACGGTTAATTCTGAATGGTCAACGATTTTGTTCTTAAACCGTTTTTAATAAATTGACAACTTTACTTTAGGCATAGAAATGTGCCGAAATCCATGAACAAGGTTAAGGTGTTAAACTGATTGACCAGGGATAAGCCTCATGGCTGTAATGCAGGCAGAATAATATATGAAATTGTGGAACAATATGATAAGGTGCTTGCAGAGATGCAGGCGTTTTTTATATAAGTGGATAAGAATACATGCTTTGTATGGTATTAATGAGGAAAGTAACTGTGATAGTTGACAAAAACATAAATTGTGAACTTCCTAAAAATTTTCCCCTAAACAAATTTTAGGGATGATGAGGAATAAAAAAATATTGAAAATCTGGCGTTTTGCACGCGATTTTGCTTGCAATCAGCGCCGGATTTTATGGTAAAATAATTATTATTCAAATGGGGGGATTCCTATGTTCCTGAAATATAAAGTTGACATTCCTGTTGTGCCGGGGAAACTGGTGAGAAAAAACCGTGGCGGACACACTTATATAGAGTATGAATACGACCGGATTTATGACCCGGTCAAGCAATATACATATCCAAAACGTGCCTCTATTGGACGCGTGGATCCGGAAGATCCGACCAGGATGACGCCGAATGAAAACTTTTTAAAGTACTTTCCTGATGCAGAAATCCCGGAAGAAACAGACCGTTCAGAACGGAGCCCGTATTTAAATATCGGTCCGTATGTGGTCCTTCATAAACTCATCCAGGACTGTAAATTAAAAGAAATTCTAGACAAATATATGGATGAAAAAGACACCGGCATTTTGCTGGATCTGGCCTGCTACAGCATTATTGAAGAGAATAATGCAGGGCAGTACTATCCGGATTATGCATATGAACATGCCCTTTTTACACCTGATATGAAGATATATACAGACTCAAAAGTATCAGATTTTCTGCATGGATTAAAACCGGAACAGTCCGTTGGATTCCTGAACAGCTGGAATAAATCAAAGAATAAACGGCAGAAGATTTATCTCTCTTATGATTCCACAAATAAAAACTGCCAGGCCGGTGATATAGACCTTGTGGAATACGGGAATGCCAAAGTGGACGCAGGGCTGCCCATTTTTAATTACTCAGTTGCCTGTGATTCTGCGAATAGGGAACCTCTTTTTTACGAACTGTATCCAGGCAGCCTGAATGATGTTTCCCAGCTGATCTGCATGATCGATAAGGCTCATGGATACGGTTACAGGAACATTGGATTTATCCTGGACAGAGGCTATTTCAGTAAGAAAAACCTGGCATATATGGATCAGAATGGCTATAGTTTTCTAATTATGGTGAAGAGAATGAAGGACTTTATCCGTGATATCATAGAGGAAAATCAGGGGGATTTTGAGAACAGCCGTGGGAGATATATTGACAGATATGATGTATACGGTACGACAGTGAAGCGTTTTTTATGCGAGGGAGACACGAAAAAAAGGAACTTTCATATTTAT
>ERZ826613.3145-NODE-3145-length-14338-cov-3.611986_pt1 | contig 14338 bp, 10 predicted proteins | sample MGYA00519925_ERZ826613 | MGnify/ENA primary metagenome ERZ826613 (study PRJEB31778, sample SAMEA3449236) | human gut metagenome | biome: human gut; feature: human-associated habitat; material: faeces | place: United Kingdom | collected 2010/2012 ... | reverse complement strand
CCACACAAACAAACGCTAATGTCTTGCCAACTTCAATTGGTGTAAATCCATCAAATACATGCAGTAATGCAATCATTACAAGACCCTGTAATAAAGCAATTGTATAAAGTACAGAGGCTTTGCTAATCCACCAGGAGAATCCTGATTTTAATTTGCCTTTGTAACTTGTCAGAGGATACATTAAACTAAATGCGATACATCCAACCCAAAGACCAACAGACATCATATATGGTGCCATTGCGTGTCCGTTGTTTTCTACGGTTGTAATCTTTGTTTCACTTGCCTCTACCGGGCTTGAGAACATGTCATAAGTATTGTCGTCTGCCTCGGTCTCTTTGACTTCTTTTGCTCCATCAGCAAGGCTTGTTGCCAATGTGTCACTTCCATCATAAACTTGATCAAGACCATCGCCTAATTCTTCACTTCCGTCACGAAGCTGTCCGGCTCCGTCACTAATTTGTGCTGCTCCATCACTCAACTGGCTGACACCGTTAAGCAGTGTACTATTATTTGCTACCAGCTGTTTTGTTCCGGATACTAAGGTTGTTGTTCCATCTTTTAACTGACTTGCGCCATCATAAAGCTGTCTGCTTCCGGAAGATAACTGTTTTGCTCCGTCATCTACCTGTTTGATTCCGCTTGAGAGTGTTCCCATTCCGTCATCTAAACTTCCGGCTCCATCATCTAACTGTTTGACTCCGTCTACCAGTGTCGGTACAGCGGATTTCAAAGTTCCAGTTCCTTCACTTAAGCTGCCTGCTCCATCGTCTACCTGGCTGATTCCTGCTGCAAGGGTTCCCATTCCAGTATCTGCTGCTTCTGCACCTGCGCTTAATGCTTTTGCACCGGTGTTTGCACTCTGGATACCTGCTAAAAGCTGAGATGCACCGCTCTGGATTCCGCCTAAGGCTTCTGACTTAAACTGAGTTCCGCCTGCTGCTGCCTGCTGGATTCCTGCTGTCAGTGCCGGACTCTGTTCTGCAAGCTGTTTTGTTCCGGCTGCCAGTGTCTGGCTTCCCGGAAGAATCTGAGTACTTAATGCACTGTTAATTGTTGAAATTCCAGTTGTAAGTGCCGGTGCCTGTGCTGTAATCTGCTGAACACCACCGGTATAACTATTTACACCAGTTTTTAAACTGTCACTTGCTGATTTCAATTTATCAACCGTAACCATTAACTGTTGTAACTGTTCTGCGCTTACTTCTGCCTGTGCAGAAGTTGAAGTGTTTGTTGTTGTAGTTTCAACGCCTGCCACTTTGTCAAGCTGTGCACTTGCATTATCGGCTGCTGATGAAACGTTCTGGCTTGCACCTCTAAGTGTTTCTGCTGCGCTTGCACTCTGGGATGCTGCATTTGCAAGCTGGCTGTTTGCGTCATTTACAGATGCTGCATTTGCATTTGCTGCTGCAATTGCCTGATTTGCAATGTCTGCTACCTGATTGATATCACCATTTGCAACGGCTGTTGCCAGTGCTTCTGATAATCCATCAACTGAAGTAACCGCTTCCTGATTGGTGCTGATGCTTCCTACGCTGTCTGCTGCGGATGAAAGTGCATCTGCCTGACTCTTTAATCCATTCACTGCATCTTTTGCACCAGATACATCTACGCTGACTTCTTTTGTTGTGCTCTGTGAAGTCTCGTTTGCTGAAGCAGTCGTTCCTGCCATCTGATGAAGCATTGCGGAAAGCTGGTTAAGACCATCATTAATTCCTGTTGCTCCTGCTACAAGCTGTTTGGAGTTTACTCCATCTGTTCCATTTACTTTTTCAAGTCCTGCCTGTAATGCTTTTGCACCACTTTCTGCACTTGATGCTCCTGCAGTTACCTGCTCGAGTCCTGCCGAAAGCTGAGATGCTCCATTATTTAAAGCTGTGGAAGATTCCGGAAGACTTGCTGTGCTTTCCTGTAACTGGTTTAATCCTGCACAAAGTTTTGCCATTGCCTGATCTGCTGTGCTGATTCCCATTGTCAAAGAAGTTCCACCAGCCTCAAGCTGCTCTGTTCCGGCTGCAAGCTGACTTGCTCCAGTTTTTAAACTAGCTGTTCCAGTTTTTAATTTTCCAGAACCATCAACTAACTGAGAAGTTCCACCCTTTAACTGAACTGCGCCATCTGCAAGTGCATACACACCATCCTGTAAGGTTGGCACCTGTCCGTTTAACTGGTCAAGTCCGGTCTTTAATGCACTGGAACCATCTTTTAACTGGCCGGAACCAGATACTAACTGAGAAGTTCCAGATGCAAGCTGTGCGGTTCCGGTTTTCGCAGTTGCAATACCGTCTTTTAACTGACCTGCTCCACTGTCGAGCTGTGTTGCTCCGCTTCCAACCGTGCTGACACCGTCTACATACTGTTTTAATCCAACTTCAAGTGTATCACTGCCATCTTTAAAAGTAAGTGAACTGTCTGCTAAAACATTCAGATTCTCGGAAATGGTATTATTTCCATCGACCAACTGTGTAACTCCGTCTTTTAATTCTTCAGAGCCATCTGCTGCTTCCTGCATTCCATCTCCAACGGTTACAATCTGATCAAATACAGTTTCTACATAAGTCTTTGTTACCTCTTCGGCCACACTGTTTTTAATCTTTTCCATTGCAGTTTCACTCATCTTAGAAGCAATGTAGTTCGTTCCCGGATTGGTATCATAATCGAGTTCCATTTTCTGAGGTTCTTCATCCATAACTGTGGATGCATTTTCTGAGAAATTTTCCGGAATCGTAATTACCATGTAATAAGTTCCGTTTTTTAAACCTCTGGCTGCTGTCTCCTGGTCTACAAAGTTAAAACAAAGAGAATCCTCATCTTTCAGCTTATCGACTAATTCCTCTCCGACTTTAAGTTCCTTGTCATTGTAGGTCACCGGTTTATCTTTATTGACTACCGCTACCGGAAGTTTGTCAAGATTTCCATACGGGTCCCACATTGACCCCAGAAAAAGTGTGGTGTAAATCGTCGGTATTGCAATAACAGCAATTACAACCACTAAAAGCAGCTTATTCTTGAACAAGCTTTTCCACTCTTTCCTTAGCATACACATTCCCCTTTCCTTATTCAGTTTTCTCTTTCGGATATTTGTTATCTTTGAAATGCTTATCATTTCGAAAAGATAATTGATAACTCTGTTTCTTTCTACGTCAAATCGCTTATCCGATTTCGATTTGTTTAACGTACTTTAAATAGTTTAATAGATATTGTGTTGATTTTTTCTTCATGATGAATTATACTAAAGGTGCAACAGTGATACAACCATCAATAACTAGTTTTTATGTACATTAATAGACATTTTTATCATTTATGTTGCTTTTTCTTCAAAAACATGAGAGGAGTCTTATATATGGAAAAGAAAACTGACCGAAGAGTCCGAAAAACCAAAGCTCAACTTCGTGCCGGACTTGCGAAATTGATGCAGACGAAAAGTATCAAAGAAATTACGGTAAAAGAATTAGTTGATGAAGTTGATATTAACCGTTCTACTTTTTATCTTCACTACACAGATATTTACCAGATGTTAGAATCAATCGAGGATGAGCTTGAGGGGGAAATCAATCAGATTGTAAATAATCATCCTGTGGATTCTTATTACAAAGAAAGTTTCCCTATGATTAAGGAAATTTTAGAAGTATTATGGGATAACCGCGATATCTGCAATGCCCTGCTTGGTTCAAATGGAGACATGGCATTTGTGCTTCGTATGGAATCTATTATTTCACAACACAGCCTGCATGTTCTGACTACAACATTTGCTACAGACGTAACCAATATTAAATATGCTTATGCCTTTTGTCTGACCGGTTGTGTAGGTATGGTCAAATCCTGGCTGGAATCTGGGGATACTACAGATACCCCACTTCAAATGGCAGAATTGACTTATCATCTGATTATGAATGCACTTAAAGATATCAAACGACTGCCAAGTACAACTTTATAGCTTAAATCAAACATATACGCAAAAAGGTTCAGAAGAATTTTGTTTCTTCCGAACCTTTTCTTGTTTCTTTTTCATTTTTTAAAAATCAAATGTCGCCGTTTTCGTATTTCCCATATTCCATTTATTGCGAAGAGTCACATACAATTCTGCATTTGTCGCTTCCACATAAGGTTTTACATAGAATACTACTCCCAGACCACAGGTCACTGCACCAAGCAGTCCCCAAAGAATAAAGGATAAATCCAGCACAAAGGTATTCATCTTTTCTCCATCCATCATCTCACGGCTGATGCGAATTGCATCCCGATAATTGATATCCGGCTGTTCCGCCAGAATATACGGAACCATACGGTAAGAATAGGATTTTACAATTCCTGGAATCACAAGCAACAGCGTCCATAAGAAAATATATAAATTCTGCATGAACATTACTAAGACTACATTTGAAAAATTCCCATTCTGAAATCCAAAACCAATTTTTGAGACAGGAGCATTATAATCTCGATTTTCAATAAAAAAGCGAACTGCTCCAACCATCAATACATTTAACACAAAAATCTTTAAAATCAAAGTAAACAATGTAACTCCACCCACAATCGGCAGTGAAATGTCTGCAGAATAACTGCTGTCATTTATGACACTGTTTACTGTTCCTCTGACATCATACTCTCCACCTATCGAAGCTGTTGCAATTGTAATCATCAAACCTGCTAAGACAGATGCTGCGTAGTTTCTATGAAAGCAAAGTTTTCCTCTTTCTTTTAAGTCTGCTCTCGTCCACATAAAAATTCCTTTCTAGCGTTAAATCTCTGCTGTAGCTTCTCTCAGCCATTCTTTTTCTTCTTTGTTTTCCAACAATGGTTCTACTACTTCATACACGTGTTTATGATATTCATTTAACCATTTTAATTCCGTTTCTCCCAAAAGTTCCGGAATGATTGCTTCTCGTTCAAATGGCACAAGCGTTACGACTTCAAAGTTCATAAACTGTGCGTAATCATTTTTCTCTGCTTTTTTACATATCAACAGGTTTTCACAGCGGATTCCGTATTTTCCTTCCAGATACAGTCCCGGTTCATCGGAAATTAACACGCCTTCTTCAAGCGGAATCATTCCGCCCGGACGGACTCCACTGTTCCAGTTAATATTCTGTGGTCCTTCATGCACATTTAAGAGATATCCGACTCCATGTCCGGTTCCGTGATTGAAATCCAGTCCCGCATCCCACAGTGCACCTCTTGCCAGTATATCCAGATGTGCACCGCCTACGCCATACGGGAATTTTGCCATTGCCAGACGAATATTTCCTTTTAATACAAGCGTAAAATGTTTTTTCTCTTCTTCGCTTAACGGTCCTACCGCAATCGTTCTTGTGATATCCGTTGTTCCCTGCCAGTACTGTCCGCCGGAATCAATCAGGAAAAATCCTTTTGGTTCCACTTTTGCACAGTCCTCTTTTGACGGTGCATAATGACACATTGCAGCGTTTGATCCATAAGCACAGATTGTTTCAAAACTTAAATCCAGACAGTCTTTATCTTCTTCACGAAACTCTCTGCTTTTTTCTGCAGCATTGTACTCATCTACTGTTCCCTCCGGCACAGTTTTCTTTAACCAGTAAATAAATCTGCACATTGCTCTTGCATCTTTGATGTGCGCAATGCGTTCATTTTCCATCTCAACCGCATTTTTCATTGCTTTTGCCGGTTTGGTCGGATTCATCGCATTGACTGTGGTAACTTCTTCTGGCAAATTTTCAAATAATGTATAGTTTACTACACCTTCATCTAATAAAATCTTACTGTCTTTTGCAAGTGTTTTTACTTCTTCATAAATCGCAAAGTATGGGCGGAGTACCACTCCGGCTTTTTCTAATTCGTTCTTGATTTCATCGGAAACCACGCCATCCTGCACATAGAAAGTGACTTCGTCTGCTTTCACAATGACATAAGAAAGCACAACCGGATTGTAAATAATATCGTTTCCACGGATGTTTAACAGCCATGCGATATCGTCCAGACTGGATAAGATGTGCACGTCAGCTTCATATTTTTTCATTGCTCTGCGCACCATCTCGATTTTTTCTTCTCTGGACATTCCAACATATTTTATATCCACAAGATAAGCCGGTTCTTTGGACAGTTCCGGACGGTCATTCCAGATGCCGTCTAATAAGTCTTCCTGACAATAGAACCGTCCTTCTTTGTCTTCCATCATTTTTTTGTATGCTTTTCCCTGTGACACGCTGATGACTCTTCCGTCGCAGGCAAGGCAGGAACCTTTTGCCAGGTTCATTTCCAGAAATTCATCGACTGTCGGAACGCCTGGTTCACGCATCTTCATTAAAGTAACTCCGGTATCTTCAAGTTCTTTCGCTGCCTGAATAAAATATCTTCCGTCTGTCCATAAATATGCCTGGTCATCGGTTACAAGCAGTGTACCTGCTGAACCACTGAAACCAGAAAGCCATTTTCTGGCTTTAAAATAATCCCCTACATATTCAGACTGATGAAAATCTGCTGTAGGAACCAAATACATATCAATGTTTAATTCCTGCATTTTTTCCTGTAATTTCAGGATTCTTTCTCTGTTCTCACTCATGTTAAAAACTTCCTCTCTTGCTTCTATCTCTTACTTCTATTTACTGAATTCCTTTCATAGTAAGGGAAATTCGCTTTTTCTTTTCATCCACACTTAACACTTTGACTTCCACGATGTCTCCAACGCTGACTGCTTCAAGTGGATGTTTGATATATCGGTCTGTCATCTGTGAAATGTGTACCAGTCCGTCCTGATGTACTCCGATATCCACAAATGCACCAAAGTCGATGACATTTCGCACTGTACCTTTTAAAATCATGCCTTCTTTTAAGTCCTTCATATCAAGCACGTCAGTACGAAGCACCGGTTTTGGCATTTCTTCTCTTGGGTCACGTCCTGGTTTTCCAAGTTCTTTTACGATATCACGAAGGGTCATTTCTCCCGTTCCAAGAGACTCTGCCATCTTTCTATAATCTTTTACATAAAATGCACCATGACCTTTGAAAATATCCTCTGCAGTTGTTCCCATATTTTCCAGAAATTTTTCTGCTACTTCATAACTTTCCGGATGCACACTGGTTGCATCAAGCGGATTGCTTCCCCCTGTAATACGAAGGAAACCTGCACACTGTTCAAACGCTTTCGGTCCTAATTTTGGTACTTTTAAAAGTTCTTTTCGACTCTCAAAACGTCCATTTTCCTCACGGTATGCTACGATATTTTTTGCAATCGCTTTGCTGATACCGGAAATATATTCAAGCAGGGAAACCGAAGCGGTATTTAAATCAATTCCGACTTTATTCACGCAGTCCTCTACAACTCCAGACAGGGCTTCCCCTAATTTTTTCTGGTTCATATCATGCTGATACTGTCCGACACCTATAGATTTCGGGTCAATTTTTACCAGCTCTGCAAGCGGGTCCTGAAGTCGTCTTGCAATGGAAGCGGCACTTCTTTGTCCTACATCAAAGTTTGGAAATTCTTCGGTAGCCAGTTTACTTGCAGAGTATACAGAAGCTCCTGCCTCGTTTGTAATTACATACTGAACCTTCTCCGGAATTTCTTTTAAAAGTTCCACAATAATCTGTTCGGATTCTCTTGAAGCGGTTCCATTTCCGAGAGAAATCAGGCTGATATTGTATTTTTTAATTAATTTTTTCAGAGTTTCTTTTGCCGACGCGATCTTAGCAGGAGTGGTCGGTGCAGTCGGATAAATCACAACCGTATCCAAGACTTTTCCGGTTTCATCTACCACTGCAAGTTTACAACCGGTACGAAACGCCGGGTCCCATCCAAGCACTACTTTCCCAACAATTGGTGGCTGCATCAACAACTGCTGAAGATTTTTCTTAAAGACTTTAATGGATTCATCTTCTGCTTTTTCCGTCATGCTGTTTCGGATTTCTCTCTCAATTGCAGGTGCAATCAAACGATTATAACTATCCTCGATTGCTTCTTTTAATGCATCCTGTGTATTTGGATTTTTTCTTGTAATAATCTCTCTTTGGAGATAACCTAAAATTTCTTCTGCCGGAGCTTCAATTTTTACGCCTAAAAACTTCTCTTTCTCTCCACGATTAATAGCAAGCACCCGGTGTCCCGGCATTTTTTCCACACGTTCTTCATATTCATAATATTTCTCATAAACAGACGTCTCTTCCGGTTTTTTTGCAGTTGAAACAAGCATGCCTTTCCTGAAAGTACGCTCACGAATTTCACTACGGTAATCCGCTTTATCGGAAATACTTTCTGCTACGATATCTTTTGCACCGGAAATAGCCGCTTCCACTGTTGCCACTTCTTTTTCTTCGGAGACAAATGCCTTCGCTTCTTCTTCAAGGGATTTGTCTGTCATCTGTAATAAAATAATGTTTGCAAGAGGTTCCAACCCTTTTTCTTTTGCAATCGTTGCTCTGGTACGGCGTTTCGGACGGTATGGACGATATAAATCCTCTACCACAACCAGCGTCTGCGCTTCTAAAATCTGTTTCTTTAACTCTTCAGTCAGCTTTCCCTGTTCTTCAATACTGGAAAGCACCTGAGTTTTCTTCTCTTCCAGATTTCTAAGATAAGTCAGTCTGTCGTTTAAATTACGAAGCACTTCATCATTTAAAGCACCGGTTACTTCTTTTCGGTAACGGGAAATAAATGGAATCGTATTTCCTTCATCTATCAATTTTACGGCAGCCTCTATCTGCCACTTTTCCACATTTAGTTCTTTGGTCAAAGCTAAAATAATGTCCATAATTTTCTCCTTTTAAATCAAGCAATTCTTGCCATTTGCTTTCTTTCTAACCTTACCAACCTATGACAGTTTTGTCAAGAAAACAAAAAACGCAATGAACTTTTTTATTAAAAATTCACTGCGTTTTACTCTTCTTGATTTTGTTTTTGAATTTGATTTCGATTGCAGATTTCCAGACCTGCCTTTAAAAATATTTCCAATTCCTTTTGTAAATCAGAATCAAATTCCTGCCATACTTTATTTAAACTGCTAATGTTTTGTACATCCTCATAAAAAACAACAGATGGCGGATAACCCAGATTCTGATATAACACTGCCAGAAGTTCTGCATTAACACCTAACCTGCCTTTTTCAATTTCACGATACCTTTTTGTCGTAATATCTAAATGCTGTGCCATCTTATCCTGTGTAATATCACTTGCTTTTCTCATCCAATACCAGATTGTTCTTGAATCCGTCTCTTTTTCAAAAGCAGAATAACGGAGCAGTCTGATTTCTTTGGTATAATCCACTCCATTTTTCTGTTCTTTTCCCGAAATATTGATACCCTGCTCTATTGTCCAGACCATAAGCCGTAAGAAATCGCTTTTTATTTCTTTCTTACAGACACCCAGATAGTGATTTAATATCGTTTCTTCACATTCCTCTCCTGTCAGCAGATAATCCATATTGCAGCCATGACTGTCAAAATTTTTGAGTTCTTCTGCTGAAATAATGGTCTTTCCCTGTTCCAACTTACTATAGTGGCTCTGGGTAACACCCATCATCTGACTCATGCTCTTCTGATTCAGTTTTCTCTTTTGTCTGTACATCTGCAGTCTTTGCAATACTCCTTCGTATGCACTGCCCATAGTGTTACCTCATTTCCAACGGTCAAATTTTTCTTATCTTTTTATTGTAATATTTTTCAAACTGCCCTTTTATCCCCTATTTTTGACTATTCTGATAATTTTTAGTCAATTTTGAGAGATTGACAGCTTTTATCCCAAACATTTGCCTGACACATAAGGTTTCTGCGCACTTGAAGCGGGGGAATGCTTATCTGCGTTCAAACGCTTGCCCTAATCGGTACAACGTGTTAAAATGAGCAATAACAAATTTTTTTATTTTTGAGAAATGAGGTTTTTACAAAATGGATAATTTTTATAATTCAAATGATAATTTTCCGCCACAGACACCGCCTTATTATGAACAGCCTCAGCGTTATCAAGGCAGTTCGAGCTGTGCCTCCGCCTCTTTGATTCTTGGAATTCTTTCCCTGTTATCAATCTGCTGTATGCCACCGCTTGCCCTTGTTTTTGCAGGACTTGCCTTGATTCTTGGTGCACTTTCCAAAGGCGACCGAACCCGTCCGCAAAATGCACGTGTCGGCATGATTTTATCAGGTATCAGTTTAATAGCTGTTTTAATTTTGCTTGCTGTATTTCTGGTTCGATTCACTTCAAATTCGACCAACATCGAATTTTTCAAACAATATCTGAATATCATCGAACATCCTGATAATTATTCCGAAGATGATATCTACGATTTTCTGTATGATTATCTTTATCCAAACGCCGGTTCAGATTCCGATCATAACTATGAAAATTCACAGCCTTATCACTACGACCATACGCCTTATGATGGAGATGATTCCGATGGCTACGACTATTATTATGAATATCCGACTCCTCATCAGGAAGAATCCGGACATCATAATGTAATTTAACCAAATCAAGTAAGTCCCCTGCTTCAATTGCGAAAAGCAATAAGCATGGGGACTTGCTTGTATCAGGAGGGGGCAAGCCCCTTCTGATAAGCGCGTAGCAGCTATTTGGTTATGAGCAAGTAGCGTAGCGGATTGCGAATATCCACTTGACTAAAACAAAAAAATCCTGCTTTGAGGAATCGAAAACCTCAAAACAGGATTTTTATTTTTCTAATCTGATTTTTCCAGTCTAATTTTTTTATTTTAAATTTTCATATTCTTTTGTTTCCAGTTCAATTACCGGTTCTTCTTTTTTGTCAAACTCACCTTTTAAATCCAGATAAAACGCTGCCATCGTTGCTTCCATATAAGGCATCAGCCATAACAGACCAATATAGCAGGTCAGCATACTTGCCAGAAGCAGTGGAATAAAACTTAAATTAATATAGAAATAACGCCACTTATTTCCTTTCATAAGGGAACAGCTTTTTTTCATTGCATCCACTGCTGATAAATTGATATCATCCAATAACAGATAATCCGTAACAGCCAAAAACAGATTTAAAACCAAAGCTACTATTGTATCCACACATATTGCAAGTACAGAAAGCCAGATATAAGAAATACTGCTACTGTCTGTCCAGAGTGGAATATTAAACGGCAGACCAATTACAAACTGTACAATCAGAATAATCAGGTGTACAATAATAAAACGGTCTGGATGATGCGTAAATGCAAATGCCAGGTCTTTTACTTCAAAAGACTCTCCACGACAGATATTTACCATCATTTTACTATATCCAGCCTTCAACACACTGACAAGAAGTGAAATAACATACACTAAAATCTGCGAAGTAACCAGTCCCATTGTTGTACCGGTATCCATCGTAGAAGAAATAAAAAAAGAGGGAAGAAAGGAACAAAGTCCAAGCAGTAAAATTCCTGCCATCGGAGTTCCATAATTTCCACTCAGTTGCTGTCTCGCAATCAGCTTAAGAGAAGCAGAAGTTCTTTTCATAAAATAAAGTCTCCAATCTTTTGTAATTAACTGTTTATTTCAATTATCTATTTCAATTAGTGTAAGATTATTTTTTCATTTTGTCAAGAAAAGAGGATGTATTCCATTATGCATAAACAGGAAGAAAAAAATCTATATCTCTTAGGGTGGATTTTACTCGGAATTTTTTTAAGTTATTTATTGATAGCAAAGTTTTCCAATTTCAGAACCTTCTTTCATCTTCCCTGTCTCTTCCGCACCCTGACCGGATATTACTGTCCGGGATGCGGCGGAACACGGGCATGTATCGCCTTTTTACATGGACATTTTTTACGTTCCCTGCTCTATCATCCGGTTGTTCCTTATACAGCAGTCGTATATTTGGTTTTCATGGTCAGTCACAGTATCGAACTTTTATCAAAGGGGAGCTTCGCCATAGGTTTAAGATACCGGGACAACTATATTAAATTTGCCGGTATCATTATTTTAGTACAATGGATTTTACGGAATTTTTTGAAATGGAAATGGGGAATTGATGTGCTTGGAAATTAAAAAAGAGACTGTTTTTGACAGAACAGCCTCTTTCATTTTTTACGCTTTAAAACGGATTCTGGAGATGATTTCCGGAAGTTTTGCTGCTTTTGCTTCGTATTCTGCTTCGCTTAACGGTCCTGTGATAATTGCAAATTCGCCTTCTACATCCGGAACGGAAATAGTTTTTACTTCACCAAATACAGCTTTTACTGCATCTGCCATTTCTGCTTTCTTTCCTTTTACACGAACCAGGAATGGATGAACCACTTCTTTGATATCCATTAAATCTAATTTTTCACTGTTCCAGCTTGTCATCACATTTTCATGAAGATGTTTTGCACAATCTACAACATCTCCTACAACTGCGCTTGCTGTCGGGAGTTTTCCTGCTCCACTTCCGTAGAACATTGCATCTCCGAGTACATTTCCATGTACGAAGATTGCATTAAAGACATCATTTACACTGTAAAGCGGGCTGTCTGTTCCAACAAGTACCGGACTTACCATCGCATAGAATTTATCATTTTCTTTCTTGCTTGTCGCAAGCAGTTTAATGCTCATGCCAAGTGCTGAAGCATACTTCATATCTTCTACTGTGATTTTTGTAATACCTTCTGTGTAAATCTCTTCATAATTTACATGGTTTCCAAATGCCAGAGAGGATAAGATTGCAATCTTTCTGCAGGCATCATATCCCTCTACGTCTGCTTCCGGATTTCTTTCTGCATACCCTTTTTCCTGAGCTTCTTTTAATACTTCTTCAAAATCTGCATTCTCAGCCTGCATTTTTGAAAGAATATAGTTTGTTGTACCATTTAAGATACCGGAAATCTCATCGATCTCATCTGCTGTTAAAGAAGAGTGAAGTGGACGGATAATCGGAATACCACCGCCACAGCTTGCTTCAAACATATAGTTAATATTTTTCTCTTCTGCAATTTTAAGCAGTTCCAAACCATGTCTTGCAACTAATTCTTTATTGGATGTGCAGACACTCTTTCCTGCCTGAAGTGCACGTTTGGTAAAAGTATACGCCGGTTCTACACCACCCATTACTTCCACTACAATATCTACTTCCGGGTCATTGATAATGGTTTCATAATCATGAACTAAAACTTTTTCTACCGGGTCTCCCGGGAAGTCACGTAAATCTAACACATATTTAATGTTGACTTCCTGTCCTACTCTTTTATTAATGCTCTCATGATTGGTGTTGATTACTTCCACAACTCCCGAGCCTACCGTACCATAGCCTAATACCGCAATCTGTATCATCTTTCCTCTACTCCCTGCCTAAGATTTTCAGATAGTGAACGCCCTCGATGTGTTCAATCTCTGCCACCATTGCTTCTGCATCACCCTGTGCAGGCAAAATCTGTACACTTAATGTAAGACTGGCAATTCCATTAATCGGAATACTCTGGTGTACGGTAAGAATATTGCCATGATAGTAGGCAATTGTTTTCAATACACCTGAGAGCAGTCCTGGTTCATCATCCATCTGAATAATGAAGGTAATGGTCTTTCCTCTTGCCTCTTCGTGAAAAGGAAAAATATCATCCTTATATTTATAAAAGGAGCTTCTGCTGATACCGGTCTGCTCTGCTGCTTCCTGCACAGTGCTCACTTTCTCTGAATCGAGTAATTTCTTTGCCTGTACCACTTTCAACAAAACTTCCGGAACCGCTCGCTCCCTGACTACAAAATACTTCTTTTTTTCTGTTGTTTTTCCCATTATGACCTTCCTGTCTCTGCTGACTTTATCGTTACTGTTCACAGCAACTCTTTATCCATTTGATGAAACACATATCCCTCTCAGGAGATGTCCGTTTTCAAAAGACAACTGTTTTCCTATGAGGGATATGTTATCACACCTCTGCAAAGTCTGCAAGGCTTTTTTGCCTTATGATTCAGCCGGTTTCTTGGCTAATGCGATCCATTTCAGGTAGGCGTTGATGAACGGATCGATGTCTCCGTCAAGAACTGCGTCTACATTTCCGGTTTCTTCGCTTGTTCTGTGATCCTTGACCATGGTGTATGGCTGCATAACATAGGATCTGATCTGATTTCCCCAGCCGATATCGGTTACTTCACCACGGATACCGGAAAGTTTCGCTTCTGCTTCCTGCTGCTTGAGGAGGAAAAGTTTGGCTTTCAGCATCTGCATGGCTTTGTCCTTGTTCATGTGCTGAGAACGTTCATTCTGACACTGTACCACGATTCCTGTAGGGAAATGTGTAATACGGATCGCGGATGATGTCTTGTTGATATGCTGTCCACCGGCACCGCTGCTTCGGTAGGTATCGATACGGATGTCGTCATCGTTGATCTCTACATCCAGGTCTTTCTTGATATCCGGCATAACATCGCAGGATACGAAGGAAGTCTGGCGTTTGCCTG
>ERZ826613.3141-NODE-3141-length-14345-cov-5.127432_pt1 | contig 14345 bp, 8 predicted proteins | sample MGYA00519925_ERZ826613 | MGnify/ENA primary metagenome ERZ826613 (study PRJEB31778, sample SAMEA3449236) | human gut metagenome | biome: human gut; feature: human-associated habitat; material: faeces | place: United Kingdom | collected 2010/2012 ... | reverse complement strand
ACCTTGCCGTCCTCTGTCAACGTAAAGTCAAATTGCAGTTTAGCACCGTAACCGTAGTTGTACCGGTTGACATGATTGCCTTCATATTGGTTGAAGGGGAAGAAGCCGTAGCCTTTTTCCTCACCATTTACTGTATTACGATTCCGGGAGTGTTCTTTTTCAGCGTCACCCTTAAAGCTGTCAAGATAATGGTTGAGCAGATATGCACGCTCCTTTTTATCAGTTGTATTTTTCAGCAAATACTCCATTAAAAGCACTTCGTTACAGGTAGATGCCACCTCTGCAACAAAGATCTTATACTGGGAGTAAATGTATGGCTGACTGGAATTTGAATAATAGGAATGCATCGCATGTCCCATTTCATGTGCCAGCGTAAACATATTATCAAGGGTATCATTATGATTTAACAGCACATATGGATGTGAACCATAAGCCCCTGCAGAATAAGCTCCGCTTCTCTTTCCCTCGTTCTCATAAACATCGATCCAGCGGCTTTCAAATCCCTCTTTTACCTTTGCGACGTATTCTTCCCCAAGTGGTGCTAATGCCTTTAACACGGTTTCTTTCGCTTCCTCAAAAGAAATCTTCTTTGCGGCATCTGCGATCATTGGTGTGTAAACGTCGTACATATGCAGTTCGTCCACGCCAAGGCATTTTTTGCGGAGACGTACATAACGGTGCATTTTATCCATATTCTTATTGATCGTATCGATCAGATTATGATAAACAGTCGGAGAAACATTGTTAGCATCCACTGCGGCTTCCAGTGTTGAATGATAGTGTCTCGCATTTGCATAGAAAACCTGCTGTTTTACCTGACCATTATATAATGCAGCAAGTGTGTTTGCATACTGTTTGTACACACCATAAAATCCCTCAAATGCATCCTTGCGCACACGGCGGTCTGCCGACTCCTCAAACGGAACGAAATTACCATGGGACAGTCTTACGGTATCTCCCTCTTCATCTTTGATCTCCGGGAATACAAAATCAGCGTTGTTGATGATGGAATATACCTGTCCGGATGTCTCCGCCATATCGCCTGTCATCGCTACCAGTTTTTCCATTTCAGCAGAAAGTGTATGTGCCTTGGTACGCTCGATTTCCTCGATCTGTTTACGGTAAAGTTCTAACTCTGGAAGTTCTTTATAGTATCCTTCCAGAACAGCCTCATCCATTGCAAGGATCTCCGGAACGATAAATGCAGTCTGGCTTGACACCTTCGTCAGCATAGAATACATTTTCTGGGACATTGCCTGATGTGCCGTATTTTTCTGGTCTTCATCAAACAGACGCTCTGCATAATTAAAATCATAATCCAGTTTTTCCTCTGCCTTAGCTGCGCGTTCTAATACAAATAACAGATTTTGCGCACAAGCAGCTACTTTACCTTCCATCTTTCCGATTTCATCCAGGATCTTGTCAATCTCATCCAGATCTTTTTTCCAATCCTCGTCGGACGCATACATATCTTTTAAATTCCATGTATATTCTTCTTTTACTTCGCTTCGTTTTAACAATTCTTTTGCCATTGTAAACCTCCATATTTTTACTGCCGGGAAATGATTCCAGCACTCTCTAATTTACGCTCTGCAAAAGAATTTGTAAAGGGAAATATTGATGTTTTATTATCTATTTCCTATTCGGTGCAAGGAACTGATTATAGAAATTATTCAACGCATCCGGTTCTTTGCTGTTTCCGATTCCGTGAGTTTCCACATATTGTTTCATCTGTTTGATCGTTTCCTTTGAAAATACATAGGTTTCCACCGGGGTATCATGATCCATGTTATTTAATGCGCTTTCCAGTGCTGCCTTGTATTCCGGATCGACTTTCCAGATAGAATTATCTTCAAGTCCGCCTTCTTCAAACGATTTGTTATAATATTTGCTGTTGATGAAACGGGTAACTCCGGTCAGATCCATCTGTGTGAGTTTTTTCGGTGTGGTATCGGTCACATGCACCATGATCTGTTTCACATAAGTGTTTCCCACATGGTCTACCACGGTTAAATTCTCGGATGTGGCAAAGTCATGCTGCAGATTTGTAAATTCTTCTGCCTGGTAGTCCGGGATCGTGAAAGATGTGAACACTTCTGGATCACTCGGTGCCGGATTGGTTCCCGGTAAAATCGGACTTCCATCTTCCCGGTCGGTTGCCGTTGCATGGCTTAAGATTTCTTCTTCCGTGATAAAACCACTCTGTGCCTGCTCTAAGGTATAATAGAGATCCTGTGCCTGAATCCACGGGCAGTCGTCCCAGACAGCATAAAGTGTGATCTCTCCACCATCTTCTGCCACCAGGTTCCGAACGGCATCCCCGGCTTTCCACTGCGGGATAAAGGTGTCTTTGCCATCTTCTAAGGACCATCCCATAAATACGGATGCGTAGACTTTTTTCTTTGGCTCCTCGGCTTTCTTATTTTCCTCGATGTCTTCTTCCTCTAAGTCATTGAAAGCATCAATATCTTCGGCATCATCTTTATTCTCTTTTGTCACGGCAACTTTTTCATTCTGATCCGTATCGTCTGTTACATCAGGATTGTCTGTATCATCTGATTCATCAGAATTATCTGCCATTTCTGCCTCGTCTGCTTCATCGGAACTGTCTGCCATTTCTGCATTGTCTGCTTCATCAGAGTTGTCTGCAGTTTCTGCATTGCCTGCTTCATCCATGGAATCCTGTGCGTCTGCATCTGAATTACCTGCATCCGAATCATCTCCATTGTTTTCGGAATCCTCATCCTCTGAATTACCGGCACCCTCTGGGTCTTCCGCATTATCCGGATCTTCAGTATCTTCGATTTCTTCCGTTTCTTCTTCATATCCTGCCATCATTGCTTTTGGAATCACTCCGGCAATGACATCCTCTGTCACGTTTTGTCCATCCAGTGTATATTTCACATAGGCTGCTGTTCCATCTGCATTCCATACATCCGGCAGTGTCACATCGGTATCATACGTGGTTTCGATATCGTCGATATGTCCGGCTCCGCCGTTTGGATCAAAATGGATCGTATATTTATTTGCTTCTGCACTGGCTGTCATTGTAACGTTTCCTGCCGGCATTGTGAATGTAAATTTCTTTGTATCCACGGTCTGATCTCCACCGGAACCTCCGGTATAATTACCAGTCCAGTTCAGCCAGTGATAGCCTTCTTTTACATTGGCGTCGATCGTTACGCTCTGGCCGTAACGGTACGGTCCTGCTCCGATCGTCTTTTCTATGCCTGTCCCAGCATTTAAGGTCACATTGTAAAGGTGTCTTTCATAATAATAATCAATGACCATCTTTCCATCCGCAGTGACTGCTTTCGTCTGTGTTTTCGGACTGTCAAATCCGGTATATGTCTTTACTGCAGGCGTTACTTTGCTTCCGATCTGTGCTTTCTTTGTCTCTGTCTCGGCAAGCTCGTAATTTTTATCATCATGTGTGGAAGCAATGCCCGTTGTTTTCTGTTTCCAGTGACGAACGGTATAAACAGCTTCATCTAACACTCCGGTAAGAGTTAAGGTCATGTTATAAGCAGGCATGCTTCTCTCATAGGCATAGGTTTTATCATTCACATAATCAGATGTAACCTTACAGTTTGTCGAAACACCAGTCTTTTCATTGAGATCCGTCCACATGCTGAACACGCAGCCGGTATTAAAGGTCGGTGTGGAAACAATGTTTGCATTACACGGCAATTCATACGATGCCATGTAATAATCACCAGATACCGTGCTGCTACTGTTTACTGTGCCACCGGCACCAGTGATCGCCGTCCCATTATTAAATACCTGTGTTACAGCTTTATTGACCGTGGTTTTGTCGATCTTGACAGTAAGTACATAGATCGGAACTCCGACTGATTCTTTCGATAATATGTCATCAATGGTAGTCCTCGTTGCAACATTTTGTGATCTCAAATCACCGGACAGCTTAGATCCATTCTTAAACTCTTCCACTCCGGAATTTTTCTCATATGTACAGTCGATACTGTAACTGATATAACTGCCTCTGCTTGGATTTATGAATTTACTATTTTTATAATCTGTTCCCTTATCTCCCTGTGTATCAACCGCAAAGGTTACCGTATGATTTTTCGCATTCCATGTTCCTTTTATTGTTGTTTTTGTATCAGCTTCTTTATTATATACTGTCAATTCCGGTTTCGTATTGGTCGGAGTCAGTGCTTTATCTAATGTGACTACCAGTTTTCCATTGTAATAACCTGTTTTTGTCTGCAGGGTTTTATTGGTGATCTTCTGTGAAACGTTAACTGTGGTAGGGCTCTTTACCGTTGTGACCTGATTTCCCTCTGCAAAGTTATCCGAGATATCTATCGCAATACCTGTCACAAACATGGTAACCCATTTGGTAAAATCTCCGGTATTGGTCTGCAAAGTATAATACTGATTTGCATAGGCAGGCTGTGTACTTTCCTTTTTAATTGTAAAATCGACCAGATCTCCTTTTGTTGTCGTCGCTTTACTGTACAGCGCATTTCCATTGATCGATAAATACGGACTTACATCTTTTGACAGTCCGAAAATCTTTTTGTTTCTATCAAACTTTTCAGACGCTTTCTGTGCATACAGATTCATTTTGGTAAATTTGGAATTACTATTAGTGCTCTCCACAAAAATCATCAGATATTGTCCGGTCAAAGGCACTTTATCATTTGCCTTGTATGCCTTTGATTTCACACTTGTAACCATTCCGGTTTTAATGTCTTTTTCTACCCATTCTCCATTATGCTTTGAAACATCATCAATATTAAAATCCGCAGACATTCTAAGACGTACTGCTCTCATCGGAACCGTTATATCACAGTTTTCCACAACGATCAGCTGCCATCCTCCGGCGCCCTCACCGCCACCGATATGTTCATAATACGGAATGTTAAATACCGAATACGTTCCGTAGATTTTGTCACTTTTATTAATGATGTCTGTTACATCTGCATACATATTGACAAAAGTGTACTGTTTATTTACTCCATTTTCCTTTTTTTGATCTATATAATCGATCGACCGGTTATCATAAGTTGCATACTGTGCCTTTATCAGTTTTGCCGATCCATCCGGCAGTACAAAGGCGATTTCTGATTTTGCCAAAGCAGCTGCATCTGTCGTCGATCTGTCTACACTTGTTCTTGCCTGCCATACCAAATATGCAGCCCGTACTGTTCCATCCCCACCTGACGATTTTGTCAGCTTTGCAGATCTGTTGTTTTTGATCTTCTTTCCAATCACGGAGTTGTCTGCTTTTTTCAATACCGTTTCTGCAGCTTTATATTGGTCTGCTTTACTGTCATAGGTGTTATAGTTTGTAACAATATCATGAGACCATGTATCATAGTTCGTATTTCCGGTATAGTTAATATTCAGCCGCCCATACAGCGGCTGACCATCTCCTGCACGCGAATCTGTCATATAGACATTTCCTGCTTCTTCTACCGTGATCGCTTTTATGTTCTGTGGGATCATGGTGATCAGAACCATTACTGCGCAGAGCAGTAAAAATCTGCTTAGTTTCAATATTTTTTCTTTCATAGATCTCCTTTCGACTTTCCGTCCTGTGTATTTATATTTTCATTTTGAAAATACCGTGGTAAATAAAAAATGAACTGCAAGGTAATCAGAGATTCCAAGCAGTTCATTTTTTCGACTATCAAAATTAATTTTGATAGTTTTCTTACTTATTTAATTTTCCTTACTGTTTTAAAGTTTGGTTACCCAGCCATCCTTTTCATCAGTTTCATCCATGTCTTTTCCTGTTACGCAACCTGTCCTATATTTAGAAAAAGAAGTTGTTTTGTCGCTTACCGTCACTTTCCACGAATAGCTCCAACGTCCATCCGCTGTTTTTAAAGTGATAACAGTTGATCCTCTCCCAATAACCTCAAGACGTTCATCTTCCGTTACTCTTAATACATTTTCATTGCTACTGGTCATGATAATCTTATTATTGCCTGCAATAGTATAATCATAATCACTTGATGCTGCTACCTTTTTATCTGCGGAGAAAAATTCTGTTGCAAAAGGCATACTTCTGTTCTCAATCGTGCCATCCTCATGTTTCTTCACATAGTACTTGATATTATCATACATATCAAATCCCACTGCCAGTACCATGTCATTTTTCTTGACAGTTACCTTGTAAGCAGCTTTGACTTTCTTATTGGCTTTTGATGTAACTGTGATCGTTGCGGTGCCTACCTTTTTCGGTGTAACAAAACCGGTAGAAGAAACGGCTGCAACACTTGTGTTGCTGGACTTATAGGAAACAGCACTGTTCTTTACACCGGTGATCCGTTTTACCTTGATCTGTGCCTGTCCGTACTTTTCTTTCTGTACTAAAAGCTGTTCTCCAATAAACTGATCCATGCTCTCGTGATCTTCGGTATAAAATTCAAGGCTGTGTGCATCACCACAATGATTATAAATCTTATGGAAAGATTTTTCCGGGTACAGAACCACGTTATCTTCTTCGAGGACGATCTTACCTTTTCCTTTTTCGGAATAGTCCGTATCAATCATATCCGCCGTTTTTACGGTTACCTTAAACACAGCTTTTACTTTCTTGTTGATTAGGGAAGTTACAGTGATCGTTGCCTTTCCTGCTTTCTTGCCGGTTACTTTTCCTTTGGATGATACCGTCGCAACTTTTTTGTCACTGGAAGAAAAGGCAATGTTCTTATTGCTGATCCCTTTAAAGGATTTTACTTTGATAGTGGTTGTCTTTCCGACAACGATGGATGCTTTTTTCTCTTTTAAAGTGATCTTTGCTTTCTGCTTTCCCTTGCTTACAGTCAGACTCAATGTTCCTTTTACCTGGGAATCATAGATGGATGTCACAGTGATCTTACATTTTCCTTTTTTCTTTACTGTCACAACACCCTTTGCATTTACTGTTGCAATGCTGGTGTTCGAGGATTTGTATTTCAGTTCACCGGATTTGATACCGTCTTTACTGTTTTTTGATCCTACCACCACTCCATTTTTAAACATGGCAACCGGAACAATCGTGAACTTCTCTCCTGCATAAACAGTTTTCTTTTTCATGCAGTGATAATGATTGTATGTTCCATTGTTTTTGGAAACATTACAGCAGCCTTCATTTGCTTTATGCCATTTGGCATCATCCGATGTTGCAAACACGATTTGATTTTTGGGCTTATCTTTGCCATAGTAATCCAGATATACTGCCTGCTTTGCCGATACTTCCTCCGGCTGTGGTACTACGATGCTGCTGATACACACGATAAGTGCAAGCATCAATACGACTGCTTTTTTCCATCCTGCCAGCATTGTGGCACTGGTTCTGTTCTTTCTTCCTCTCTCTCTCATAACTTCTGATTCTCCTTTATCCTTTATTTTTGATTCTTTTACTTACGACGTTGACAAACGAATTGGAAACTTTTATAATATACCTATCAAGACAGCCGGGTGATAAGCAAATACCTATCTGCTCCGGTGAAACAAGTTTATAAGTTACAAAAATAACCGTCAACTTTTCTCAGGAGCTGGACGGTTATTTTTTTGTCTTATCATGGGTATCATTTCTGACACTTCTGACAAGCGTTATGATGGCACATATCATAATAACAAATGTGAACAAGTCACTATATGTAACCATGCTACCACCCCTTTCTCCGAATCTCGGAGCAGATCTAAGTGGTAAAGCCGTCCTTTCGGCTGCCTTGATCAGTATACTATATCTGTTTCCCTTTTCTTTATTATAAACGTCATGTAATGGAAAAGCAACTTTCTCTGATCGAATATCTTCCTATTTATTTGTCAAGGTACAGTTCTTGTATAGTGCAGATAAAAGCACAGTTTTCACTTTCATTACCATGGAATATTCTTAAAAGTATCTGTAATGAATAAAAAAGATTGTTTCAGATATGCCGTCTTTACCTATAAAACCGACATATAGAATACCAAGATTGTATTGATGTCTTAATCTTTCATATACGAATTTAGTATAGCAAATTTTTTTTATAAAAAAAGCCCTTTTCATTTATTTAATTTTATTTTTATATTTGTAATTTATTTTTAATATAAAAATGGAAGTTCGATTCGAGCTCCCATTTTTACCATACTTTTATTTCTTTACAGACAGGTTATTATTTTATAGTTGTAACCTTCGGAGAATAATATTTATCCAAATGACCTCCACTGTACCACTTATAGTCTTTCTTATTAAATGTAATCTTCTGCGTAGTCACTCCTGAAATCTTTAAATCATCCACATATACATATCCGCTGGTCTTTGTGCAGATGCCCGTGACACCGATTCCCTGTCCAAGATTATATTTCGTTTTCGTGTTAATCTTTGATGTCTTTTCATCCTTATAAACAGTATTTTTCAATGGCATATTATTGATCGTGATCACATAATATTTTCCGGATTTTTTATAGCTGGCTGTTTTCCCAGGCTTACACTCTTTTTCCTTCGCCAGATCCCACAGTGCAACACGCATTTTTTTGCCATCTTTGATCAGCATTACCGTATATTTTGTACGGATATCCCCAACATAATTACCGTTTTTACTATTTTCCAGACCTATCCACGCATCCACATGTACGGTATCTCCATTCTTTTTTAAGGCTGCTGCCGGAACATACACTTTTGCGGACATTTTCATATTTTTCTTTATTTTTGAAGCTTTTTTGTAACCTGCCTGCATAACATAATTGTTATTCATCCACGCTTCATCAGATTCTTTATCTCCATTGAATACAACTTTTGAACGAAGAGCCTTATTTGCGGCTGCAAATGTCTGCTCTGACGGAACAGATGCAAATACACCGATCAGCAATGCTAACACCAGCACTCTTGCCATTAACACAATACTTTTTTTCTGTTTTACCATACGCAAATCCTCCATTTCTCATTCTCCCAATTTCACGCACTGCACCTCATCTTCCAATACAATATCTGCCAATGAAAATAATTACTATCCAGACATGTAAATTATCAAAATCATCGTTATTTTTGATTATTTCATCTGTTTTCTGACCTTTTTGACAAGTTATTGTATTCAAATGAATTTATGCAATATTTATATATGTTTCATCATAATGTGTCAACAAATAAACATTCCAACAGCGTTGTTTTTATGCTAAAAATCCGTTATAATATCATTCTGCGGGAAATCCGTGGAAACACATTCCGAAAGGAGATCTAAAAATGGCTTTTGATGGATTAGTAATATCCAATCTTGTATATGAACTGAATCAAACAATTTTAAATGCAAAGATCAGCAAAATTGCCCAACCGGAAAACGACGAGCTTCTTTTTACCTTAAAAGGAAGTAACGGGCAGTTCCGTCTTGCCATGTCAGCGAGTGCTTCGCTGCCTTTTCTGTATCTGACAGAAACAAACAAACCAAGTCCGCTGACAGCACCAAATTTTTGTATGCTGTTACGCAAGCACATTGCAAACGGGCGGATCATAAAAATTTACCAGCCTCACATGGAACGTATCATTCATTTTGATATCGAGCACCTCGATGAAATGGGTGATCTGTGTCAGAAAACACTGATCGTGGAACTGATGGGAAAACACAGTAACATTATTTTCTGCAGCTCCGACGGCACGATCATTGACAGCATCAAGCATGTATCCTTCATGATGAGTTCCGTGCGTGAGGTCCTTCCGGGACGGGCTTACTGCATTCCAGCCACGCAGGAGGACAAATTAAATCCGCGTGAAGTTACAGAGGAAGTTTTCATGGAATCTGTCATGAAAAAACCTGTTTCCATCACAAAGGCAATTTATGGCTCTTTTACCGGGATCAGCCCTGTGATTGCAAACGAGATCTGTTACCGTGCTTCGATCGACGGAGATATGCCGGTAGATTCGCTCGATGCAGACGGCAAGAAACACCTGTTCCATAACTTTTCATGGATGATGGAAGATGTAAAAAATCACAATTACTGCCCAAATATCATCACACGCGGCAGGGAACCGATCGATTTTTCCTGTTTTCGTCTGTCCGAATATGTGCACACTGCTCTGGATCAAAAAATTATGCAGAACACGGATCATGCTGACACGAATGCTTATACCATGACGGAATACGATTCGATTTCCAAAGTTCTGGAGGAATACTATGCTTCCAAAAACATTTACACGCGCATCCGCCAGAAATCTGTCGACTTAAGAAAAATTGTGTCCACTGCGTTAGAGCGTAACCGTAAAAAATACCAGCTCCAGCAGAAACAGTTAAAAGATACAGAAAAAAGGGATAAATACAAAGTATACGGTGAACTGATCCACACCTACGGTTACGATTTAGAGGAAGGTGCAAAACAACTGGAAGCGCTTAATTACTATACGAACGAAAACGTAAAGATTCCTCTTGACCCGACCTTAGACGCCAAAGCAAATGCACAGAAATATTTCGATAAATACGGAAAATTAAAACGTACTTACGAGGCACTGACCGACCTGATTGAAGAAACGAAATCTGAGATCGACCACTTAGAGAGCATTGCCACATCTCTTGATATCGCCCTGACCGAGGACGATCTGGTACAGATCAAGGAAGAACTGGTGGAATATGGCTACATTAAGCGGAAACGCACTGACAAAAAAGCAAAGATCAAAAGTAAACCGTTCCATTATATTTCCTCAGACGGCTATCATATGTATGTCGGAAAAAATAATTATCAGAATGAAGAACTGACATTTAAATTTGCAACCGGAAACGACTGGTGGTTCCATGCCAAAGGAATGCCGGGCTCCCACGTCGTTGTGAAAACAAATAACGAGACAGATCTGCCGAACCGTATGTTTGAGGAGGCAGGAAAACTTGCCGGTTATTATTCCAGCGGCAGAGACAGTGACAAGATCGAGATCGATTATCTCCAGAAGAAAAATGTGAAAAAGCCAAACGGAAGTGCTCCGGGTTTTGTGGTATATTACACCAACTTCTCACTGACGGTACACCCTGATATCTCCGGTCTGACACTGGTGGAATAAATCAATAATCCAATACGCCATGACCTGCGTGCAAAACACTATCATCGTAAGCAATAGAATACACGCTTCGCGAACCAAACCATTATCATGAAAAAAACGCAGCCGTGAATTTTTATACGATTCACGACTGCGTTTTTTTCGCTTACAATGATTGAGTAATTTACGCTTCTTTCCTTTTCTGCAGTAACAAAAATGTGATCACTGCAAAAATCAGGTACGCTGCTATGGAAATAACAGAAGATTCCACACCGAAATCTCCACCTGTCAACAGAAAAGAATCGGTATCAAGAACATAATTATACCAGACCGCACTATCTGCCGCAGATCCGATATGAATCAGTCCTCCGATCATCAGACAATTCCAGATTCCATGCATGAGTGCGGAATACCAGATCGTTCCGGTATAGCAGGTCACCAGAGAAAACAGGATTCCAACGAGACTTCCTGCTATCACTACCTGGATCATTCCGGGAATACTCATTCCTTCTTCAATATGCAGACAGCCAAACAGGACAGATGGAGCGATCACTGCAATTTTCCGGTTCCATGCATATTCCACCGAACTCATAATAATTCCGCGGAATACCGTTTCTTCCACGATTCCAGTTGCCAATCCTAAATATGCAACACTTCCGGCAACAAGCTGTTTTAATGTTTCTGCTTCTAAGGTTGATTGCTGCCACGTTCCTGCAAATAACTGGTATATCAGAATCACCAACAGTGGCATTGCAAAAGCGGCGATGATCCAAAACGGATACAGATCCGGTTTCCCGATCTTAAAATCTGCCATTGGTATTTTTAACATTTTTTTACAGATCAGAAAGACTCCTCCAAGTACCAGACCCACATATAAAATTCCAGTGAAAATATTTCCTGTCACCGCTGACATTCCGCCTGCCACCAGCATATTTCCAATCAGAAGTGCCAAAAGCTGCGAAAATGCCAGAAGACAAAGTGCAAGAATACTTACGCCTGCTGCCTTTGTTCCACTAAATTTTGTTTGTTTACTACTGCTCATATCTGCTCCTTTTTCCTTTGCCGGCAAATGTTCTGATTTATTTTACATTTCCAATCGTTTCATCTCTGTATAAGCAAGTAAAAACGGACCAACGCCCTTTGCGTCATCCTTAACGACCGGTTCGGACATATAATAATCAAAAGTTCCGGAACGTCTGTTCGCACCGCCTAGTCCTGCAACCAGACAGATTCCGTCTAAATGAAGTTCACCATTCTCATCTTCCGATAAGTACTTCTCACAAATACCGTGAAATGCCTTCTCGCCATAGGTACGATAACTTTCCGGAAGGAATCCAAGGCGCACACCTTTTAACAGTGCATATGCCATGATCGAGCTTCCGCTTGTCTCAAGATAATTGCGATCCATGCCGCCGACATTTACAACCTGATACCACATACCGCTCTCATCCTGATATTTTAACATAGAGTCCATCAGCTCCACAAAAATCTGTTTCATTTTCTCATATGGTTCCCCGACAGATGCATCCGCTTTGTCCAACGTGTCGAGCAGAGCCATGGAATACCATCCTAATGCGCGGAGCCAGAAATTCTGGCTGAGACCGGTTACCTTGTCACACCAGAACATTTCTCTTGAGAAATCATATGCGTGATAATAAAGTCCTGTCTTTGGATCGCGCATATTCTTTACCACATTAAAAAACTGTGAAAAAATATCGTCATAATTTTTTTTGTCATGAAAACGCGTCTCATATTCCATGTAAAACGGCTGGCACATATAAAGGCCGTCTAACCAGACCTGATTCGGATAAATATTTTTATGCCAGAAATTTCCTTCTTTTGTACGAGGCATTTTCTGGATCTGACTGTAAACAAGATCGATTGCCTTGCGGTATTTCTCTTTTCCTGTCAGGTCATAAAGTTCAAACAACGTCTTACCTGCGTTTACATTGTCAATATTTAATTCTTCCACCGAATATCCTTCGATTGAACCATCCTCCATGACCTTGCAGTCAATAAAATGATCCGCAAATGAAAAATATTTTTCATCTTTTGTGATGGCATACATCTCTAAAATTGCCTTGATCATACATCCATCGATGTAATTCCAGGTTGATTTTTTCCCCTGTAAAATCTTTTCAATGTTCCAGATTGGACGATCCGGCGTACTCTTTTCTAAAAGTTCATTGATGTATTTTTCAATCTTATCCATACTGTTTTCTCCTTCTCCCGTGTGTTTTGTCCCCTTGTATTATGAGCCGGTTCACACAAATCACTTTACTCTTATCATAGCTTATATAATCCAGTTTGTAAATATTTTTTGTAAGCGCTTACAAATTTTATTATAATTCAATAAAATATTTTGTCGCAAACAGCCTTTTCATTCTGTACCGAAAATTTAAAGTTTATGTATCACTTGTTGCGGATATTACTTGCTTTTTTGACAAAAAATGCATGTTTAGCTGCTGTAAAATTTCACATACTATCACTGAACAAAACAAAACGTGATCAAAAGCACCGCAGCAAAGTACAAACGCCGCGGAACCTATGATTAACGCGGCGTTTGTTCAAATCATACAAATGATACCTTATAAAACAAAAGATGTATCATACACTAAAGGAGGAAACTATTATGGCAAGTCGTTCATCTAACAGAGCAGCAGTTCCTGAAGCAAAAAGTGCATTAGACCGTTTCAAATATGAGGTAGCAAGCGAGATCGGCGTACCTTTAAAGGACGGTTACAACGGTGACCTTACTTCCAGACAGAACGGTTCTGTCGGCGGTTATATGGTTAAGAAAATGATCGAGGCGCAGGAGCGCAAGATGGCGGGAAAATAGAATATGAGCGAGATCTTAGCAATTAAGATACTCCTGTAATAAAGCGGGTGAAAAGTCTGAGAACAGGCTTTTCACCCTTGCTTTTGGTAAAGATCAAGAAAATCAGCTTCTGTATTTTTCCATTGACATTTAAAATCTACTCCTTTTATTCTTCGTCAGTAGCTGAGCCTTCATTCCAATACTTGCCTGCCATTTCAATAAATGAATCCTGAGTCAAAGATGGCATATTTATTGCTTCAAAACAATAACCTACGCCATTATCGTACCAGTAGAGAGCCTGTACTGTACCTATTTCGCAATCCTCTGTTTCATTACCTTTATCCATAATAATTTTGCCTTCATTAAGGGCTTTTTGCACCTGTTCTGTAGGCTTATAATTATCACTTACGTAATAGTATGTACCATTAAAATACTTAGCTGACATACCATTAAGACCAGAATCTATAATATCAGATTTTGTAATTATATTTTTTTCAAAATTGTCCTGAGTTGTAGAATAAGTAACTACCTTGAACTTGTCACCGTAAGATGCTTCCTTTGTATAGTAGT
>ERZ826613.3140-NODE-3140-length-14349-cov-10.029943_pt1 | contig 14349 bp, 13 predicted proteins | sample MGYA00519925_ERZ826613 | MGnify/ENA primary metagenome ERZ826613 (study PRJEB31778, sample SAMEA3449236) | human gut metagenome | biome: human gut; feature: human-associated habitat; material: faeces | place: United Kingdom | collected 2010/2012 ... | reverse complement strand
GATTTTGGCGGTCAGTACAATCAGCTGGTTGCAAGACGTGTCAGGGAGTGCAATGTATATTGCGAGATCTATTCCTACAAGACCGATCTTGCGAAGATCAAAGCAATGAATCCAAAGGGAATCATTCTCACCGGCGGACCGAACAGCTGCTACAAGGCTGATTCACCTACTTACCAGAGAGAACTGTTTGAGCTTGGCATTCCGGTACTTGGACTTTGCTACGGCGCACAGCTTATGATGCATGTGCTTGGCGGCAAGGTTGAGAAAGCAGATGTCAGCGAGTATGGCAAGACAGAGCTTCTGGTTGATAAAAAAGAATCCAGAATTTTCAAAGGCGTATCAGAGAAAACAATTGTATGGATGAGCCATACAGACTATATTTCCAAACAGGCACCGGGATTTGAGATTGCTGCACATACAGCGGATTGTCCAGTAGCCGTAGCTGAAAATGAGGCGCAGAAGCTGTATGCCATTCAGTTCCATCCGGAGGTTCTTCACACAGTAGAGGGAAAGACCATGCTTTCCAACTTCGTACTGGGCGTATGTGAATGTGCCGGAGACTGGAAAATGGATGCTTTTGTGGAGCATACCATCAAAGAGATCCGCGAGAAAGTAGGAGACGGCAAGGTTCTTCTTGCACTGTCAGGCGGCGTGGATTCCTCTGTGGCAGCAGGACTTCTTTCCAGAGCAATCGGAAAGCAGCTGACCTGCGTATTCGTAGATCATGGTCTTCTTCGTAAAGACGAGGGTGATGAGGTAGAGGGCGTATTTGGACCAAATGGACAGTTCGACCTGAATTTTATCCGCGTTAATGCACAGCAGAGATACTACGATAAGCTTGCCGGAGTTACTGAGCCGGAAGCGAAGCGTAAGATCATCGGTGAGGAATTTATCCGTATTTTCGAGGAAGAAGCGAAGAAAATCGGAGCCGTTGATTTCCTTGCACAGGGAACCATTTATCCGGACGTTGTAGAGAGCGGTCTTGGCGGAGAATCCGCAGTGATCAAGTCTCACCACAACGTAGGAGGACTTCCGGATTTCGTAGATTTCAAAGAAATCATCGAGCCGCTGCGTGACCTCTTCAAAGATGAAGTCCGCAAAGCCGGACTGGAACTCGGCATTCCGGAAAAACTGGTATTCCGTCAGCCATTCCCGGGCCCTGGTCTTGGAATCCGTATCATCGGTGAAGTAAATGCAGAAAAAGTCCGCATCGTCCAGGATGCCGATTACATTTACCGTGACGAAGTGGACAAAGCAGTTGCAGCTTACAAAGCAGAGCATGGAACAGCACCATCCTGGATGCCGAACCAGTATTTCGCAGCCCTGACTAACATGCGTTCCGTTGGTGTAATGGGTGACGAAAGAACGTATGACTATGCAGTTGCACTTCGTGCAGTTAATACCGTCGACTTTATGACCGCCGAAGCGGCAGAAATTCCATTTGCAGTACTGCAGAGCGTCATGAGCAGAATCATCAACGAAGTTCGCGGAGTCAACCGAGTATTTTATGATCTGACCAGCAAACCACCTGGAACTATCGAATTTGAATAAACAAAAATGCTTAGTAAAACCGGCGTTTATGCGGGTTTGCAGCACTTTTAAAAGTCTTTTGATAACAAATTGATAACAGTTGCATGAGAGCCATTATTCTTATAATCCGGTGGTTTTAAGGTTAGAGAATGATTGACAGGTGGTTGTGCAACTAATAAATCCATATTATTTAAAAAGCCCTTAGCTGTGGGTAAAAACTCATGGCTAAGGGCTTTTTTGTCGTATTTATTTATCTGGTTTGAGTTTGTCTTGGAACATTTCGACCAGAGTGTCGCTAAGTGCCTGTGATGGGACTTTTGCCCATGTTTGAGTGGTATCAAACTCCGGGTAGTGGTAACGCCACTCATCGTATTTGTCTTTACTGATTTCTTCAGAAGATAGCTTGTCAGCCTGTTCTTTCCAGGCATACAGCAATTTCCGGAGTTCGTGAGCGTCTTTGCCTTTGGAAGTATCGACTTTCAGACAGATTTCTCCGTCTTCTGATTCACTGACAGTCAGACCGTACAAATCTTCAAGGGTAAACAAAGTGTGCATCAGTCCGATATAGCTGTCAATGTCCGGCACATCAAGGGCATGAGGGGAAACATCCAGAGCCTGTGCCAGTGCAGCAGTAAGTTCCGCTTTCGGTTTTCTTGTTCCTGTTTCATATTGTGCTAAACGTACATCGGCACTTCGCTCAGGAAAGCCGACAATCGTACCAAGATATTTTTGTGTCATCCCACGCAGAATGCGGAAAAAATGGATTCTCTCTCCAATCGCCATAACGTGTCCACTCCTTGTATGTATTTTACAATGAGTATAGCAGATATGTTTAGGAGAAGTCAAGATAATACAAAACAAAAAAGTTTAATATTTTCCGAAAAGCCACTTGACACAAGCAAATATGCTTAGTATAATAAGTTCGAATTAAGCAAATAAGTTTAATAAAAACAAAATGACCGTCCGAACAGTATAAACCGCCAAGACCTTGCCAGACGGCAAGCGAGCGCCTGATCTATTACGGTATATCGGGACAGCACAGTGCCGAACAGGGAATACCTGCTGGAACTTCATTCGGATAGAACGGCAATCAAAAACGAAAGAAAGGACTGATTATATGAAAAACAGATTTATTTGTGCCGAAGAAGTGGCACAGGAACTAAGCGTATCAAAGCCGTATGCTTACAAGCTAATCCGTCAGTTGAATGAGGAACTGAAAGAAAAAGGCTTTATTACTATTTCAGGACGGGTAAACCGCCAGTATTTCTATGAAAGGCTCTACGGAGCAGGAAAGGAGGATGAATAATGCCGGTATTCAAAAACGAGAGCAATGGAACATGGTATGTGATGGCGAGATATGTCAACTGGAAAGGCGAGCGTAAGCAGAAATGCAAGCGTGGATTTTCTACCAAGAAAGAAGCACAGGAATGGGAGCGAATGTTTCAGTTGCAGAACTCCTCTGATATGGATATGAGTTTTGAAGCTTTTACCGAACTGTATATCCGGGATATGAAAAGCCGTCTGAAGGAGAATACATGGCTGACAAAGGAGCATATCATCCGCACAAAGATTTTACCTTATTTCGGCAAGTTGAAAATCAGCGAGATTTCTACAAAAGAGGTTATCGCATGGCAGAATGAGATGCTTGCCTATCGGGACGAAAAGAAAAAGCCATACTCACAGACCTATCTGAAAACGCTGCACAATCAGTTGTCCGCTATCTTCAATCATGCGGTGCGGTATTATGAGCTGCGTTCCAATCCAGCCGCTAAAGCGGGAAATATGGGAAGTGAGGAACACAAGGAAATGCTGTTCTGGACGAAAGAAGAATACAAGAAATTCTCATTTGAGATGATGGACAAGCCTGTTTCCTTTTACGCTTTTGAAATGCTCTACTGGTGCGGCATCCGTGAAGGAGAACTGCTGGCACTGACCGCCGCTGATTTCGATTTTGAGAAAGAAACGGTCAGAATCAATAAGTCCTATCAGCGATTACACGGCGAAGATGTGATTACCACACCGAAAACAAAGAAAAGTAACCGCATCATCAAAATGCCGAAGTTCCTATGTGAAGAAATGCAGGAATATTTGCAGATGCTTTACGGATTGAAGAAGAAAGACCGAATCTTTACAGTCACAAAAAGTTATCTTCATCACGAGATGGACAGAGGTGCGAAAGCCGCAGGCGTAAAACGAATCCGTATCCATGATTTACGGCACAGCCACATCAGCCTGTTGATTGATATGGGATTTTCAGCGGTGGCGATTGCAGACCGTGTAGGGCATGAAAGCATTGACATCACTTACCAGTACGCTCATCTGTTCCCGTCAAAGCAAACGGAAATGGCAGATAGATTAGACGATTTAGGGAAAGGAGAGATTGAAAATGTCAGCTAAGAACAGAGATAACAAAAACCGTTGGAGAAACATCACAGTAGGGTTTCGGGTATCGCCCGAAGAAAATGAACTCATTAACAAGGCAGTTGCCTTATCGGGACTGCCAAAGCAGGAATACTGTTACCGCCGCTGTCTGAATCAGGATGTAGTGGTACAGGGCAATCCCAGAATATTCAAGGCACTTAAAACGGAACTTGCCACTGTGCTCACAGAATTAAAGCGGATTGAAGCAGGAAACGGTGTGGATGAAGAACTGCTGAATGTCATTGAACTGATCGCTGTTATTATGGGCGGTCTGAAAGGAGAGGACGAGGATGGAAAATAAAAAAGAAAAGACTGCCCCGGATGTATCTGTTGGCGCAGATACGGAGCAGCCAATTCGTAAAAACACTACAAGTAGTATATCCGAGAATGGTGGAAATATCAAGAGTTTTGAGGAATTGCAGAGAGAAATGCAGTTGCGATCAGCCCCGTCCTATCTCCAGACAATCTCCATGAATGAACTGTTTGACACACAGTATCGGAGTAAGCAGCCGTTGATTGACGGTCTGCTCTACCCCGGCACTTATATCTTTGCAGGTTCGCCCAAACTGGGGAAGAGCTTTCTGATGGCACAGCTTGCCTACCATGTCAGCACAGGTACACCGCTTTGGAATTATACCACCCGAAAAGGAACGGTGCTGTATCTGGCACTTGAGGACGATTACCGCCGCTTGCAGGAGCGTCTGTACCGGATGTTCGGGACAGAAAGTACCGATAATCTTTACTTCTCTGTTTCTGCCAGCCAGCTTGGAAATGGACTGGATGAACAGCTTGCAAGATTTGTGGCAGAGCATAAGGACACGAAGCTGATTATCATTGATACGCTTCAGAAAGTGCGTGAGGTTGGCGGCGATAATTACAGTTATGCAAATGATTATCAGATTATGGCAAGACTGAAAAGTTTTGCGGATGCTCACGGACTTTGCTTACTGCTCGTACACCACACGAGAAAGCAGAATGCGGATGATAAGTTTGACATGATTTCCGGGACAAGCGGACTGCTTGGGGCGGCAGACGGAGCGTTTCTTCTTCAGAAAGAAAAACGGACAGGCAATGCCGCAACACTGGAAGTATCGGGCAGAGATCAGCAAGACCAGAAGCTGTATCTTATCCGCAATACAGAAACATTGTTGTGGGATTTGCAAAAGGCAGAAACGGAATTATGGAAAGAACCGCCAGAGGCGTTACTGGATGAGATTGCGGAGCTTGTTATGAAAGACAATCCTTATTGGGAGGGTTCTCCAACGGCACTTGTTGCACTGATAAATGTGGACATTCAACCTCATGTTATTACAAGAAAGCTGAATGTTCTTGCAGGAAGGTTGTATGCAGAGCATGGGATTCTCTTTCGGAGTGAGCGTGTCCATGAGGGACGGAAACTAAGGCTCTGGAAAGACAATACAGAGAATGCGTGACAGTACGTGACGGTTGTGACGGTATTTTTGACAGCGGGGCGGTATCAAAATAACCGTCACGACTGTCACATACCGTCACGGAAAGGATGGATAAGATGGGAAATGTGCAAATATCACAGGAATTATTTATGCAGTTGCTCCGCTTTCACTTGGTTGAAGATGGGAGCTGTGAGAAAGAAATCAAGCAGGGATTGGAGAAAAAACTGGACAGAATGGTCATGCGTGACCTGTATGGAAAATTTAAAACTGCTCCGACAGAGGAAGAACGGGAACGAGCGAGAAAAGAGTATCTGGACAGACGTGGAGTGCCGGAGAGTTTCCGATGGTAATTCTTCCTTGGTGATAAGAACAGGAGCGTGGCACGCCCCTGTTAAGCATAGACAAGGAGAAATCTGGAAAGGAGAATCATGCAATGAGAGAAGGAAGATTAGGTTATAACTGTGAAAAGGGAAGATATGGATTGCTGTCAATGGACTTATGGATTGATACGGGATTTCACTGCGGAGAGTGTATGGAAGTTCTGGTAGATGATCAGTGGGTAAAGACCAGGATGGAAATGAATCTGGCGAGGGAATGGTATCTGGTGGGAACGCCCTATTGCGGTGATCTGGAGTATGTACGGGCAAGGATACCGGAATAAATCAGACAGAAAAGTAAAGAATCGGTTTGGTGTCAGGGATAAAAAATAAGCCCGGATACGGGCAAATAAAAAGGGCGGATACGCCCAAAATAAAAAGTCCAAGCCGGAACATGACAGAGGAAGATAGCACCTTATAAAGCCCTCGGCGTTTGAGAGCGAAATACACCCATCGCACAAACTTCGTTTATGCTCTGTGTATTTCGCCCTTGCAGGGGGCAACCGCCGACAGGCGGATAGTTCGTAAACAGGTGCCTATGCACCTACTCACAGCAAAGCAGGCGAGAGCCGGAAAGGAGAATGCTTATAGGCAGACATTCATTTATCAGACAAAACAAGCTGTCTGATGTGGCAGGAAGAATTGACTATATTTCCAATCCGAAAAGACAGGAACATCTCTATGCTACCTATCAGACGGAAGGAGCAACATCAGAGTTCTGGAAAAATCTTGCCAGAGAGAATCAGTTGGATTTTAAGGCAAGTGGAACAGCAGGGAAATGTATTGAAGGACGAGAGTTTATCATTGCACTTCCAGAAAGTTTTGTTGAGTACAAGGCAGATGATGTAGTAAGGCTTTTCACGGACAGCTTTCATAAAAGGTATGGTGTAGAATGTAGTGCGGCACTTCACCATAACAAAAGAATGACCAATTACCATATCCATCTTGTATTCAGCGAACGGAAAATGCTGGAACATCCCGAAGTGAAAATTGCTATCAGAAATATGTTTTATGATGAGCAGGGAAAGCACAGACGCACGAAGAAAGAGATTTTAGAAGAGCAGGGAAATCTTCGGGTAGGATGCAGCATTATTCCCAAAGGGGAAGTTTATGAGAGCCATATTTTTACGAAGAAAGATGAATGGTTTAAGAACGATGCTTTTACCAGAGAAGTGAAGGAAATGTTTACGGAAATCATCAACAGTCATGTGAAAGAAGAATCCGAAAAGCTGTCTGTATTTCAGCAGGGCGGTGTGTATCTGGCAACGAAGAAAATCGGGAAGAATAATCCGAAAGAAGCAGAAATACGGGCAGATAATGCGGCAAGGCAGGAATGGAATCGGACGGTTGATGTGGCATTAGTCGAGGGCGTTCCCGAAGAAGATATTTTAACGGTCAAGCGGGAAAAAATCACTGACAAAACGCTGCAATCAATAAGGACACATGGTTGGCTGCCGGATATGTTTCAGCAGATTATCCGTGGTGCGAAAGACTTCTTACAGGAAATGATTTTCAAATTTAAGCTGCCGCCAAAGCCAGTACCGAAGATTGATTTGTAGGAATGGAATGATATGCGGAAGCTGATGGAAAAACTTCAGAAGCAGTCACAGGCAATGAAGTCCATATAGCAGGAGATTTCCTCGTTGAAGAAACAGCTTTCCGAGATAACTGGATTTTTCAAAGGAAAAGCATGGAAATCCTTAGAAGGCAAAATTGAACAGGCAAAGAAAGAGGAAAAACGTATCCACACGGATATGGAGCAGACGGTAAAACAGGCAGGATATCCAGATGTTCAGTCCTTTGCAAAGACATATCAGAAATCGGAAAAACTGGTTAGGGAATATAATGAGGAGTTGCAGGCATGGGAAAACCAGACAGAACAGAAGAAAGAGCAGCCACCAGAACCGCCGAAAAAAGCAAGCATACGGGAAAAGTTGTACCGCTATCAGCAGGAAAACAGACAGCAGCCAAAGCAGTCAGCAAAGAAGAAATCTATGGACAGAGAACGATGAGAAAGGTGGAACAGAACATGAAGAAAACAATTTTTGAAGAAATGGGCGGCACTTATGTAAGATGCGGGGATTACTTTATCCCAAACCTTACACAAATTAGAATATTGTTTACATAGTACGCACAATAAATTATGATTTTTGTGCACTTTTCGGTATTTACTCATTTATAGTAAGGAATATAAATTTTTCGGTAAAAGCTATTTTTGACGCAAAAGACCAATATGGAGTTCAAATGAAAAACGAAAAGCACATGAACAGAACTATAAAAGAAGTGAGATGTAAATATAATTTCGGTATGTAAAAAATATTGACATTGGTAAAGGAAAATGATATTCTCTATATAAGAAAGGTGGTGTAAGAATGATAGATTTTTACTATCAATTAAGACAAAAGATGATTGATATAATGCAAGCGTCCTTAAAACAAATAAGACAAGTTTTAGGATTTGGGGTACAGGAATTTGGAGATTTAATGGGATTGACAAGGCAAACAATAAATAATCTTGAGACTCAAAAGAATAAGATGAGTTCGATTCAATATATAGCTGTTTGCGCAGTAATTGATAATTATGTAAAAGATAAGCCAGAATTATTGCATGTTCTTTCAACTATATTATGTTCAAATGAAGATGGTAATGCAATCAATATATTTTCAAATATTGAAAATGGATCGCTTTTGAAAAAGTGGTTTATGTGTTTCCCAGATGAGTCAAAGATATTTGGTTTTTTATCAGATACAACATCAGTTCTTGTAAACGAGGATTTTAATAATATTGCAGAAAATTATCGAGTTTTTTTAGATCAGACAGTATTATTTGAAGATGATTTTTCAAATGCGATACAGCCTTTAGCTTTGTCTTTAAAAAAAAGCGGCAATAAATTTATTATACCGTTAAAAGTAATTGAAGCAATTCAGCATCAATTAATGAGTTCTAACGAGAACGATGTGTATCTTGCAAAGAACGGAATGAAATTGCTTATGGGTATGCAAAATGAGAACTTAGTTGATATACGTGGAGAAAAAAGTGATGTAAACATTATCAGTACATTTGTATCGGTTTTTGCTAAATTTAAATGTGTAAATAGATTGGCTATAATCACCTGTGATGCCAATTTGGCTGAACAGATTTTGGCACTTAATAATGATGCAATTGGTGGATTCAATATTCTGGTTTTGAAATATTCTAAAGATAATGGATTTCAAAAATGGGAACAGGAGGATTTGTTTGATGAAAAAATAGAGCAATCTATACTAATGAACAATAATGCTGAAATAGAAACTAAAGATAGTTCAATAGTAGGATTAGAAGGCTGGGAAACAATTGATTAATGGAGGAAGTTGTTATGGCATACGGAACTAACCAGAATGGCAAGGAAACCTACGCAAAAAATGCGTTGGAGGATTACGTTAAGGATTGGAAAATTTTCATGGATACTTGTAGCATATTACATTTTGCAGCAGATAAATTTTGGATGAATATTCTTCCTCTCCTTCGACAATATCAAAATAAGGTGATTGTTCCACTGAGAAGTATTGAAGAATTGCAAAAGCATGAAGCTAATACTGGAAACTCTGAACTTGCCGAGAATGCAAAGAATTGTTTGAGAGTGTTGAACAAGTTAATTAAGGCAGGATTTGTGGAAATTAGAGGCGAACAGGGTGATAATTTTGCGGATAATGTTTTTCAAGTGGTATTTACAAAATTTAGAATGACACACAAATTATTACTTATTACACAGGATAATGATTTAGCTAAAGATATTATAGCACTAAATAGCAATAAATCGGTTAGAGCAAACCCTGTCCATGTCAAAAGAATTAATCAGTATGGTTTTTTAAGTAATTTCTCATGGAATACGGAGAATGTTAAGAACAATCGTTTTAAGAAAAACCAAAGAGTAAGCAATGAGGAGGATTTGGATGAAGATGAAGTTTTTAGAATTTGTAAAAGAGTAACAACACTTGATGATTCAAGACTTGCAGTAACCCATATCCCAACAGAAAATGAAATCGTGTATACGTCACGTGGTCCAATAAAATTGGAGTCCAAAGTTGCGGCTGGAGGAGAAGGTATCATTTACACTACTAATACTCCTTATGTTGCTAAAATATATAAAAGAGAAAATAATACTAAAAGAAAATATGAAAAAATCAAGCTAATGCTCAGTAAAAAAATTGAATGCGAAGGTGTGTGCTATCCGGTCGCAGCATTATATAATTCTAATAAAGAATTTATTGGATATATGATGCCAAAAGCAAAAGGAAAGGAATTACAGAAAAGCATCTTTATCAAACCGTTATTCCTTAAAAATTTTCCAAACTGGAAAAAGCGTGATACTGTAGAATTATGCATTACAATTTTAGAAAAAATTAAGTATCTTCATGATAGAAATATTGTGATGGGGGATATAAATCCGGCGAACATTTTGATTGTGTCTCCAAAGGAAGTCTATTTTGTTGATACGGATAGCTATCAAGTTGAAGATTTTCCTTGTCCTGTAGGTACCAATAATTATACGGCACCTGAGATTCAAAGAAAACATTTTTCAGATTTTTTACGAACAATGGGAAATGAAAATTTTGCAGTAGCTACACTTCTGTTTATGATTATGCTTCCTGGAAAGCCACCATATTCACAGCAGGGGGGAGAGGATCCGATTAATAACATTATTAAGATGGATTTTTCATATCCGTTTGGTGATAGTTCAAACAAAAAAACACCTGATGGTCCATGGCGTTACATTTGGAGTCATTTAACTTATGACTTAAAAAAAGCATTCTATAACACGTTCAGAAAAGGTGGTGATTATTCTACAGAAGAGACTCGACTCACGGTAGATGAGTGGCTTCCTATTTTTACATACTACCTTGAATTGTTAGATAGTGGAAAGTTCGGAAAACAGGATAAAATGTCGGAAGAATTATTCCCTACTCGTCATAAAAAGAATCCCAAGATAGAATATATTACTTGCAAATTATGCGGAAATGAAATGCCTGAAAACCAATGTCAAAATGGTATCTGTCGTGATTGCTTAAATAAAGGAGAAGTCTATAGATGTAAAAAGTGCGGTAAAGAAATTCTATATACAAATTATCAGAGGTATGTTAAAAATGCTAAACGCTTTGATGTTTGTCCTGAGTGTTTTGAATATGGAAAAAAAGTAAGGCTTAGGAAGAAGTGTGTTGATTGTGGGAAAGAATTTGAAATTACCAATAATCAGTACAATTTTTATACCAGCAAAGGCTTTGAAATTCCAAAACGTTGTAAATCGTGTCGTGATGCTAAGAAGAATTATTCGTATAGTTCATCTGACGGATACTCATCTCAAACAACAAGGCATACTTCATCAAGCGATAATAATTCATCGCCGATGAATTCCTTTTTTGATATTTTGTCAAATTTATTTCAATAATTTAGGAGGAAGCTAAAATGAATAGTAATTTATTGGTAAGATTAGAAGACTTAGTGAATAACCCGACAGCAAGAGTGCCTGTTTGTCTTTGCTTGGATACCAGTGGTTCGATGGGAGGAATGCCTATTGATGAATTAAATGAGGGTGTGCGTTTGTTTTACGAAGCTATTCGTGAAGATGAAACAGCATTGTATTCAGCAGAGGTCAGCATTGTGACTTTTGGAGGGGATGCGCAATGTATTGCTGATTTTGCAAGCTTAGAGGTGCAACCAAATGCACCAATGCTTACTGCTAATGGAATGACACCTATGGGAGAAGCTGTTAATAAGGGTTTGGATTTGCTTGAACAGCGTAAGGATGAGTATAAAGACCGTGGAGTGGATTATTATCAGCCTTGGTTAGTTCTTATGACAGATGGTTCTCCTAATGGTGATTCATCAGAATTGTCTCGTGCAATAAACAGAACCGTGGACTTAGTTAATCAAAAGAAACTCACTGTATTTCCTATTGGTATAGGTTCTGACGCAGACATGGATGTTCTTGCACAGTTTTCTCCTAAAAGACCACCTCTAAAATTGCAGGGACTTAAATTTCGTGAATTTTTTGCATGGCTCAGCAAAAGTGTATCAAAGACTTCGCAGTCCACTCCGGGTGAAAGCGTGAAGCTTGATGTTGAAGGAATAAAAGGCTGGGGCGAATTATAGGGAGGAGAAAAATTATGAATAACAATATGCTTTTAAGGATAGAAGATTTAATAAATAATCCCACACCAAGAGTTCCAATATGCTTATGTTTGGACACCAGTGGTTCAATGGGGGCAGTTGAAGGAGAATGCGTAGCAACTGGTGAAACTGTTTATGAAGATGGTCGTACTTGGAATGTTGTAACAGGTGGAACAAGTAGAATTGATGAGCTTCAAAAAGGTGTTGAACAGTTTTATGAAGCAATTCGTGAAGATGAAATCGCTGTATATTCAGCTGAAATATGTATTGTTACTTTTGATAATAAGGCAACGTGTGTTTTGGATTTTGCAAATATTGAGAGACAAGAAACAATTCCTGAATTGCACCCAGAAGGTGATACTTCAATGGGAGAGGGAGTTAATCTGGCATTGGATTTATTAGAAAAGAGAAAACAAGAATATAAGGATAAAGGTGTTGATTACTATCAACCTTGGCTTGTGTTAATGACAGACGGAGTACCAAATGGGGATGTAGCAGAGCTGAATCGTGCAATACGTCGTACGACAGAGTTGGCTAATCAAAAGAAGTTAACTATATTTCCTATTGGTATAGGCAATGAAAGTGACATGTCTACACTTAATAGTTTTTCTCCAAAACGTCCTGCATTAAAATTGCAGGGAATGAAATTTCAAGAGTTTTTTGCTTGGCTCAGTAAGAGTGTGTCAAAAACATCTCAGTCTACTCCAGGTGAAAGCGTAAAACTTGATGTTGAGGGAATAAAAGGCTGGGCAGAATTATAAAAAATGATGAGTCTGACAATCCGGGTGTTTGTCAGACTCCGTTTTATGGAGGTATTTTTAAAATGTGGAATGTAATTCAATGTGCCATACAAGGTCGTGGACACATAAAGTCGAACACACCTTGTCAAGATAAAACATATTCAATGATTATAGGTAATATGCGAGTAATAGCTTTGGCAGACGGTGCTGGATCGGAAAGATTGTCTCAGTATGGTGCTGAAACTGTTACAAAGTTTATATGTTCGGAATTGTCTGAGAAGTTTGATATTTATTTTGCTGATAACGATGGTGCTGCTGTAAAACAGAAACTTATAAAAGGATTGTTAAAAAGTTTGAATGAAACAGCAAAACAGCTAGATTGTGAAATGAAAGAATTGGCGTCTACTCTATTGTTTGTAGCAGTTAAGAATGAGCAGTTCATAATTGCACATATAGGAGATGGGGTAATTGGATATCTTAAGAAAAACGAGCTTAAAATTGCATCTCAGCCGGAAAATGGTGAGTTCGTAAACACGACTGTATTTACTACGTCAAAAGATGCTATTATGACCATGAAGTTGATAAAAGGTTCTTTAGGAGAAATTCAAGGTTTTGTTCTGATGTCAGATGGAACTGAAGCAAGTTTATATAGTAAAAAAGAGCGTAAACTGGCAGATGTCCTAAAAAAAATAATGCAGATGTCCACGATTGTTCCTGCTGATAAAGTGGAAGAACAACTTAAACAAAGTTTTGAAAATGTAATCATAAATGCAACAACAGATGATTGTAGCATTGCTATGCTGGTAAAAACGGATGCTGCTTTCAAAGGATATTTGAGATTAAATAATGAACAAAAATGTAAATTATTGAGAATTAATTCTGGAACACCTAAAAAGATAATAAGGAGATATGATGATATTTTGATTTATTTACAGAATAAACATTCTATATTACAGATCGCACGAATGATTCATCTAAAACCCAAATATACAAAAAAATATGTCAATAAGCTTTGTATGCTTAATCTTATTGAGAAAGACGGTAGTTGTTATCACACCATAGTAGTTATGCATACAGGAAACGAGAAAAATATTGAGTAAACATAAAAGCCGAATGATACGATTATGTTGTTGGGTCAGCTATTCCTTATACGCTTGTTTATGCAGGAAATTTGACGGAATCGAGTAAAACAATGTATGAAGGCATTGGAATACGGATTAAATTAAGTTTTTGCAATATAGTATTGATTTCCTAAGCAAACTCGCTTATAATTTGAATCGGAACATATTGCTATTATCCACAGTTACGGAGTGAGTGTTATCAACACCGATAACAAACTGATAACATTAGCCCATATAGGCAGGATAATATGGATACATCAAATAATCAAAAGCGCCACGAATACGACAGAGAATAATCTCTAAGCAAAATTGATTAGGCTTTGTCGAATACCGATAATGAAAAAGATAGCTATATTATTGCTGGCAGGATTAATGGTTTTGACCATTGCTTCTTGTGGAAATAGCGATAAAAAGATCAGAACAAGTTCTTTGGAAGAAACAAATTCCGAAGTAACGGAATCTGTTTTTGTCTCTGAAAGCCAGTCATCTGTTGCTGACATAAGCAGTGAAAACGGTTCCGGTGTCAGTAAAAACTTGTATGTATCCTCTGAAAAATCGAATGTTACTTCCAGTAAGACTGTTGCGGCTTCTTCTAAATCTT
>ERZ826613.3137-NODE-3137-length-14381-cov-7.181000_pt1 | contig 14381 bp, 9 predicted proteins | sample MGYA00519925_ERZ826613 | MGnify/ENA primary metagenome ERZ826613 (study PRJEB31778, sample SAMEA3449236) | human gut metagenome | biome: human gut; feature: human-associated habitat; material: faeces | place: United Kingdom | collected 2010/2012 ... | reverse complement strand
GAAGTGTGGTAACACATGGAGCTGACTGTTACTAATCGGGTGAGGGCTTGACCAACCAGCCGAGGAAGCGGGGATACCCCCCGCTGTAGTATCGGTACGCAGGTTAAATTTGATTCAAAAAGTTTGATTAACCATCAACAAAGCATGTATGTAGTTTTTAAGGTACAAAGGGAAAGAGGAAAGCAGGAGAAAAATCAGTACATGGATTTTTCTCCTGTTTTTATTATATATAATCATACATCTCCCACCAGTTACATCTCTTTTTCCATATGCTACAATAGGTAAGACCAAAGGAGCCTGACCAGGCTGTGAGGAGGTGCAGGCTTTGACCTTTGAACTTGATTTGGGCAATTTAATCGTAAGGAGGAAAGAAAAGAGTATGTTTAATTTTCTTGTGACTGCCGAAGGCGGTCTCACAACGGCAGGATATGCCGTATCTGTTATTGCAGTCCTGATTTTGATAATTCTGGTAGCAGTATTACTTCAGAAAAACACATCTGCATTAAAATTTACCACACAGCAGCTGGTTACCTGTGCAGTAGCATTGGCACTTGCATATGTAACTTCCTACATTAAGATATTTAAACTGCCATTTGGCGGATCTGTGACCTTGTTCAGTATGTTGTTTATTGTTCTGATCGGTTACTGGTATGGCATTAAGGTAGGAATTCTTACCGGTCTTGTATATGGGATTTTTCAGTTCCTCCAGGAGCCATATGTCCTTTCATTTTTTCAGGTATGCTGTGATTACATTCTGGCATTTGGAGCCATGGGGCTTTCCGGATTATTTACAAAATCCAGAAAACATGGTCTTCTTAAAGCATACATACTAGCAATTCTGGCAAGAGGGGCATTCCATGCACTTGGCGGATATCTTTATTGGATGGATTATATGCCGGATGATTTCCCGAAGTCTCTGACAGCTTTGTATCCGATTATTTACAATTACAGTTATATTCTTCTGGAAGGTGTACTGACGATCGTAGTAATTTCTATTCCGGCAGTATCCCGTGCACTTGGGCGAATGCGAATAATGGCAACTGGTGGAAACCGACAATCTGCAGCCACCGAAAAATAATTAATACAGACACATAAATAAAAATAGATCGTTCAAGCTACTACGATCTTTTTTTATTGAAAAATCACAAAAAGTTATATAAAACAAACCAAAAACACAAAGAATACTTTTCACCTAAAGAAAGTTGTGCTATGATAATCAGGCGGAATAATTTCCCATTCAAACGGATGAAGGCAAGTCCCCACCTACAGTTTATTGCTTTTCGCAACCACATAGGAGACTTCTTTGATTCGGTTAAAATATTTCAGACAGATATAACATATCTGAACATATAAAATACAAAAGAAAAAGCAGCCATACAGTTGCGAAAAGGAGAATATCTTAAGTAATCAAATTTGTTGACTAATGTGATCAAATGTGTTTAAAAGTACTCAAAAGAGTAAATTATTATGAACACATCAAATATCACAAATTACAAGCCAAAAGATTTTGCTGAACTGTTAGGTGTATCTGTAAAAACATTACAGCGTTGGGATAGAGAAGGAACTCTAAAGGCAAACCGGACTCCAACTGATAGACGTTATTACACTTATGACCAATATCTGCAATTCAAAGGAATAAATACTGAAGATGACCAACGTCAGGTAGTTATTTATGCCAGGGTATCTACAAGAAATCAAAAAGATGATTTACAAAACCAGGTTACATTTTTACGACAGTTTTGTAATGCCAAAGGTATTATTGTAGACCAGTGTATTGAAGATTATGGAAGTGGCCTTAATTACAATCGTAAAAAGTGGAACGAATTATTAGATGAAGTGATGGAACAAAAAATCAAAAACTCGTGCAGGATATTGTTTCAATACTCCATGTGTTCTCTTGCAGGTTGTACGGACTTCGTAAGTATAAAAAACAAATAGAAAGGGATGTGGAAATTGCTAAAGAGCTTCAAGACGGAAATAAATCCGTCAGAGGAACAGAAAGTCAAGATTCATAAGACGATAGGAACTTGTAGATTCATTTATAATTTCTATCTTGCCCATAATAAAGAACTTTACGACAACGGTGAAAAGTTTATGAGCAGTAACAGGTTTAGAGTCTGGCTTAACAATGAATATCTTTCTGAACATCCGGAGTATTTGTGGATCAAGGAGGCTTATTCAAAAGCAGTAACACAGTCAGTAAATAATGGACAAACTGCTTTTACAAGATTTTTCAATCACGAGAGTGCTTTTCCTAAGTTCAAAAAGAAAGGCAGATCTGATGTAAAGATGTATTTTGTAAAGAATAATCCAAAGGATTGTCGTTGCGAAAGGCATAGAATCAATATTCCGTCACTTGGTTGGGTCCGTATCAAAGAAAAAGGATATATTCCAACAGCTAAAGACGGATATGTGATTAAAAGCGGCACGGTCTCAATGAAAGCTGACAGATACTATGTTTCAGTTCTTGTAGAAATTTCTGATAACAAGATTGCTGATAATTCCAATGCAGGAATTGGCATAGACCTGGGATTAAAGGATCTTGCCATTGTTTCTAATGGTAAGACTTATAAGAACATCAACAAGTCAGCAAGACTGAAAAAGCTTGAGAAACAACTTATTCGGGAACAGAGATGTCTCTCCCGTAAGTATGAAAATCTAAAGAAAGGAGAAGTCACTCAAAGGGCGAATATACAAAAACAAAAACTTAAGGTACAGAAACTTCATCATAAGATAGATAATATCCGTACTGATTACATTAACAAGACAATCGCTGAGATAGTGAAAACCAAACCGTCTTACATAACGATTGAAGATTTAAATGTAAAAGGAATGATGAAAAACAGGTGTCTTTCAAAAGCTGTTGCATCTCAGAAGTTTTATGAATTTAGAACAAGGCTTAAAGCCAAGTGTGATGAAAACGGCATTGAATTAAGGGTAGCAGATAGATTTTATCCGTCTTCAAAGACCTGTCACCATTGTGGTTCTGTCAGGAAAAACTTAAAGCTTTCAGATAGAATTTACAGATGTGAATGTGGCTATGTTGCAGACAGGGATCTCAATGCGGCACTTAATTTAAAAGATGCTAAAACTTACAGGATTGCATGATTAAAAGCAAATGTAAGTATGTACCGAAGGCTATTTCGGGAATTAACGACTGTGGAGTGTACAAAAACCTGTGAGTAGCGTATTGCCTGCAATCGTCAAAACATACACAATGAAGCAGTAAGAAGTATTCGTAAGGACTTCAATTTCTCGATGTGTTTGGGTATATTTAAACACATTTGGAGTGGCAGAACAAGTATGGACTTTAGAACAGATAAACTGCTCCATGGCGGTGATTACAACCCGGAACAGTGGTTAAAGAGGCCGGATATTCTGGCAAAAGATATTGATATGCTGGAGGAGTCTGGCTGTAATGTAGTAAGCCTTGGGATTTTTTCCTGGTCTACACTGGAACCGGAAGAAGGTGTATTTCATTTTGAATGGCTGCAGGAAATCATTGATAAGCTTTATAAAAGAGGAATTTCTACAATTCTGGCTACACCGTCAGGTGCAAGACCCAAATGGATGGCAGACAAGTATCCGGAGGTACTTCGTGTAGATGAAACACGCCACAGAGCCTTATTTGGATTCAGACATAATCATTGTTATACTTCTCCTGTTTACAGAGAGAAGGTACATATTATTAACAAAAAGCTGGCACAGGAGGTTGCCACACATCCGGGTGTGATCCTGTGGCATATTTCCAATGAGTATGGCGGAGAATGTCATTGTCCGCTGTGCCAGGAAGCATTTCGTAACTGGCTGAAAGAGAAATATCAGACTATTGAAAATCTGAATGATAAGTGGTGCACCACTTTCTGGAGTCATACTTATAACAGCTTTGACCAGATCGAGAGTCCGTCTAAGATTGGTGAGACACAGCTTCATGCACTGAATCTGGACTGGAAACGATTTGTTACTCATCAGACAGCGAATTTCATTCATCATGAGATTGCAGCATTGAGAGAGGGAGGAAGCACACTTCCGACTACTGCTAATCTGATGCATTATTTTGGTGGTTTAGATTATTTTAAGATTGCAAAAGAGATTGATGTGGTTTCCTGGGATACTTATCCGACATGGCATAAAGAAGCAGTGATCGATACAGCTTATGACAATGGTATGTGCCATGATCTGATGCGTTCTCTGAAAGGAAAGCCGTTCTTCCAGATGGAATCCTGCCCGACTTCTACAAACTGGCAGAGTGTGAGCAAATTAAAGAAACCGGGAATGCTTTTTGCACAGTCCATGCAGGCAATTGCACATGGCGGAGAAGGTGCTCTCTATTTCCAGATTCGCCAGAGCAGAGGTGCTTCTGAGAAGTTCCACGGAGCAGTGATCGATCATTACGGTGGAAATGATACAAGAGTGTTTAAAGAAGTTTCCAGGGTTGGAGAAGTTCTGAAAGAGTTAAAAGAACTGGCAGGAACAACTGTGAACAGCTCGGTTGCCATGCTTTATGACTGGGACAGCCAGTGGGCAATGGAGGACAGCCAGGGACCCAGAAATAAAGGGCTTCATTATCTGGAAGCAATGCTGAAATTCTACAGAGGTTTCCGTAAGCAAGGCGTGAATGTGGATGTGATCGATATGACCTGTGAACTGGATAAATATAAAGTACTGGCTCTTCCAATGGTTTATATGTTCAAGGAAGGTTTTGCCAAAAAGGTTCGTGCGTTCGTGGAAAACGGCGGTACATTGATCACAAGTTACTGGTCCGGAATTGCAGATGATACAGACAGGTGTTATCTGGAAGGAACACCACATGGACTGATGGATGTACTGGGAATCAGAAGCACAGAAATTGACGGCCTTTATGACTGGGAAGAAAATTCTTTTGTTCCTGTGGCTGGCAATGAACTTGGACTGGATAAGACTTATACATGTAAATATCTGTGCGACCTTGTGGAGCTTCGCGGAGCACGTACTTTAATGACCTACGGAAGTGATTTCTATGAAGGCTATTCCTGCCTGACAGTGAATGAATATGGCAAAGGTAAGGCATGGTATGTGGCAGCAGATGCTGATAAAGAATTCTATAGAGACTTCCTTGAAAAAGTGCTCAAAGACAGCGGCGTTTCCTGCGGAATCAAAGAAGAAATCCCGGATGCACTGGAGATCACAGTGAGAGAGAATGAAAATGAGAAATATTATATTTATCAGAATTTCGGAACAGAAGCTGTAAGCATTCCCGTACCGGAAGGCGAGATCAGCTGGATTTATGGCAATGGCAGTGATAAACTTAAAGTTTATGGTCTTGTAGTTGCGAAGGTTATCGTGTAAAATAAATAACGATGGATGAGGAAATCCCTTCACTTTAAGCAGAGATTGAGACTGCCTGGTGAAGGGATTCTTTTTTACTCAGGTTTAACCGGGAAAATGATACAAAAAGTTTTTAATTGTATCAGGAAAGGTATAGAAATATGATTTCAAAAACTCAGATCAGATATATGGCAAATTCTTCATCATACAGTAAAGGTGCAGAACTTTATGCAACAGGAAAAGTTTTGGATATGGATGTAAAAAATATGGGTGCGTCTGATGAAATTGTTGCATCTGTAAAAGGCAGTGGAAGAAATATCTATGAAGTAGATGTATCAATCGATACAGAGAATGATGAAGTTGATACCTGCTATTGTGAATGTCGGGCATATGCAGAATATGGTGGACTTTGTAAACATTGTGTAGCGGTTCTTCTGCAATATAATGATTATGAAAATGATATGGATAGTTATGATTACGGACAATCTGTAGAAAAAATTGTAAAAGGTGGTCTGACCCATACGATCAGAAAAGGAGTGCAGATGCATACCACGCCGGAATTGGCTTCATTATTGCAGAAGCAGGCAGTTGCGAAGTCTCTTCCACTGATTCAGGGAAGCACTTATGGAAAAGTAAGGCTGGAACCATATTTTAATTTTGACGGAAGAACATTTACAGTAGAATTTAAAATAGGAATTAATAAAATGTACGTACTGAAGGATGCATTTTCCTTTGATGTTCATATAGCAAATCAGGATGATTATAAATATGGGAAAAATCTTCAGTTTGTCCATACAATAGAATCCTTTGCCGAGGAATCCAGACCGCTTGCGAAATTTATCTGTAAATGGGCAGACAACAACAGGCAATTTCACAGATCCTCTTCCTATTATGGATACTATATGGGAACTCTGGAAAAGGTAAGGCATCTGGAGCTGTCAGGAAATGAACTGGCAGAATTTTTGCTTTTGATGGAAGGAAAGACATTGCAGGGAGAATCCATAGGAACCAGAAACACAACCTGGGAAATAACCAGAGAACATCTTCCGAGAAAAATGACCATAACAGGTGCAAAGCAGGGAATTGAACTGAAGGTAAGCAAATTTACGTGTGCGGCAAATACGGAACAGTATAAAATTTGCTTTTATGATAAAAAGATTTATATTGAGAATGTAGAAGAGCTTTTACCTGTTAAGGATTTTCTGGACAGTTTGTCTTTGATCCCCGGTGAGAAAGCGTTTATAGAAAATAAAGATGTACCGGCATTCTGTCAGGAACTTTTACCGGTGATCCAGAAGTTTTTTAAATGCAGAATGGTTGAATTTCATCCGGAAAATTATGGAATGGTTAAACCGGAGTTTCGATTTTATCTGGATGCACCGCAGGAAAATATGGTTACATGTAAGGCGACTGTTAAGTATGGAGACAGGGAATTTTCTTTATATACAACGGACGATATTGCAGCAAGGGATATGAATAGAGAAACAGTTGTCAGAAATGTGATTCATAAATATTCGAATGCTTTTAATCCATTTGAACAGTGTGCGGTAATTGCGGATGATGAAGAGATGGAATATGAATTTCTGACAGAAGGAATTCAGGCACTGCAGGCAGTGGGAGAAGTATTTATTTCTGATGCGCTGAGACGGATTGAAGTCCGGAATTCGCCAAAGGTTACAGTAGGTGTTTCCCTGAGTGGAAATCTGCTGGAGCTGAGTATGACAGCAGGAGATATTTCAAAGGAAGAACTGATTGACATTCTTTCCAGATATAATAAGAAGAAAAAGTTCTATCGTCTGAAAAACGGAGCTTTTGTAAATGCAGCAGACTCGGGTCTGGATACAGTGGAAGAACTCAGGGCAGGGCTTCAGCTGACGGATAAGCAGATGAAGCAGGATAAGATTGAAGTACAGAAGTACCGTGCGTTGTATTTGGATGCACAGTTGAAAGAGAATCCGGTTGTTTCGGCAGTAAAGGATAAATCTTTTAAGTCGCTGGTAAGAAATATGAAGACCATTGAGGATAATGATTTTGAGGTGCCGGAGAGCCTGGATAAAGTTCTGCGGGAGTATCAGAAACGGGGATTTCTGTGGATTAAGACATTGAATTATAATGGATTCGGCGGAATACTTGCAGATGATATGGGACTTGGAAAAACGTTGCAGGTGATTGCATTTCTACTGTCAGAATTTCTGGAAAGAAGGAATACTGTTGTTGAAAATATAGCAGTAAAAGAAACTGCAATGTTAAATATGCAGAGTGAAATTGAGACAGTGGAACAGGCGTGCAAGGCAGCAGAGGCGCAGAAAGCTGATGGAAAGAAGGCAGATGGACAAACTGGAAAGCTGCAAAGAAATACATTAATTATAGCTCCTGCATCATTGGTATATAACTGGAGCAGTGAAATTCAACGTTTTGCACCGGAGCTTACAGCAAAGATGGTGACAGGGACTGCAGCAGAGAGAAGACAGATCCTGGCAGAAGCAGATTCTGAGGATATTCTTCTGACTTCCTATGATTTGCTGAAAAGGGATATCAGCGAATATGAAGGATATAAGTTCAGATGTGAGATTATTGATGAAGCTCAGTATATCAAGAATGCAAACACTCAGGCTGCGAAAGCAGTAAAAGAGGTTCAGGCAGACTTCAGGCTGGCTCTTACAGGAACTCCGGTGGAAAACCGCCTGAGTGAATTGTGGAGTATATTTGATTATCTGATGCCCGGTTTCCTTTACAGTTATAAGAAGTTCAGGGAAGAAGTTGAAATTCCGGCAGTTCAGAATTCAGATGAAGATGCAATGAAACGTCTGCAGAAAATGATCCGGCCGTTTGTACTCCGAAGATTGAAGAAGGAAGTGCTTACAGATCTGCCGGATAAGCTGGAAGAGAATATGTTTGTACAGCTAACAGGAGAGCAGCAGAAGCTTTATGATGCACATGTGAAACGGATGATGCTGATGCTGGATAAGCAGTCCGAAGAAGAATTTAAGACCTCAAAGATTACAATTCTGGCAGAGCTGACAAAATTGCGCCAGATCTGTTGTGATCCGTCTCTTATTTTTGCAGATTATAAAGCTGATTCTGCAAAAGTGGATATGTGCCTGAATATGATCAGTAATGCAGTGGAGAGCGGACATAAGATTCTGTTGTTTTCGCAGTTTACGACAATGCTTGACCATCTTGCGAAGCGCCTTGAAGAGGAGAAGATCAGTTACTATATGCTGACTGGTTCTACAAGTAAGGAGAAGCGTGCACAGATGGTAGAGAACTTTAACACAGATAACACACAGGTATTCTGTATTTCTCTGAAGGCAGGAGGAACCGGTCTGAATCTGACGGCAGCAGATATTGTAATCCATTTTGACCCATGGTGGAATCTGGCAGTGCAGAATCAGGCAACGGACAGAGCACACAGAATTGGTCAGAAGAATGTAGTGAATGTATACAAGCTGATCGTGAAGGATACGATTGAAGAAAATATTTTGAAACTGCAGGAAAAGAAACGTGAACTGGCAGATCAGATCCTGGAGGGCGAAGGGCTTAACGGAGGCAGCTTCACAAAAGAGGAACTGATGGAATTACTTTCCGGGAAATAACCGCTTGATTGCAGTTAAATGGCATTTTTTGTAAATACAGAAATGTATATTCTCCCTGTTTTTCCACATAATAACCATACAACACATGATATGGAAACTGAAGGGTACAAAGACAGTAAACTTCGATAAAAGGAAAAACAGGAGGAAGAAAAGTGCATGAAAGCGACAGGAATTGTTCGGCGCATAGATGATCTGGGGCGTGTGGTCATTCCTAAGGAGATCAGAAAAACGCTGCGGATAAAAGAGGGGACACCACTGGAGATTTTTACTGACCGGGAGGGGGAGATTATTCTGAAAAAGTATTCCCCTATCGGAGAACTGAATGTTTTTGCAAAGGAATATGCAGAGGCGCTGGCGCAGTCAAGCGGGATGGTAGCGTGTATCACAGATCACGATCAGGTAGTGGCTGCTGCGGGACAGGGAAGCAGGGAATATGTGGGAAAACCTATCAGCAAAGCTCTGGAAGATGCAATTACGGAGAGAAGCTCTGTGTTTGCCAACGGAAATGACAGAGGCAGGATACCTGTGACTCAGGAACAGAGAGAACCTTTGTATTCCCAGATCATGCAGCCTATTATCAGTGCAGGAGATACAATAGGATCTGTGCTTTTACTGGGAAAGAATGAAAGAGATGTGATGGGTGAATCAGAGAAGATGCTCATCAGAACAGCAAGCGGATTTCTGGGAAGACAGATGGAACAGTAAAATTAATAGAATCTTCAGCAGCTTATAGTGGCGGCTGAGGATTCTTTTTTGTATAATAAGAAGCAGTTATGATTTTCTGGAATTGTTATAGTAATAAAATTGTTATGGCAATGAGAGTTGGAAAGGAGACATATTATATGGCTGCAATATATCTGGCACCGTTTTATCTGTTGGTATGCGTGTATATCCTGCTTCGCAGCCTGCACTGGTTTCAGGTACTGCATACGGTTTTTCGGAATGTGTGGGTGTGCAGGGGGATTGGACTTGTATATTTATTTGTAGTGTTTAGTATACTGATCGCATTTATGGCACCTGCATCAGGATTCAGGAGATTTATGAAGCTTCTGAGTAATTACTGGCTCGGTGTTTTGATGTATACACTTATGACTCTGGGAATCGCGGATGGATTGAGACTGTTACTGAAATATCCTCTTAGAAATTTTGCCTTTCCGGGGAGAGAATTGCTTTTCAGTAATATGGGAACTGCTGTTGTGGGAGCTGTCTGTGCGGTGATCATTTCAACAGTCAGTATTTACGGAGTGCTCAGTGCCGGAAATATACATACAACGAAGTACAATATTTCTGTTGATAAAAAGGCAGGAAATATGAAGGAATTAAATGTGGTTCTGATCGCAGATCTTCATCTGGGATATAATATTGGATGCAAGCAGATGGAGCAGATGACAGAGAAGATCAATGAGCAGAAACCGGATCTGGTGGTAGTGGCAGGAGATATTTTTGATAATGAATATGAGGCACTGGATGATCCGGAAAAACTGGCAGAGATATTGAGAGGAATTCGGTCGAAGTATGGTGTGTATGCATGTTACGGAAACCACGATATTCAGGAAAAGATCCTGGCAGGATTTACCTTTGGCAGTAAGGAAAAGAAAGAGAGTACCCCGGAGATGGATGAGTTTCTGGAGAAAGCGGGGATTACGCTTCTGAGAGATGAATATGTGCTCATCGATGATTCCTTTTATCTGTATGGCAGACCGGATTATGAGCGTCCCGGACGGGGGATTGATAAACGAAAGACTCCGCAGGAAATCACAGAGGGTATGGATGTGTCACTGCCAGTGTTGGTTATCGATCATGAGCCGAGAGAACTTCAGGAACTGGCGGATGCGGGGGTGGACGTGGATCTCTGCGGACATACCCATGACGGACAGGTATTTCCGGGAAATATTGTGATCAGATTCTTCTGGGAAAATAAATGTGGTTATCTGAAGAAAGGAAATATGCATAATATCGTTACATCCGGTGTAGGGCTTTTTGGACCCAATATGAGAGTTGGGACTAAAAGCGAAATCTGTGATGTCAGCATATGTTTTAACTGAATCAAAAAGTAAGTCCCCGGCTTCAACTGCCTGTTGATTTTTGCGGTTGGAGCCGGGGACTTGTCTGTTTTGTTACTCTTAATCTGAGTTTATGCTCAGTCGAGAGCTTTCTCACTTATTTCTTCCAGAAGGTCTTTTTTCAGATCCCAGAGTTTCTGAGAAAGGTCTACATATACTTTCTGAGGATTTACGAAACGTCTGGATTCATCCCAGAGAGTATTCTGCTCTTTCTGGCAGTATTCGCGAAGCTCCATAACAGATGGAGATTCATAGACCCGTTTACCTTCTCTGATGACAGGAACGAGAAGTTCGCGTACTTCATAGGTTCCGCCGAGAACTTTTGTCTTTTTCCAGGTATCGATTGGATCAAAGAGAACCATGTTCTGGTCTGCATCAAGCTTTTCATCAGCAAGGCAGATAAGATCTGCCCTGATTTTTCCGGTTTTCTTATTATAGAGACGATATACGGTTTTATTTCCAGGGTTGGTTACTTTCTCTGTGTTTTCGGAAAGCTTGATCTTAGGTGTAAATTCGGTACTGTCTGCATCTTTGACAGCAGCAAGTTTGTATACACCGCCGAATGCAGGATTATCGTTGGCAGTGATCAGTCGTGTTCCGACACCCCAGGAATTAATCTTGGCATCCTGAGCCTTCAGGCTCTCAATGAGATATTCGTCCAGATCGCTGGAAGCGGAAATAACTGCATCATCAAATCCGGCAGCAGCAAGCATCTTATATGCTTCTTTGGAAAGGTAGGCAAGATCACCACTGTCGATACGGATACCGTATTTGGTAAGCGGAATACCTTCTTCGCGCATTTCCTCAAATACACGAATTGCATTTGGAACACCGGATTTCAGGACATCATAGGTATCTACCAGTAAGGTGCAGGCATTCGGATAAAGTTTGGCATAGGTTTTGAATGCGGTATATTCATCCGGGAAGCTCATGATCCAGCTGTGTGCGTGAGTTCCAAGGACCGGTACGTCGAACATTTTGCCTGTGAGAACACAGGAAGTACCGGCACATCCACCGATGATTGCGGCACGTGCGCCAAAGATACCTGCATCCGGTCCCTGGGCACGACGCAGACCAAATTCCATGATCGCATCACCCTTTGCAGCATAGCAAACGCGGGCTGCTTTGGTAGCAATGAGGCTCTGGTGATTGATGATATTCAGGATTGCTGTCTCTACAAGCTGAGCTTCCATGATAGGTGCTACAACTTTGACAAGCGGTTCTCTTGGGAAGACAACTGTTCCCTCAGGAATTGCATAGATATCACCTGTGAAACGGAAGTTGCTTAAATATTCAAGGAAGTCCTCTTCAAAAATATTCAGGCTTCTGAGATATTTGATATCTTCATCTGTGAATTTAAGATTCTCAATATATTCAATCATCTGTTCCAGTCCGGCAGTGATGGCAAATGCACCTCCGCATGGATTGGTACGGTAAAACATATCGAAGATAACAGTCTGGTTTGTTGGGTTCTTAAAATAGCCCTGCATCATAGTAAGTTCATAAAGGTCTGTGAGCAGAGTAAGATTATTAGCTCTCATATATAGCTCTCCTTTTGGGTTCATAATAATATCTCGGGTGTAACTGTTTATCGCAATTTACAGATATCAGGCCAGGGCTGAATAGCTTTTGACCTCAGTATCATAATATATAGTCTGGAGAAATTATTATTAAGATTTTCTGCTGCTTTGATCTCTATAGCAAGTTTCTAGTGTGCCGACAAGTTGATTCTTGAAACAATCTTGCGTCAACCTGTCGGCACACCAGTTACGAGAATTGTTATATTTAAGAAAGAGTATATCAAAAGCAGCAATAAGTTTTTATTGATTATAGCATAATTTTTCCCGGAGTACATAAAAAAACTCCGGGAAATAGGCGGTATTTTCATGTTTTTGAAGAAAAATAAAAAAAATTAAAAAAATTTCAAAAAAGGGGTTGCATTTTTTGAAAGACTATTATATAATACCAATTGTCGCGAACGAAGTAGCGAAAACAAAACATAAAGGGCTATCGCCAAACGGTAAGGCAACGGACTCTGACTCCGTCAGTTCAAGGTTCGAATCCTTGTAGCCCTGCTACTTAAGCACCTCAGATGAGGTGCTTTTTTTCTGCCTATTTATGAAACTCTTTGAAGGCGATCGGAGCAGGCTGTTTTTTGTGATGTTCTCCGATCTGTTTTTCCATCCAGACCATATTATACCAGGTATCAAATTTGTAACCGCACTGATAAAATTCTCCTACAAGACGGTATCCCATATGTGAATGAAACTCAACACTGTTATTATCCAGATGAGCATCGGCGGAAGGTGTATAGGCGATGCAGGCATTCATATTGAGGATTCCCTGAGCTTTGAGTGTCTGTTCCAGAGCATCGTGCAGGAGTCTGCCGATTCCCATGTGCTTGCAGTTCTGATCGACATAGATCGAAGTTTCTACAGCCCAGTCGTAAGCGGCACGCTCGTGGAACGGGCTGGCGTAGGCATAGCCAAGGATCTGGCTGTTTTTTTCTGCGACGAGGTATGGATATTTTTCCAGAGTATGGTGGATTCTGGATGTAAACTCTTCTATAGATGGCACATCGTATTCAAAGGTGATGGCAGTGTTTTCGACATAAGGTGCGTAGATCGCGAGAAGAGCCGGGGCATCGGATTCCCTGGCGGTGCGGATCGTGATTTTTTCATCAGATGACATGAAAGGTTCCTCCTTGATTTCCTTTAAATATTTTATCATGATTATAGCATCTGAAAGGAAAAATAACAGAGGAAAAAATGTGTTGTTCTGACGGTTGCAAATAAAAACGGGAAATGGTAAAGTTTACTGAGAAATAATTATAGATTTTGGTAACTATTCAGCAGTAGAAATGAAAGCGGGGATATATATGGCATACAGTTTCAGCGGGAGAGTCCGCTACAGTGAAATCGGAGAAAATGGTCTGTTGACACTGCCGGGAGTTCTGAATTATTTTCAGGACTGCAGTACTTTTCAGTCGGAAGAAGTAGGTCTTGGAATGGAAGTCCTCAAGGAATGGAAAAGATTCTGGGTATTATCCGCATGGCAGGTGATCGTGGACCGCTATCCGTATCTGGGAGAAGAAATCACCACTTCGACCTGGGCGTATGGATTTCGGAGTTTCCTAGGAATGCGTAATTTCTGCATGGAAACAAAGGGTGGAGAACGGCTCGCCTATGCCAATACGTACTGGACCTATATCAATGCGGAAAACGGGCTTCCTGTCAAACTGACGGAGCGCGATACCGCGGCATACGGGCTGGAACCAAAACTGGATATGGATTATGCACCCCGCAAGATCAAACTACCGGGCGAGTATGAGCAGCAGGAGGCTTTTGCTGTGCAGAAGCATCATCTGGACACGAATCATCATGTAAATAACTGCCAGTACGTCCAGATGGCGATG
>ERZ826613.3134-NODE-3134-length-14409-cov-6.995123_pt1 | contig 14409 bp, 15 predicted proteins | sample MGYA00519925_ERZ826613 | MGnify/ENA primary metagenome ERZ826613 (study PRJEB31778, sample SAMEA3449236) | human gut metagenome | biome: human gut; feature: human-associated habitat; material: faeces | place: United Kingdom | collected 2010/2012 ... | reverse complement strand
TAAATTAAATTATAAAGTTACTGATGCTTGGGGAAGAAGTGCTACATATCAAAGAACTGTATCTATAATATCAAGGTCTGTATCAAATGATATTGAGTTTTATAATAATGAGGGAAATAAAAATTTATTTTCACTTAAGTATAATCCTATAACAAATACATTTGATGTAAGTAAAAAGGAAAATACTACACCTTCACAAGGAAATCAAAACCCAAATGAATCAGGAGAGCCATCTGAACAACCACCACAAGGGCAAGAGCCTGGTGCACAAAATCAACCATCACAAGGAGAAGGTAACTCAAATGGTGAGCAGTTACAAACTAAAACTGGTGATGTTGAGAATAGAAATGATACAGTACAAACAACACCTTCAGATAATGGTGAAGAAGGAAGTTCTTCAAGTGGAAGTAGTACAGAGTCAGGAGAAAGTCATCCAGGGCAAGACTCAACTACACAAAATTCTGATAATTCGCAAGGAGGACAGAAACCAGGGGGAACTGGAGAAAGTAATAATCAACAAACAAACAATGAAATTGTATTTAAATTAACTGTATTTAATGGTAAAGAAGAAAAAGTTGGAGAGCTTGAATTAACAGAAGAAAAAGCAAAAAATACAGAAGAGTTAAAAAAAGAATTAGAAAAAATAACAATTTATGATAATTATTATGTTGCATTATGGAGTAATAAACCACAAAGAATAAAAATAAAAGGTGATATAAATAATGACGAATTAAATAATATAGAAAATTCAAATAATATTAATTATTCAAATGGTGTAAGTGATAAGGATTTTATTGAAAATGTTAGATTTCATTTTACTGAAGATGGAATACATACAATCTATAATAAGGCACCTGAAATAAAAGGTGTAGAAGATATAGATGTATATCAAAATCAAGAGTTTGATGTTACTACAGGAGTTACTTATAATGATGATTTTGATAGTGGGCATTTATCGACTATAATTTCTGCTGATGAAAATGGATTAATTACCAATAATAAGCTTAATACAAGTGTTTTAGGTGAAAAAATAATAACTTACACTGCAACTGACCGTTGGGGAAAGACTACAATTGTAAAAAGAAAAGTTACAGTAAGACCTAATTTATATAAAAATGTATTTAAAGTATTTGATGATAGTGATAACATATCACAAACTATTAAAAGTGGAACTTCAATAGAAGAGGATAATTCATCTCTATCTATTCCAGAAGAACCTAGTATAGGTGGTTCAAATTCTGATATTGGAGACTCTGGAAATACTGATTCTGGGTCAGATAATCCAGATAGTAGTGTGCATCGAAGGTACCGCAGGCGTTTCTGACAACCTCGGCAGGCTCCAGCAGATGGCCGTACTGGTGCACCTTTTCCCGCAGCCAGCCGGTGACGGCGGAGAGATCCCCGTGGGCCACACCGCCGTACACATCGAATTCCTGCTCCATATTGTGGAGCATCTGGGCACCGTAGGCATTGCCCAGAGCGTAAGACGGGAAGTAGCCGAAGGAGCCGCCCGACCAGTGGCTGTCCTGCAGGCAGCCCTCGCGGTCATTGGGAACCTCCACGCCCAGATACTCCTTGTACAGCTCTGCCCACGCGGCAGGGACCTCCTTTGCCGTCAGGGTGCCCGCAATGAGCTGCTTCTCGATCTCGTACCGCACCATAACGTGCAGGCAGTAGGTCAGCTCATCGGACTCGGTGCGGATGAGGCTGGGCTCCACCTTGTTCACGGCGCGGTAGAACTGCTCCGCAGTCACATTTCCCAGCTGTGCGGGGAAAAATTCCTGCACCTTGGGATAGATGGCCCCGATAAAGGCGCGGGAGCGGCCGATGAGGTTCTCGTAGAAACGGGACTGGCTCTCGTGCACGCCCATGGACACACCGCCGGTCAGGCAGGTGTACTGCAGGTCATCCCGGATGCCCAGCTCATACAGGGCATGGCCGCCCTCGTGGAGAACGGAGTACATCGAGGAGGCCACATTGTGCAGGTCGTAGTTGGTGGTGATGCGGACATCCTTGTTGTTGAACTCCAGCGTAAAGGGGTGTTCGGTCTCACCCAGGCCGCAGTGGCCGCGGTCCAGACCCATGACCTCCATGAGATAGTCCGCAAACGCCTTCTGCTGCTCGACCGGATATTCCAGATGCAGGAAGCTGTCATCGATCTGAGGCTTCTCGCCGATGGCCCGGATGAGGGGCACCAGCCCCTTGCGCAGGGTGTCAAAGAACACGTCCAGCTGTTGGGTGTCCACGCCCCGCTCATACTCGTTCAGCAGGGCATCGTAGGGCGCTTTTTCTGCATCGTAATAGCCCGCGAACTTCCGGTTATACTCCACCAGCTCCTGCAGGATGGGGCAGAAGGAGGCAAAGTCGTTTTCTTCCTTGGCCTTGTGCCAGACATCACTGGCGCGGTTGGTCAGCTCGCTGTATGCCATATACTCCTCGGCGGGGATGCGGGTGAGCTGCCGGCAGCTGCGGCGCAGCTCCTCCACCTCGCGGCGGTGGAGGGTGTCCAGCGTCTCCCGCCGGGCATAGAGTTCCTCCACCAGTGCAAGGGTCTCGGGGGCGGTCATCAGCTTCTGCAGTTCACCGGCCAGAATGCTCAGAGCCACACCCCGGCCCTCGGCCGTGTTCTTGGGGGCCACGGTCACAGCGTCCAGATACAGGCTGTTGGAGGCGCAGTTGTAGGCGTACAGCTTCTTCTGCAGGGTCTCCAGCGCCCGCAGCTTCTCATTTTGTTCCATTGGGAGTTTCTCCTTTTTCAGTTTTTGGTGGGAAATGCCGGGTCATTCCAGAAAAAGCGCTTCCGGGCCACCGGGTCCGGGTCCGGGATCTCAAACGTATAGCGCTCCGTTGCATTGATGACCGTGGTCTGGCCGTGGGTGCACACCCGGGGCAGGTTGGCATTATAGCTCAGGTGGACATGCCCGTGCACGAACCACTTGGGCTGGTACTCCTCCAGCAGGTCGTTGAAGCAGGCAAAGCCCTTGTGGGCCCGGTCGTTGCCATCGTTCAGGCCGGCCGCCGGGGAATGGGTCAGCAGCAGGTCGATGCCGCCCGCCCGGTGGGCCTTGAACCAGAGCCGCCGCATCCGGCGGCGCATTTCCTTCTCCGTGTACTGGAAGGTCTCCTCGCAGTTGTAGCGGATGCTGCCGCCCAGCCCCATGATGCGCAGCCCTTTCCAGACATACACCTGATCGTCCACGCAGATGCAGCCGCCCGGCTCGCCCTCCGTGCGGTAGGAGCCATCGTGGTTGCCGTGGACATACAAAATGGGGGCCGCTGTAAAATTTGTTATATATTCGAGGTATTTTTTTGGCAGATCCCCGCAGGAGAGGATCAGATCGACCCCGGCCAGGCGTTCCCGGGAGCAATAGTCCCACAGCGCCTTGGAGGGGGTATCGGAAATTGCAAGTATCTTCACGTCCGCAACACTCCGTTCTGTTGAGCTTTTTACAGCGTCGTCTCTTTCAGGCTGCTCAGGCCGTTGATCTCCAGCAGGCCCAGCGTTCTGACATCCAGCTGATCATACCGGGGCAGGCTGCCCTCCACGCACTCGCCCAGCCAGTCCATCTCCATCAGTTCCTTGGGGGTGTAGGTGTCTGCAGTGGGTGCCTTGGGGATATGCCCCTGCGCAAAGATGCCCGCAGGGAAGATGGGGAACTCGTTGGCCGCAAGGTTCTTTTCCAGCAGATCGAGCAGCTGCTGCGTGCCCTTGGGCAGGGTCTCGTAGTAATCCAGCCGCTCCGCGTCACTGCGGAAGCCCCACCAGTAGTTGATGGCCTTGCCGCTGGAACCGCTGTCCCAGGTGCCCTCGAAGATAGAGCGGATGATGCCGATATAGAACACTTCCCACTTCCAGACCGGCAGCGCCACCGGCTGGATGCTGCCATCCGGCATCCGGCGGCACAAGCCGTATTCCCTGGCGCTGCCGGTGGGCTCAAAGGGGCTGCAGGCGTAGAACAGCTCGATATCCGGGCAGTCGGAGAAATCCAGCGGTTTTCCCGGCTCCTGCAGGCAGGCCCAGCGCAGCAGGATATGGCTGTTGGGCCGCACGGTGCGCAGGCCCCGGGCAAAAGCATTGACGGCCGCAGGCACACCGTAAACGGGGTTGGCCGCCACATAGCCTACCCGGTCGGTCAGATTCAGGATGCCAGCCAGCATTCCCAGCAGGTAGTTGGCCTCATAGGTGCGGGGGTAATAGGTGCGCACCAGCGGATGGGGCGCGTTCAGGCAGCAGTTCAGGAACCGGGTCTTGGGGTGCTGGGCCGCTACCTTGAGGCAGGCGGGCCGCATCCGGATACTGGTGGTGAACACCACATCCGCGTTGTCGTGGGCCACCTCTTCCATGATCTGCTCCGCGTCCACCTCGGGGGAGACGTTTTCCCGGTTGGTGATGATGAGCCGGTCCGGAAATGCCTTTTTCAGGGCCTCGATCCCCTTTTCGTGGCCCCGCACCCAGGCGCTATTTTTAGCATTGTACTCGTGCAGGAACACCACCTTGAGCTGGCTGGGCTTGCTGAAGATGTTCAGCTTGTTCAGCAGCGGCTCACTGCCGGGCTTTGGCTCCAGCGAAAGCTCCACGGCGTGGGGCTCCGTCAGGATCTTGATCTCATCCCACAGCTTGGCCAGGTTTTCCCGCACCTGGCTGGGGGTGGACTGGCAGGCATCCGAATACCGGTAGACCGAGAGGTACACCAGCAGCGCGTCGCCCGGGGTCAGCTCCAGGGCGGAGCCGCCCAGCGCATAGAACTGCTGGCTGAACATGGTATACAGGGCCGAGAAGTTCAGCCGGTCGTCATCCGACCATACCTCGCTGGCGGCCTTGCAGACCAGCGTCTGCAGCTTTGCATAGCCGCCCAGCCGGGAGAACCGGACATTGTTGATCTTGCTCAGCTTATAAAAATCGAGAAACTCGTAGTAGATCTTGTTTTCCAGCGTGTCGTTCCGGGCCGGAACAAGCCGGGTGACCGTGCCCGGAATGGTGACCGCCTCGTAGTATTTGAGGACAGACACCCGCTTGTTGCCCTCCTGCACATAGAACTTGTTCAGGTATTCGTAGGCAATGATGGGGGTGTGGATGCCCTCCTCCAGATGGGCCTCGCAGAGATTCGACCACTTGATGGCAAACTCGGTGTCCTCTTCCAGCAGGGGCATAAAGTTGGCCGCAAAGGCTGTGTGCCGCCCGCTGGTCTTGGTGCCCACAATGCTCTCGGCGGGGATATCCACCAGCCCCAGCGGCTCCTGGGCAACGATGTTCACCCCGTTCAGGATATCATCCAGCACCGCAAGGTACGGCGACTGGCCGCGCGCCACACAGGCACGGTAGGCACGCTGGCCCGCTCGCAGGGCGCTTCTATAATCTTCTATCATGGCCATAGCAGAACTCCCTTCTTCAATGGCTCCTGTTTTCCTTTCCCGGCCCGTGCCGCCGTGTTTGCGGCACAGGTCTAAGAACAGTATAACATGAAATTCGGATTTATGGGAGACTTTCTCCGGCAAAGGTGTTGATTTACAGAAATTTTTCAGGTACGATAAATAGGAAACCATATTTGTGAGGTACATTTTCATGCAGACTGAACAGCTGCCCCGCCTGGAAGCGGGGGAATACCCCGGCGGCATCTGGTACTACGAGCCCCACACCTACCTGCCCTACCGCTATGTGCTGGGCCGGGTGGGCAGGCACCCGCTGGTATGCATCGGCATCAACCCCAGCACCGCCCAGCCCGGCGCGCTGGACCCCACCTTAAAGAGTGTGGAGCGGCTGGCCAACGCCAACGGCTTTGACAGCTGGATCATGTTCAACGTATATCCCCAGCGCGCCACCGACCCCAACGACATGGACCGGGTGCCGGACCGCGCCCTCTGCGACGAGAACCTGCGCTGGCTGCGGGCCGTTCTGGCCGAGACCGAGCCCACCATGTGGGCCGCATGGGGCACCCTGATCGAAAAGCGGGACTACCTGCCCGGCCTGATGCGGGAGATGGTGGCCCTGACAAGAGAGCGGAACATCCCGTGGGTCACCTTTGGCAAGCGGAGCAAAAAAGGCCACCCCCATCACCCGCTCTACCTGCGCAAAGATTCCACACCCGAGCCGTTTGATGTTGAAAACTATCTGGACACCTGTTTTTGAGGGAGGGATACCATGACCCCGGAACGCTACCAGGCCCTGCTGCGCTGGCTGGAGGCCCGCCCCGCCCTGAAAAAGCTGGTGATCGCCCTGAACCGCTGGCTGCCTGCCGTGCCCTTTGCCTGCTACCCTTTGCTGCTGGTACTGCTGAATGTCCGGTGGTTCCGGCTGCTCTCCGCAAACCGCGCCGCCGCTCTGGATTTTATGCAGCTCATCGCCCGGGCAGTCTTTGTGCCGGCCTTCGTCTTTCTGGGCGGCACGCTTCTGCGGGCCAGGCTGAACTTTCCCCGCCCGTATGAGCAGCCCGGCTTCACGCCGCTGGTGCCCAAGGAGACCCACGGCAAGTCCTTCCCCTCCCGCCACGCCCTGAGCGCTGCCGTGCTGGCCGCTGTGTGGTGCTACTTCTACCCCGCCGCCGGGGCCTGCATGGTGGCGGTGGCCCTGCTCATCTGCGCCCTGCGGGTGCTTGCCGGGGCGCACTATGTCCGGGATGTGGCCGCCGGTGCTCTGCTCGGCTTTGCCCTTGGGGCCGCCGGAATGTGGCTGCTGTGACCCCAAAATGCCCCCTGCGCCGGAAAATCCAAAAAAATTTGAAATTCCGCTTGACAGAAGCCTATGCGTATGGTATTATACTTCTCGCAGCGTGTGCCGAACGCACACTGCCGCCAGATAAGTACCCCATGGGATAACAACGTGCGCCCGTAGCTCAGGTGGATAGAGCAACTGCCTTCTAAGCAGTGGGCCGGGGGTTCGAGTCCCTTCGGGCGCATTGATGTGGTGCCCATAGCGTAGTCGGTTAACGCGCCAGATTGTGGATCTGGAGACCGTGGGTTCGAGTCCCACTGGGCACCCCACTAAAAAGACCCGCGAGCATATGCTTGCGGGTCTTTTTCTATTGTGGGGATGTCCAGTGGGACTCGAACAGGGCGGCGACGGCGCGTCAGCGACGGCGTAAGCAATCAGCCCAGTGGGCTGTTGCTTAGCCCGCGGGTTCCAATCTCTAGGAATGTCTATCGCAGCAATGACAACCTCCCCCTCCACTTTATAAATATCTCCAAACAAACCAAGGCCGCAGCCCAGAACACCTTTCTGTGTTCCACGCTGCGGCCTTTTCGTATTTCTCAGCTTCCCAACTGCTTCAGAATATTGGCGACCTCATCGTTGGAGTAGCCCTCCTTCAGCAGTTCGCTGCGGATGGCCGTATCGCTCCTGCCCTGCCGGTAGAGACGGGCGGCGCTGTAAGGTACGATGGTGCTGCCTCCGGACGACAGCACTGACCCGCTGCCCGAGCCTCCCGAACTGCCCGCACTCTTTGCCCCGGCGTTTGCCGCAGCCTGCTGGGCGCTCTGGGCTGCCTTGGACTGCTTGAGCGCCCATTCGCCCTTGGCGATATTCAGCTTTTCGCTGGTCACATTGTTGTTGAACTCCTGCTGGCGCAGGGTGTCCTGATACTGCCGCTCCGCCTGCTCGTTCTTGTACTTCTGCTGGGCAAGGCTGTCCTGCCGCTGGGTCTCCTGCATCTGCTGGTCCCACGCAGCGTCAGCACGCTCGGCCGTGTAGGCGCGGTCTTTCGCGTACATATTGTACCCGGTGTTGGCCAGCGTACCCACCAGCGAGCCGATGCCGGTGGTCCCGGTGATGGCCAGCTGCACCGCGTCACCGATAACGCCCAGAATGCTCAGCACATTATTGAACGTCTGCTGGCGCTTGGCGATGGCCTGCTGCTCCTGATTGGAATAGTAGCCGTACAGGGTGTCCAGCCGGCCCAGATAGTCCTGATAGCGACCATAGTCCTGCTCGTAGGCAGCATTGTAGGCGCTGCCCTTCCGGTCGAGCTGGCTGTAATAGTCCGACAGCTCCGCGTTATACTGCGCCTGTGCGTTCTGCTCCTGCGTGTTGAGCTGGTCGATTCGGGTCACGACATCGTCGCCCTCACTGTTGTAGGTGTCCAACGCCAGCCGGTAGAGGGACGGCAGGGCGTCGTTCAGCGCGCCCATCTGCTGCTGGTATGCCTGCTGGGCCACACTGGCCGCATAGCTGGAGCCGTAGCCGCCGGTGAGGGCCGCAGCCTGTGCGGCGGCGTCCGCGCTGGCGTTGCGGGCGTTCTGGGTGTACTGCTGGGCATACTGGCGGTAGAGCGGGTCCTGTGCATAGCTGTACTGGAAGCTGTTCCGCTCCAGCAGCTGACCGATAAGGTCTTCGATGCGGCCCTGATAGGTGCTCTCATACTTGCCCGGACGGTTCTGCTGCCAGTTTTTCAGGTCCGCTGCTGCGTCGGTGACGCTCTGGCCGGGGGTGTACACCGCATTTGTCAGTGCATTCTCCACCTCTTTGCGGCTGTTCAGTCCCGCCGTGCTGTAGGAGGACTGGACTGCAGGCTGGGCAGTCACATCTTCCAGCAGCTGCTGTTCTTTCTTTTTCTCGGTGCTCATAAATTCTCCTTTCTCACTGGATGCTGTTCAGCCGGGCGCGCAGCGGCTCCGACATATTTTCCACGTCCAGATTGCAGAGCACATATTGTAATTGCTCCTGCATCTGGTATAAGTAGTTACGGATGGCGCGGGCATCCTCCGCGTCCATGTTCTCGCTCAGATGGGGCAGTCCGATCTTCGAAAGTCCCGTGACACTTGCCATGTTCAGTTCACCTCCTGTGCCAGAATGCCGCCCTTCGCGGCGGCGCTCGTCCGGGTCAGGCTGCGCAGGGTGAGCTGACCTCTGCCCTTCAGCCGGAACCGCAGGCTCCCGCACCGCCTCGGCACAAACGGAACATCGAAGCAGCGCCGCCCGTCGGCGGTCAGCTGAGCCAGTGTCTCCCACGCTCCGCTGTCGTAACTCACAGCCACCTCGATGCGGCTCTTCACCTCGGCCTCGAGCCGGAGCGTCAGCCGGGAGAGATACAGCTCTTCCGGGCTGTCCAGCCCGATGTTCCCGCTGACGAGCTCGAAGCTCACGCCGTCCTCGATGCCGCCCGCCTGCTGCCAGTTCTCCTCCCGGTCTGCATCTGCGGCCCAGATGGCCTTTCCGTCCCAGAGATAGAGCTGCCCGCCGCTTCCGGCCATCTCGTAGGAGCAGACATCTTCCTCCTGCCAGAGCCCCCGTTCGGTGTCGTAGACCAGCAGCCGCACGGCCTGGGCTTCGCCGCTGCCCCGCACGAGGTGCAGATAATACCGCCCGTCCAGCGCGCCGCCCAGCGCCGACTTCACGTTCCGCAGCCGGGCCGGGTCGAGGGCCGTCGAGACTTTGGTAGGGATGCTGCCGTCCCAGGCCATCACGCCGTCGGGCGAGAGATAATAAAGCGTCTCGTTGATGACGCAGAGGCTCCGGGCAGCGCCCTTTGCCACGCCCCGGCAGCGCAGGCTGCTGAGCTGGAAATCCGAGGGCTTGGAGCCGTAAAGCTTGTGAAGGGTGTTTTCCTTGAAGAAAAGCGCGTATCCCATACAGGTAGCCGCGCCGGTAAATGCCCCGTCGCTGCCCACGGTCACGGCATAGCTGTCGGCGGCAATGCCCCGGTAGGAAAACCAGTTGGTGGGGTCACCCAGCTTGCAGGCGTAGATGACGTTCTCCTTGTTGGAGCATCCCCACACCCGGTTGTCGCACTCGGTCAGGTAGTCCATGTCCGGCACCCGGCGTTCCAGCTCCACCACCTCTGCCGAGACGAACTCCCGGCTGACGCTGCCGTCCAGACTCACCCATCTTACCGCTGCGCCGGTGCGGGTCAGACAGCCATAGAACCACTCGCCGCCCGGGTCTGCCTTGACGCGCAGAGCATCTGTGCCGGCGTCGTAGACGATGCGGTCGCCGTCCAGCTCGTTCCACTGCCCGGCCTGTTCCGCTGCAGAGCCGGTGAGGGTCACGGTGTCCTCTGCCGCAAAGTCTGTTCCCACCCCCTTTGCCGAGATGCGGCAGTAGTTCAGCACCACCGCCGACCAGTTGCCGGACGCCTCACTATATACTTCCAGCGTGCTCTCGCTGCTCCATGGCTTTTCCGGGTCTTCCACCCGCAGAAAAAGCTGACCGTCCGTCGGCTTGTCGGGCTCAGCAGGGCCGCAGCCACTCACCTCGTAGACCTTGCCCTCCGCGTCGCAGGGTGCAAACTCTACGCTGGTGTTTTTGCCCGACCACACCGCGCCCAGAGCGCTCACCTTCCGGCTGGCAGTGTCGAAAGCCAGCTTGTCCGGGAAGATCAGGATCTTCGTTCCGATGCCCACCAGCGTTTTCTTGCCGTTCTCCACGGCGTCTTTCAGGGTCACTTCCATCTCATCAGCGTCATCCGGCGTGTAGACGAGGTCTCTGCCGCAGACGGTCAACAGGCCGTTCAGGTGATACATCCCGTTCAGGTCTGCTTCCTCCCGCAGCTTCCGCCGGGGCAGACGGGTGCTCAGGGCCGGGAAATTCCGGGCCGAAAAGTTGATGCCCGCGCTGTACTCTGCCTCGGTGCAGCTGTACGTCTCGTTCAGCCCGCCGAACACCCGTAGCATGTTCCGGGTGTTTTTCAGGCCGTTCCGGTTCGAAAGTATCATCTTTCTCCCTCCTTACCAACGCCAGCTGCAGCCCCGGGTGGGCAGATTCTTCCGCCGCAGCCACGCGGCCAGTTCGGCTAAGATGCTGTTGTACTGAGCCTGCTCACCGGCGTACCGGTCGTTCTCGCCCAGCGCGGCGTCCGTCATGGCGCACAGATAGTGCGGGTACAGGCTGTCGAAGGGCGGCGGCACCAGCAGCACGTCGTCATCCCGCAGACCGTTGTCCCACGCAATGTCCGCGCCCACGCCCTCCCGGCTGTCGGCGCTGCTGGGCCGGAAAAATTTCTCCCGCAGCATCCCGTCCACCTCGCACAGCCAGCGCTGCCGGGTGCGGGCCGCGACACGGCTGCCCGGGCGCAGCTCTTCGGCTCGCTCCATCGCTTCTCCTACCGTCATAAAAAGCCTCCTTTCGCTTTTTCCAAAAAGGCCCGGCAGAAGCGGCCTTCTCCGCCGTTTCTGCCGGGCCGCGTTGTCTTATTTTACTGGGCCGCAGTCTCTGCCGCAGCGATGCGGGCGGCGGTGTACTCGTCCTGCTGCTGGCTGTGTTCCAGCACCTCGGCCACCTCAGGCGGCACTTCCACCTCCACGCCCCGGCGGATCTTGTAGTTCACGCCGTTGACGCTCACGAACAGATCGCCCTTGTACCGGCTGTTGTCCTTGAACAGCCGGATGCGGACATTCTTCTTTTCTGCCATAGCTTCTCCTTTCCGGCTGGCTCAGTTTGCCGCCGCAGTGGTGGAATAGCTGGACACGCTCTCGATGCGCACCATGTACTGCTCCACCAGACGCTCGGCGGCACGCATACCCTTCCAGCCCACAGAGGCGCGCTGGTTCAGCGGATCGTCGGCGGGCTTTTCCCCGCCGCCCCGGCGCGGCGGGGCGATGGGGCGGGACATGCAGAAATACCGGCTCTCGTCGGCCACATGGTCCTCCTGCCGGGTGTCCACGTCCTCCGCGTCCGTCTGGTCGAACAGAAGCTCCGGAATTGTCCGGATAAACGCCCGGCACCCGGAGAACACATACAGCATGGGATACCCCTGCTCATCGAAGCTCATGCGGTAGTGCAGCTGCATCCACCCGGGGATCCGGCGGTTATCCCCCCGGGTGAAATAGACCCGGTGGCGCAGGGCCGTCTCATAGATGCTCTCGCCCCGGCTGGTGTCCCAGATGGCCGGGTCCGCCACCCCCTGAATCTCCCGGCCCTTCAGCCAGGGGTGGGTGTCCTCGATCCGGCGGATCTCCGCAAACTGCTTCTCAGGCGTCCACCGGACGCCCACATCCGGCTCCCCGGTGCAGCCGTACAGCTCTAAAATCCGATAGATCACCCCGTCATAATCCACTGCCCACCAGCCGCAGGAGAAGGGCTTGGCATAGCCGAAGTCATAGCTGCGGTAGACGGGCCACTCCCGGGGGATGTCGAAGGGGGCGATGACATGGGTGAACCGCCGGTCCTGATAGTGGGCGGGGTCGTTGGTAAATTCCTGGAACACCTGCCCCTGGAACACGTCCCACTTGCCCTCCAGCCAGGCGTCCCGCAGCCGCCGGGGCAGGGCCTCCAGCTGGCGCAGATAGTCCGGCTGCTTTTTCAGCAGGGCCCGGTTGTCGGTGACCTTGGCGGGGATGAACACATAGTCATCGGGGTTTTCCCCCGCCTGGAACCGCCGGTCGATGAACAGGCGCTTGATATAGCTGTGCCCCGGCCCGCCGGGGTTGCAGGTGTAGTACAGCCGCTTGGGAAATTCGTTGACGCCCCGCAGGCAGGCGGCAAACTGCCGCAGCCATTCCTCCTTCAGCTGGGTGGCCTCGTCCAGGAAGATCACGTCGTATTCCGCCCCCTGATAGCGGTCCATGTCGCCGTCGGCGGCGCAGTAGCCGAAGTCCAGGACGCTGCCGTTGGGGAAAACGAACTGCCGGGCGGTGGCCCGGTATTCCGCAAGACCGGCCAGCTCCTGCCGCAGAAAGCGGATGTGGTTGGCCTCCAGCTCCTGATAGGTCCGGCGCACCAGCAGCAGACGGATCCCCGGATAGCGCAGGGCCAGCAGCTTGGCCTTGGCGCGGACGGCCCAGCTTTTGCCGCCGCCCCGGGCCCCGCCGAAGGCCACATACTTCTTCCGGCACCGCAGAAACTCCTGCTGGCGGGGGTTGGGCCGGTCCATGGTGAGAATTTTTTCCGTCACAGGCTCCAGTCCTCCGTTTCCTCCGCCAGCTCCACCCGGACCACGCCGCCGCCGGGCTGCTGCCCCTCCAGGGTCTGCTGAAGGTTCATCAGCTCCCGCAGAACGGCGGTGAGCTCCTTGATCTCCCGGGTGTCCAGGTCCTCCGCCAGCCGCCGCTCCGCCTGGCGGCGCAGCCGGGCCGCCAGATTTCGCAGCCGGGCATTGGCCCGCTGGTCGTTGGTGCCGTGCCAGCCCTCCAGCACCGCCCGGCGGCCGATGGCCGAGGAGGAGACGCCGTATTTTTCCGCCAGGCGGCGATAGCTCCAGCCCTGGGCGTTGAGCCTCTGCAGCTCCTCCCAGGGGATGTCCTCCCGTCTCACCATGGGGCCGCCTCCTCTCCGCATAGACAGTCGGCGAAGTAGCTCTCGGCGTAGTCCGCCAGGCAGTCCCGGCAGACGGTGCGGCCGTTGATGCGGTAGTAGGCCTGGCCCTGATAAATCTCGCCGCCGCACAGGTCGCAGACGGCCGCAGTGCAGCAGCCGTCCTCCTCATAAATTCTGGGAAATCGCATGTTGATCTCCTCCTTTCACCTGTACCGGGACAAAAGGGGAGTGGTGCCCATCCGGTTGCCGGAATCGGGGCAACGGTGGCGGAAATGGGACGATTCCCGGGCCCTGCAGGCGGTTGCCGGAAACCATCCCATTCTTGCGGCCTGCCCATCACCAATCCACGTATTTGGCTATGCGGTCGGGGTTGGTGACCTGGGTCTGGGCCGGGGGCCTGCTCCAGCGCTCCCAGGACTCCGCACTGCGGCAGGCGGCCTTCCAGTCCCGCATGGGGGCCTTTCCCACCATCCAGCCCCGGGCCTGGTAAAAGTCGATGAAGGCCTGGGGCTCCACCGGCGAGCGTCTCTGCAAAACATAAGCCCGCACTTCATCCAGGGTGGGTGGGACAAAGCGCCCTCCGGCGCTGCCGTCTCCACCTCCCGTCCGGTCCGATTCCGTCTCGTCCGGTTCTGTTCCGTCCTGTCCGGTTCCGTCCGGTTCCGTTTCGTTCCGTTCAGTGGTTTCGGCTTCCGAAACCGGGGTTTCGGCGGGGCTTTTCCGGGGACGCCCGCCCTTTTTCCCGACGGCGGCGTCGTTCTGGTTCCGGATGAACTGGGCCCGCAGCACCTGATAGACCACCCCGGCGCCGCCGGTAAGATCGGTTTCCGTGCCGCTGCGCATAAAGCGCATGGCGGCCAGCACTGCCTGGCCTACCTCCTGGTCCGTCAGCAGCTCCAGCATTTCCAGCTGGTCATCGAACAGGGGAATGTGTTTTTTCTTGGCCATAATGAACCACCTCCTGCATTCCCCCGGAAAAACCGCCGTCCGTTGCCCGTCTGCGGACAACCGCCCATGAAAAAATGCCGTATTACGCGCCCCACCCCGCTGCGTCTGCCGGGAACCACGGGGCGGGGGAGTGCATAGGATGATGGCGGAGAGGGAGTTTTCCGCTCTCCGCATTGTCTCATACAAAAACCTGTTAAAAAGTTTTTAACAGCGCCGAAGTATGATACCAAAACCTGTTAAAAAGCTTGAAAAGCTTTTTATAGCACCGAAGGTGCGTC
>ERZ826613.3133-NODE-3133-length-14410-cov-4.692093_pt1 | contig 14410 bp, 8 predicted proteins | sample MGYA00519925_ERZ826613 | MGnify/ENA primary metagenome ERZ826613 (study PRJEB31778, sample SAMEA3449236) | human gut metagenome | biome: human gut; feature: human-associated habitat; material: faeces | place: United Kingdom | collected 2010/2012 ... | reverse complement strand
AGTACAGGCCGATGAGAATCAGAGAAACAACCATTCCCGAAACTCCGTAATAAACCAGCTTCTTGCGGCCTACCTTATCAATGATGACAAGAGCCAGAACGGTGGTCAAGGTGTTGACTAGTCCTACCAGAACTTGGTAAAATGAAAGTTAACTGTTTGCATAGCTGTATTATGGTAGAAAAGTTTTATCTTTATCGCGTTAAACTAACTAATACCCCCATTATGAGAAGAATTTTTTATTTACTTTTCCTTGTCTTATTAGGCTATTCTTTTGACGTAAAAGCTTCAGACACAGTGTTTATCCATGAAACACAAATCCCGGTTTTGATAGAGCGGCAGGACAATGTTCTGTTCTATATCCGGTTGGATGCAAAGGAAAGCAAGATGCTCGATGAAGTTGTTTTAGATTTCAGTAAAAGTACCAACTTAGCGGATGTCCAGGCAATCAAACTCTATTATGGAGGAACAGAGGCCTTACAAGATCAAAACAAAAATCGCTTTGCCCCTGTAGAGTACATATCCAGCCATCGACCGGGTGCGACATTGGCGGCTAATCCTTCCTATTCCATAAAATGTGCAGAGGTCGGACCATCGGAAAAAGTTGTATTAAGAGGTAATTACAATTTATTTCCAGGTGTCAACTTTTTTTGGATCAGTTTGCAGATGAAAACAGATGCCTCTTTGCATACTAAAATAGTCTCTGATTTACATGCTGTAAAAGTGGATGGGAAAGAACTCTATTGTAAATTTATTTCCCCGAAAGATATTACTCACCGGATGGCAGTCGGAGTTCGTCATGCTGGTAATGACGGTTCTGCTTCCTTCCGTATTCCCGGATTAGTGACAACCAATAAAGGAACATTATTGGGAGTGTACGATGTCCGATATAATAGTAGTGTCGATTTACAGGAATATGTAGATGTGGGTTTGAGTCGTAGCACTGACGGAGGGAAGAGCTGGGAGAAAATGCGTCTTCCGCTTTCATTTGGTGAGTATGGCGGTTTGCCTAAAGCACAGAATGGGGTAGGAGATCCCTCTATTTTGGTAGATACTCAAACGAATACCGTCTGGGTGGTTGCAGCATGGGCACATGGTATGGGTAATCAACGTGCCTGGTGGAGCTCCCATCCGGGAATGGATATAAACCATACCGCACAGCTGGTATTGGCAAAGAGCACAGACGATGGTAAAACATGGTCGAAACCGATCAATATAACAGAGCAGGTAAAAGATCCGTCCTGGTATTTTCTCCTTCAAGGACCCGGACGTGGAATAACGATGAGCGACGGCACATTAGTATTTCCAACGCAGTTTATAGACTCTACCCGTGTTCCGAATGCAGGAATCATGTATAGTAAAGACCGGGGGAAAACGTGGAAAATGCACAATATGGCACGAACAAATACAACGGAAGCACAAGTTGCGGAAATAGAACCGGGAGTATTGATGCTGAATATGCGTGACAATAGAGGAGGAAGCCGGGCTATTGCCATAACGAAAGATTTGGGAAAAACCTGGACAGAACACCCGTCTTCACGTAAGGCACTTCAGGAACCGGTATGTATGGCCAGTCTGATTCATGTCGATGCCAAGGACAACGTTTTGAATAAAGACCTCCTGTTGTTTTCAAATCCGGATACGACTAAAGGGCGCAATCATATAACAATAAAAACAAGTCTGGATAAAGGACTTACCTGGTTGCCCGAACATCAAATCATGCTCGACGAAGCAGAAGGATGGGGATATAGTTGCCTGACAATGATTGATAAAGAGACAATCGGTATTCTATATGAGAGCAGTGTGGCACACATGACTTTTCAGGCGGTGAAATTAACAGATTTGTTAGGAATGAAATGATAGATATAATAGCGGTTAAACTATCCGATATGATAAAAGAATAAAACCGTATATTTATCGTGGCGTGCAAAAACAACATATTTTGTTAAATTATCAGTGAAATTTGCTGAAAAAATAATATCTTTGAATCCGTTAATATCTAATGCCCCACTATGATGATTAATTTGATCGGAAAAAAGGCTCAAATAGCATGTGAACTACTATGTTGTTGCAGTATGGCATATGCACAGAGCAATGACAATTCCGAAGTTGTCGTTCTAAATACAGGCTGGGAGTTTTCCCAGGCAGGGACGGAGCTGTGGCGACCGGCACAGGTTCCGGGTACCGTTCATCAGGATCTTATCAACCATAAACAACTTCCCGATCCTTTTTATGGCATCAATGAACAAAAGATTCAGTGGGTGGAAAATGAAGACTGGGAATACCGAACTGCTTTTACAGTTACCCCCGAACAACTGAAACGGGATGACGCCCAATTGGTTTTTGAAGGTCTTGACACGTACGCCGATGTATACCTCAATGGAGCACTGTTGCTGAAAGCCGATAACATGTTTGTCGGCTATACCATACCCGTCAAGTCCCAACTCCGTATCGGAGAAAACCTTCTTCACATCTATTTTCATTCCCCCATCCGGCAGACACTGCCTCAATATAACTCGAACGGATTCAACTATCCGGCAGACAACGACCATCACGACAAACATTTAAGCATATTCTCCCGTAAAGCCCCTTACAGCTATGGCTGGGACTGGGGAATCCGCATGGTGACCAGCGGCATCTGGCGTCCGGTGACCATCCGTTTTTATGACGCAGCTTCTATCAGTGACTACCACGTAAAACAACTCGCACTGACCGACCAGCTCGCAAACCTGTCTAATGAATTAGAAATAAACAACATACTCCCCCGGCCACTTCAGGCAGAGGTGAGAATCAATACCTCATTCGAAGGAAGTGCAGAAAAAAGCATCAGCCAGGCAATCACCTTACAGCCCGGAATCAATCATGTTTCCATACCTTCCGAAGTGGCATCTCCCGTACGTTGGATGCCGAATGGATGGGGAAAGCCCGCCCTGTATGATTTCTCCGCTCAAATCATAGTAGAAGATAAAGTCGTAGCCGAGCAATCGCACCGGATAGGACTGCGTACTGTTCGCCTCGTTAATGAAAAAGATAAAGACGGAGAATCCTTCTATTTTGAAGTAAATGGTGTACCTATGTTTGCCAAAGGAGCCAATTACATCCCCCAGGATGCACTCTTGACTAACGTCACTACCGAACGCTACCAAACCTTATTCCGCGACATCCGCGAAGCGAACATGAATGTCATTCGTGTATGGGGAGGTGGAACGTACGAAGATGACCGTTTCTATGACCTGGCAGATGAAAACGGAATACTGGTGTGGCAAGACTTCATGTTTGCCTGCACTCCCTATCCGTCCGACCCCACCTTTCTGAAAAGGGTAGAGGCGGAAGCCTGCTATAACATCCGTCGCCTTCGCAATCATGCTTCCCTGGCGATGTGGTGCGGCAATAACGAAATACTGGAAGCCTTAAAATATTGGGGATTCGACAAGAACTTCCCGCCCGAAATCTATCAGGAAATGTTTCGAGGCTACGACAAACTGTTCCATCAGCTCCTTCCAGCCAAGGTTAAGGAACTGGATGCCGACCGTTTCTACATACACAGCTCCCCGTATTTTGCCAACTGGGGGCGTCCTGAATCCTGGGGGATAGGAGACAGCCATAACTGGGGAGTCTGGTATGGTCAAAAAACATTCGAGTCACTCGATACAGACCTGCCCCGTTTCATGAGCGAATTCGGTTTTCAGTCCTTCCCGGAAATGAAGACCATCTCCACTTTCGCCGCTCCGGAAGATTATCAGATAGAATCGGAAGTGATGAATGCTCATCAGAAAAGCAGCATCGGCAACGCCCTGATTCGTACCTACATGGAGCGCGACTATATCATCCCCGAAAAATTTGAAGACTTTGTCTATGTCGGACTAGTGCTGCAAGGACAAGGAATGCGTCACGGACTGGAAGCACACCGCCGGAACCATCCTTACTGTATGGGTACCCTGTATTGGCAACTGAATGACAGCTGGCCGGTAGTATCCTGGTCGAGCATCGACTATTACGGTAATTGGAAAGCCCTGCATTACCAAGCCAAACGAGCCTTTGCTCCAATCCTCATCAATCCTATCCGGCAAAACGACAGCCTCAATATCTACCTGATTTCCGACTGTCCGGACACCAAAGACCACCTGATGTTGGAAATGAAAGTAACAGACTTTGACGGAAAGAAACAAGGCAAGCCTATACGACTCAACACATTGACAGTTCCGGCTAACACTTCCCAATGCGTGTACCGTATAAAAACCGACACCTGGCTATCACCGGAAGAACAGCAACGCTGTTTCATGCAACTGACCCTGAAAGACAAGGCAGGAAACACCCTTGCCGAAACCGTATATTTCTTTAGAAAAACAAAAGACCTGCTTCTGCCTGAAACAACCGTTTCCTGCAAGATGAAACAGAAAGACGGCATGTGTGAACTGACATTGTTTTCTCCCGCTCTTGCAAAAGATGTCTTTATTGAAATTCCTTTGCAGGGAGCCCGTTTCAGCGACAACTTTTTCGACCTTCTTCCCGGAGAACGTAAAACGGTCGTCATCACTTCTCCCCAAATAAAGAAAGGAGAGGAGCTGCCTTTGACAATCAAACATATTCGTGAAACTTATAATTAATCTATTAATAACTTAACACTTAATTTTTTAGTTTATGAAGCAACTCTTTAAATTAACCGGATGTCTGGCACTAGCAGGACTTTTTGCCTCTTGCCAATCGGCGCAACAGGAAGCCAACTACCAGATCATCCCCATGCCACAAGAAATTGTAACCGCTCAAGGAAGTCCCTTCATCCTCAAGAGCAGTGTGAAAATTCTCTATCCGGAAGGAAACGAGAAGATGCAACGCAACGCAAAGTTCCTGGCAGACTATCTGAAAACGGCTACCGGAAAAGATTTCGCCATTGAAGCCGGAACAGAAGGTAAAAACGCAATCGTACTGGCATTAGGCACGGAGAACGAAAATCCGGAATCCTACCAGATGAAAGTTACCGGTGACGGAATCACGATTACCGGTCCTACGGAAGCCGGCGTATTCTATGGCATCCAGTCCCTGCGCAAATCATTGCCTGTGGCTGTCGGTGCGGATATTGCCATGCCAGCCGTAGAAATCAATGACGCTCCCCGCTTTGGCTATCGTGGCGCGCATTTCGATACCAGCCGTCATTTCTTTACCGTGGATGAAATAAAGACCTACATCGACATGCAGGCTTTACATAACATGAACCGCCTCCACTGGCATATCACCGACGATCAGGGCTGGCGTCTGGAAATCAAAAAATACCCGAAACTGACTGAAATCGGTGCTAACAGAACAGAAACAGTCATCGGACGTAACTCCGGCGAATACGACGGCAAACCTTACGGTGGATTCTACACCCAGGAACAAGCCAAAGAAATTGTAGATTATGCAGCCGAACGCTACATCACCGTTGTTCCCGAAATCGACCTTCCGGGACACATGCAAGCTGCCCTTGCCGCTTACCCTGAACTGGGTTGTACCGGTGGTCCATACGAAGTATGGAGACAATGGGGTGTATCCGAGGATGTGCTTTGCGCCGGAAACGACCAAGTATTGAAATTCTTGGAAGATGTTTATGGTGAATTGATTGAAATCTTCCCATCACAATATATTCATGTAGGGGGCGACGAATGCCCGAAAGTAAGATGGGAAAAATGTCCGAAGTGCCAGGCACGTATCAAAGCATTGGGATTGAAGTCAGATCAGAGCCACAGCAAAGAAGAACGTTTGCAGAGCTTTGTCATCAACCATATTGAGAAATTCCTGAACGACCACGGACGTCAAATCATCGGTTGGGATGAAATCCTCGAAGGCGGACTTGCTCCGAATGCTACCGTGATGTCATGGCGTGGTGAGAAAGGTGGTATCGAAGCTGCGAAGCAGAAACACGATGTCATCATGACACCGAACACCTATCTGTATTTCGACTACTACCAAGCTAAAGACATCGAAAACGAACCGTTCGGTATCGGTGGTTATCTGCCGATGGAAAGAGTGTATAGCTACGAGCCGATGCCGGCTTCTCTTACTCCGGAAGAACAGAAATACATCAAGGGAGTGCAAGCCAACCTCTGGACAGAATACATCGCTACCTTCCCGCATGCACAGTACATGGTATTGCCTCGTTGGGCTGCTTTGTGTGAAATTCAGTGGTCCAGCCCCGAAAAGAAAAACTATGCCGACTTCCTGTCCCGTCTTCCACAACTGATTAAGTGGTACGATGCAGAAGGATACAATTACGCTAAACACGTATTTGACGTACAAGCCGAGTTTGACCCGAATCCGGCAGAAGGAACAATGGACGTTACCCTGTCTACCATCGACGGTGCCCCTGTTTACTATACATTAGACGGCACAGAACCTACTGCCGCTTCCCCCGTTTACGAAGGAGTATTGAAAATCAAGGAAAATGTAACCCTGTCCGCCAAAGCCATTCGTCCCAACAGCGAAAGCAAGACAGTGACAGAGAAGATTGATTTCAGCAAATCCAGCATGAAGCCGATTGTAGCCAATCAGCCTATCAATGAACAATACCTGTTCAAAGGAGCTTCCACTTTGATAGATGGTCTGAAAGGAAATAGCAGCTATAAGTCAGGCCGTTGGATCGCTTTCAACGGAAACGACATGGATATGACTATCGACCTCCAGCAACCTACTGAAATCTCAAGCGTGGCAATCTCTACCAATGTAGCAAAAGGGGACTGGGTATTTGATGCCAGAAACCTGTCCGTAGAAACTTCAGATGATGGCAAGACTTTCAAAAAGATTGCTTCCGAAGAATATCCGGAGATGAAAGAGACAGACAAAGACGGAATCGTTGAGCATAAACTTACCTTTGCTCCTGTGACCACCCAATATGTGAGAGTCATTGCTTCACCGGAGAAATCACTTCCGGCATGGCATGGAGGAAAAGGTAAAAATGCATATTTATTTGTAGACGAAATCAAAATTGATTAATGAATATAAGAAAAGAATACCCTAAAGTTTGTCTTTTCTTATGGATATTAGGGATGTGCTTTCATGCACATCCCATTCTGGCACAGTCCGTCATACCTGTCCCATTAAAAATGGAGCAGGGGACGGGCTCTTTTTTACTGTCAGAAAAGACTAAACTTTATACAAACCTGCAAGGTGGAGAAGCGGAACTCTGGGAGAATTACCTGAAAGCATTACCTGTTCAGCTGAAAGAAGCGAGAATGAAAGACAGGAAACAGATGCTTTTCTTATTGATAACCCCCAAGACCCCCCAATTGCCATCACCGGAAAGCTATACACTCTCCGTCACCTCTCAACGAATCGAGATCCGGGCAACTTCGGGAGCCGGATTATTCTATGGAATGCAAACCCTGTTACAGTTGATGCAACCGGCAAGCACAGGCAGCTATTCCGTACCCTCTGTCGAGATAGAAGACACCCCTCGTTTTGCTTATCGCGGACTGATGCTGGACGTATCCCGTCATTTCTCTACCAAAGAGTTTATAAAGAAGCAGATAGACGCATTGGCATATTACAAAATCAACCGTTTGCACCTGCACCTGACCGATGCGGCAGGCTGGCGGCTTGAAATCAAGAAATACCCTTTACTGACCGATTTTGCAGCCTGGCGTACAGACCCCACCTGGAAGAAATGGTGGAACGGCGGACGTAAATACCTCCGTTACGATGAACCCGGAGCTTCCGGCGGCTATTACACCCAGGACGATATTCGTGAAATACTGGAGTATGCCCGTCAGCATTACATCACGGTGATTCCGGAGATTGAAATGCCTTCCCATTCGGAAGAAGTGCTGGCTGCCTACCCGCAGCTATCCTGTTCGGGAGAACCTTACAAGAACTCCGATTTCTGTGTCGGTAATGAAGAAACTTTCACCTTTCTGGAGAATGTACTGACGGAAGTCATGGAACTTTTCCCTTCCGAATACATTCATGTAGGAGGTGATGAGGCCGGCAAATCGGCTTGGAAGACCTGTCCGAAATGTCAGAAGAGAATGAAAGACGAGCATCTGGCCAATGTAGACGAGCTGCAAAGCTATCTGATACACCGTATCGAAAAGTTCCTCAACAATCACGGACGCCGTCTCTTGGGATGGGACGAGATTCTGCAAGGAGGTATCGCGCCCAATGCAACCGTTATGTCGTGGCGTGGAGAAGAGGGTGGTATTGCTGCCGTCACCTCCGGCCATCATGCCATCATGACACCGGGTGCATACTGTTATCTGGACAGCTATCAGGACGCCCCGTACTCCCAGCCGGAAGCTATCGGTGGCTACCTGCCATTGAAGAAAGTATATGCCTACGATCCTGTCCCCGCTTCCTTAACTGCGGAGCAGGCAAAGTTAGTCTATGGTGTGCAGGGTAACCTATGGGTGGAATATATCCCCACTCCCGAACACGTGGAATATATGATTTATCCCCGTATGTTGGCATTGGCGGAAGTAGCCTGGTCGGCTCCGGAACGTAAGTCGTGGCCCGATTTCCATACCCGCGCACTGTCAGCAGTGGCCGATTTACAGAAAAAAGGATACCATCCTTTCGATTTGAGCAAAGAAATCGGCAGCCGTCCCGAATCTCTTCAACCAGTCAACCATTTGGCGCTCGGTAAAAAAGTGACCTATAACTCCTCCTATAGCCCCCATTATCCCGCACAAGGCAACACAGTCCTGACAGACGGCATACGTGGTGACTGGACTTACGGTGATGGTTCATGGCAAGGATTTATCTCGGACAACCGTCTCGATGTGACGATTGATATGGAAAAAGAAACCCCTATCCATTCCATCACCGCCGCTTTTATGCAAGTGGTCGGCGCGGAAGTATTCCTGCCGGAGACAGTGATTATTTCCATTTCCGATGATGGAATTAACTTCACGGAGTTGCAAAAACAACACTTTGAAGTGAGCAAAGAAACCCCTATCCGGTTTACGGATATTTCATGGCAGGGAGAAGCAAAAGGAAGATACGTACGTTACCAGGCACAGGCCGGAAGCGAATTCGGAGGTTGGATATTTACGGATGAGATAATCGTGAAATAGACATTGTCAATATCATTTATGAATAAAAGAGGGAATCTACTCAACCAGATTCCCTCTTTTATTGTTATATTTGTATTATTACCTTAAAAACTAAGAATATGGTACAACACGCTAGACTCATTTTCTACAGCCTTCTTCTTCTGGTAATCCCGTGCGAGAGCACCTTGGCGCAGAAGATCCCCGTCACGCCCATAGACTCATTGATAACAGTTGGATATGCCACCGGAAGTTTGAAAACCCTCTCCGGTTCCGTAGAGAAGATTACGGAGACACAGATGGATAAAGACCAGATAACGAACCCTTTGGAAGCAATCCGCGGACGTGTGCCGGGCTTGACTATCCAACGCGGGTCAAATGGTCCGGCAGCCTTGGATGCAGTACGCCTGCGGGGAACTACCTCACTGACCAGTGGCAATGACCCTTTGATAATCGTCGACGGAGTATTTGGTGACTTGAGTATGCTCACCTCCATTTACCCTACGGATATTGAGAGCTTCACCATTCTGAAAGACGCTTCCGAAACCGCACAATACGGTTCACGAGGAGCTTCCGGTGTGATTGAGGTCACCACCAAAAAAGGAATGAGCGGCAGAACACAGGTAGCCTACAACGGTAGCTTCGGAGTTTCCACCGTCTACAAGAATCTGAAAATGCTGTCCGGCGATGAGTACCGTCGTGTCGCCTCGGAGCGTGGCATTTCCATTCTGGATAAAGGAAACAATACCGATTTTCAGAAAGAGATTGAACAGACAGGACTACAACAAAACCATCACGTCGCCTTTTATGGCGGTTCCAGTGAATCCAGCTATCGTGTTTCCCTCGGTTTCATGGACCGTCAGGGAGTGATTCTGAATGAAGACATGAAAAACTTCACTTCGAATATGAACATGAATCAGCAGATGTTCGACGGCTTCCTGAACTGCGAGCTGGGAATGTTCGGTTCCATTCAGAAGAATCATAATCTGGTGGATTATCAGAAAACGTTCTATTCGGCAGCCACATTCAACCCCACCTATCCCAACCATAAAGACCCCGTCACCAATTCCTGGGACGGAATAACGACCGCCAGCCAAATCACCAATCCATTGGCATGGATGGAAGTGCAGGATGATGATGCCACTTCGCACATCAGCACGCACGCCCGTCTGACTTTCAATCTGCTGGAAGGACTGAAACTAAACCTCTTCGGCGCCTATACCTATAATATCGTGGAAAATTCGCAATACCTCCCCACCTCCGTCTGGGCGAACGGTCAGGCTTACAAAGGAACCAAAAAGCGAGAATCCTTGTTGGGCAACATGATGCTGACCTATAAGAAAAACTGGAAAAAACATTTCTTTGACGTGCTGGCACTTGCCGAACTTCAAAAAGAAACCTACACGGGATATTATACGACAGTAAGCAATTTCAGCACCGACAAATTCGGGTATAATAATCTTCAGGCAGGCGCACTCCGCTTGTGGGAAGGCACTAATTCATACTACGACCAACCCCGTCTGGCATCCTTCATGGGACGTTTCAACTATACATATGCCGACCGCTACGTATTGACGCTGAACGCCCGTACAGATGCTTCCTCTAAATTCGGAGCGAACCATAAATGGGGATTCTTCCCCTCCGCATCTGCCGCATGGGTGATTAGTGAGGAAGAATTTATGAAGCACTTGCCGATGGTAGACAATCTGAAATTCCGTATCGGCTATGGTCTGGCAGGCAATCAGAGCGGGATTGACTCATACACTACATTGAACCTTGTAAAGCCGAACGGTGTAGTCCCCGTCGGAAACTCCGCCGTCGTATCTTTAGGAGACTTGCGGAACACGAATCCCGACCTGAAATGGGAAGTGAAACATACCTTTAATACCGGTATCGACGTAGCTCTTTTCGGCAACCGCCTGCTGCTTTCCGCCAACTATTACAACTCCCGAACCACAGACATGCTTTACCTTTACAACGTAAGCGTACCGCCTTTCACCTATAACACCTTGCTTGCCAACATCGGTTCCATGCGCAACTGGGGTACGGAAATCGCCATCGGCATCACCCCTTTGAAGACGAAGGATATGGAACTGAATATCAATGCCAATATCACTTTCCAGCGCAACAAACTGCTCTCTTTAAGCGGTATGCACAATGGTGAAATGCTTTCTGCCCCCGAATATAAAAGTCTTGCCGGCCTCGACGGAGCCGGCTTTCACGGAGGATACAACCACATCGTATATCAGATGGTGGGTCAACCGTTGGGCGTGTTCTATCTTCCCCACAGTACAGGACTCGAATCCGACGGAAACGGTGGATACACCTATGGCATCGCCGACCTGAATGGCGGAGGTGTCAGCCTTGAAGATGGTGAAGACCGCTACGTGGCAGGACAAGCCGTACCTAAAATGATTCTTGGCTCCAACATCAGTTTCCGCTACAAGCGTTTCGACCTGTCTTTGCAGATTAACGGAGCTTTCGGACATAAAATCTACAACGGAACTTCCCTGACCTATATGAACATGAATATATTTCCCGACTATAACGTAATGAAGAAAGCCCCGAAACAGAACATCAAGGATCAAACCGCCACCGACTATTGGTTGGAAAAAGGAGATTATGTCAACTTCGACTATGTGACGCTGGGTTGGAACGTGCCGATTGAGAAAGTGCAGAAACTGAAGAAATATGTCCGTTCCCTGCGTCTGGCATTTACAGTCAACAACCTGGCAACCATTTCCGGTTATTCGGGACTTTCACCCATGATTAACAGTTCCACGGTGAACTCCACTTTAGGCGTGGATGATAAACGGGGATATCCGTTGGCGCGGACGTACACATTGGGATTGAGTATTAACTTTTAATGGAGGAGGAGATGATGAAACAATATATGAAAAATAAAAGTCGGTTTTTGCAGAAAGAAGAACAGCTTTCAAGGATAGCGGAACTGTTTTCAAAGAAGAACTTACGTCCTTCGGAAGTGTTGGTATTCCTTCTTATAGCGTGTCTGGGCTTATTCTCATGTGATAAGTTCTTGGAGGAAAATCCGAAAGATAAGTTACCCGAAGATGACGTTTACAATACGATCTCGGAAGTATATCTCAATGCAGTAGCTTCGCTTTATACATACGTAGGCGGTTATAGTGATAGTCAGGGATTGCAGGGAACGGGTAGGGGAGTCTACGACCTGAACACCTTTACTTCCGACGAAGCCATTATCCCCACCCGTGGAGGTGACTGGTATGACGGTGGTTTTTGGCAAGGACTTTACCTGCACGATTGGGGAATAGAGAATGATGCCATTCAGGCTACATGGGAATATCTCTATAAAGTCGTCATGTTAAGTAACAAATCACTGGAACGGATAGACAAATTCGCCGAAACTCATTCCGCTACGGAACTACCGGCATACCGCGCTGAAGTACGTGCCATGCGGGCTATGTATTATTATTACCTGATGGATTTGTTCGGACGCATCCCGCTAGTTCAATCCTCTTCCGTAGCAATGAAAGATGTAGTGCAAAGTGAACGGAAAACGGTCTTTGACTTTGTTGTCAAGGAATTGCAAGAGGCGGCTCCTTTGTTGAGCGATGCACATAGCAACCAGTCCGGCCCTTACTATGGCCGTATCACTCGCCCCGTGGTAAGTTTCTTACTGGCCAAACTGGCTTTGAACTCCGAAGTTTATACAGACAATGATTGGACGGACGGACAACGTCCGGATGGAAAAAATATAAAGTTCATTGTGAACGGCAGCGAACTCAATGCTTGGGAAACAGTCATCTACTACTGTGACCAACTCAAGACTATGGGCTACAAACTGGAACCGGAATACGAAACGAATTTCTCCATATTCAACGAACCGTCTGTAGAGAATGTCTTCACTATCCCGATGAACAAAACTCTGTACACCAACCAGATGCAATATCTCTTCCGTTCCCGCCACTATAATCACGCCAAGGCTTACGGACTAAGCGGTGAGAACGGTCCCAGCGCCACCATTGAAGCCCTCGAAACTTTCGGTTATGAAACCGCGGAACAAGATCCCCGTTTTGATATTTGCTATTTTGCAGGAATTGTCCACGACCTGAAAGGAAACATAATCAAACTGGATAATGGAACGGTACTGGAATATCTGCCCTGGAAAGTATCTCTGGATATAACAGATACCCCATACGAACAAACCGCAGGAGCCCGCATGAAAAAGTATGAAGTCGACCCGACTGCCACAAAAGACGGTAAGTTGATGGAGAATGACATTGTATTGTTCCGCTATGCAGACGCTTTATTGATGAAAAGTGAAGCGAAAGTCCGGAACGGAGCAAACGGAGATGAAGAACTCAATGAAATTCGTAGCCGTGTCAACGCTTCTCCCCGCACTGCCACTTTAGAGAATATCCTTGCCGAACGTCAGCTGGAACTGGCTTGGGAAGGATGGAGACGACAGGACTTAGTCCGCTTCGGGAAGTTTACAAGAGCTTACAGCAGCCGCCCGCAACTGCCGGATGAGGCAAGTGGATATACAACTGTATTTCCTATACCGGAGAAAATACGGGTGATGAATGAGAGGTTGAAACAGAATCCGGGGTATTAGGAAGAAATCATAGTGAAAATATGAATACTTCTTTTGGTAGTGTTCATATAATTACTATATTTGTGCAGTAATTAAGTCCAAAGCGTTATGAGTTACAAATCAGTTAAAGACGTTGTAACTATGTTGCTGGAAAACGGTTTTGTTCTAAAAGGTCAGAAAGGTAGCCACATGAAGTTTGAGAAGAACGGTAGGGTAGTTATTGTACCGAATCATAATAGCAAAGGCGTTGAGAAAGGCACTTATTACAGCATTTTGAAACAAGCGGGGCTAAAGTAGCCCCCTTGTTTTCTGTAATTTAATATAGGAGGAGATATGAAAACAGTAGAAGTAATTGTGGAACACGCAGGAAAGAACTTGAGTGCTTATATTGAAGATGCTCCGGTTATCACTGTTGGCAATGACATGAGAGAGATTGAGGACAACATGCGAGAGGCGATTGAATTGTATTTGGAAGATAATTCCAATCCCTGTGAAGTATTGTCCGGAGAGTTTGAATTAAAATTCAAGATTGATGCTGCTACATTTATAAACTATTATAGCAACATCTTCACTAAAGCTGCATTGAGTCGGATTACGGGTATTAATGAACGGCAATTATGGCATTATGCTGCCGGAGTGCATAAGCCTCGCAGGCAACAACTTGAAAAAATACAAAAAGGTATTCAGGCTTTATCAAAGGAATTATCGGCAATCAATTTATTGTAATATATTATTGCTGTCCGATTAAACTCGACAACAATAAAAATTATTGCTGTCCGATTAAACTCGACAACAATAAAAATAGTGTGCTCGACTGCTG
>ERZ826613.3132-NODE-3132-length-14412-cov-2.387268_pt1 | contig 14412 bp, 9 predicted proteins | sample MGYA00519925_ERZ826613 | MGnify/ENA primary metagenome ERZ826613 (study PRJEB31778, sample SAMEA3449236) | human gut metagenome | biome: human gut; feature: human-associated habitat; material: faeces | place: United Kingdom | collected 2010/2012 ... | reverse complement strand
TATACCAAAAAGCATTTATGAAACTACTTTTTTTTGATTTAGAGACTACCGGCATAAAATACTGGAGAAATGGCGTCCACCAAATAAGTGGGGAGATCGTAATTGATGGGGTTACGAAGGAATCTTTTAATTTCAATGTCTGCCCACATCCCCAATGTGAGATAGAGGAAGAAGCGCTTCGCATTTGCAACGTGTCCAAGGAACAGATACAAGCTTATCCTCCCATGCGAGAGGTGTACGTTAAATTCGTGAACATGCTGTCCAAATACGTGGACAAGTTTGATAAAAAAGACAAGTTCTTTCTCGTAGGATACAACAACGCCTCTTTCGATAATCACTTCTTGAAAGCCTTCTTCGTACAGAACGGAGATAATTATTTCTACTCATGGTTCTGGGTGAACTCGATCGACGTAATGGTATTGTCTACCCAGCATTTGATGCGCAAACGGCATGAGATGACAGATTTCAAGCAGGAAACAGTGGCAAGGGCTTTAGGCATACAAATAGATTCCGCTAAATTGCATGACGCATCCTATGATATTCAATTAACCAAAGAAATTTATAATAGGATATCCTCCCTCTCATTTATGGGTTGATTGATTCTTTTTATAAATTATCGTTTTTGACTATAGGTTGATTTAATTATCTTTACGGCGTAGAATCAATTTTTAAGATGTCTGTGAAACATAGTATCCGTATTTTCTTCTTTATTATCGCTCTCGTATATACAGGTTCCTTGACTGCCCAAGAAAAGGCGTATCCGAAAAACGGAGAGGGCATCACTCTTTTTCTCAAACGCTTCAACCGTACCGGCGGGACGTATCAGAAAGAGTTTATCGAGCTTAATAAAGGGAAGTTGGGTAAAAATAACACTCTGCGCATGGGCGTAAAATATACCTTGCCTCCGCTCGCCTCCGCCCCTCAGAAGAAGAATTATCAGCCCCTATTCGGCAAGTCGCTAGCCAGTTACAAAGTAACCTCTTCCGATTTAAAGGGAGCTTGCTTTTATCTGGTCAGCGGTCATGGCGGTCCGGACCCCGGAGCGATCGGTAAAATGGGCTCCCATGAATTGCATGAGGATGAATACGCTTACGACATCATGCTACGTCTGGCACGCAATCTTTTAACGCGAGGCGCAAAGGTACATATTATCATCCAAGACGCAAAGGACGGAATACGTGACCAGCAATTTCTCAATAACAGCAAACGGGAAACTTGTATGGGTAGTCCGATCCCCCTCAGCCAAGTAAGCCGTCTGGATCAGCGTTGCGCCAAGATAAACAGCTTGAGCCGGAAAGATAAAGAAACTTATAAGAGAGCGATATTCATCCATGTGGACAGCCGGAGCCGGCATCAAAGGACCGATGTCTTTTTCTATCATAAGCCCAAGGATCAAGCGAGCAAGCGCTTGGCTAAAACGATGAAATCCACTTTCTCGCGCAAATACAACCGCCACCAGCCGGGCCGGGGATTCTCGGGCACGGTAGACGATCGTAACTTATATGTATTACGTCACACGACCCCGACCTCCGTATTCGTCGAATTGGGCAACATACAAAACCAATACGACCAACAACGGATCATCCTCAGCAACAATCGGCAAGCCTTGGCCAACTGGCTTTGCGAAGGTTTTGTCACGGATTATAATTATTATAGGAAGTAGCATCCCTAATGATCTATTATACTAACACATATCCTGCGGCAGAAATGTTATATGAGCGATCTTAACAGCAATGTAACATATATTTCATTTCTCCGAAATAAGAATATCCGTTCTTTGCCAAAAATAATTATATTTGTATATGGAGAGCCGTAAGGCACTCTTTTAAAAACAGAACAGCTTATGGCAACAACTCGTATTCTTGTAGTGGATGATGAAGAGGATTTGTGTGAGATCCTTAAATTCAACTTAGAAATAGAAGGTTATGAAGTAGATACCGCCTATAGTGCGGAAGAGGCATTAAAAAAGGATCTGACCGTTTACAATTTATTATTGTTGGATGTCATGATGGGAGAAATCTCCGGTTTCAAGATGGCACGTATCCTGCGACAAGATGAGAAGACGGCCAATACCCCTATCATCTTCCTCACGGCCAAAGATACGGAGAACGATATGCTCACAGGGTTCAATCTCGGGGCGGATGACTATATCTCCAAGCCTTTCTCCATCCGCCAAGTGATAGCGCGTGTTAAGGCCGTACTAAGAAGAACTTCCGAGAAATCAAAAGAAAAAGAGATTGAGAAACTCGAGTATGAGACATTAGCTCTTGATACGAAACGCATCAAGGCTACGGTAGACGGGGTGGAAGTTCCATTGACCAAAAAAGAGTTTGAGATACTAAAACTTCTATTGGAAAATAAAGGGAACGTCTTCTCCAGAGAGGAAATACTATCTCGCATCTGGAAAGACGAGGTATATGTTCTAGACCGTACCATCGATGTCAACATCACCCGGTTACGTAAGAAAATAGGTCCTTATGGAAAGAACATCGTAACTCGCTTAGGTTTCGGTTATTGTTTTGAATGCTAATATTGTCGTGAATCATGGTAAAGATAGATGGTGAGAAAAGACACCGGATACCGTTTAGCCAACGGCTTTTCTGGTCGGTCTTTTTTATGTTCTTGGGCTTTACGGTCTGTTTCCTGCTATTCCAATATCAGCGGGAAAGGGAGTTCGCGCAAGAAAAGTTGAACAATGTGTTGAGTAACTATAATTACCAATTATTCCGCAAATGCCAACAAAGTACGGACATCAACAAGACCGTAATAAGTTTCATGGACGATATCCCTCAAAAGGATTTGCGGGTAACCATTATAGATCCATCCGGCGACGTATTGTTTGATAATAGCGGGACGGACGAGTTTAATAACCATAACGACCGGAGCGAGGTACGCAAAGCCCGATTATATAATGAAGGGTTCGCTATCCGTTCCTCGGAATCTACGGGAAAAAGGTATTTCTATTCGGCATCAAATATAGGAGGTTATATTTACCGCTCAGCCCTGCCCTATGATCCATATGTAAGAGGGATATTGACGGTAAACAAGGACTTCATTTATTTCATGGCATTGATGACCTTGATTTTCTTCTTTGTCCTTTCCCGTTTTACTTTCAGCATAGGTAAAACGATATCCAAACTAAGGGATTTCGCCTTAAACGTAGAGAAAGATCGAATGCCTGCGGTCGATTATGTTTTCCCGAATGATGAGCTAGGTGATATCTCACAGAATATCGTAACCTTATACCATCGGCAACAGAAAGCGAAAAACGAGTTATCCATGGAACGGGAAAAGCTTATCAAACATTTCCAATATTCCAAGGAAGGCTTCGCTATGTTTACAAGTGAAGGGCGGGAGATTCTTTCTAACATCCTATTCATTCAATTCATAAATGTCATATCCGACACCCAGATCCACCAAGTGGAAGACGTTACTGATATAGCCGAATTAGAACCAATCCGTACCTTCTTGAATAAGAATATCCGGAATCTGAATCGGAAAAAGAAAGTATTAAGAGAGTCCGTGACTATTGACAAGAACGGTAAAATATTCTTGATCGAATGTATTTTATTCCTCGATAATAGTTATGAGATCTCTATTAATGATATATCCCGTCAAGAAGAAGAAAGCCGGATGAAACGACAGCTTACGCAGAACGTCTCTCACGAGCTGAAAACACCGGTCAGCAGCATTCAAGGGTATTTGGAAACAATCCTATCCAACCCAGATTTGAGTTCGGACAAACGTCAATTTTTCTTGGAACGCTGTTATTCCCAAAGTACCCGCCTTACAGGATTATTACGAGATATTTCCGTATTAAACAGACTTGACGAGGCATCCGAGATGTTCGACCTCACGGAAGTAAATATCACGAAGCTTATCGCCGAGATACAAAAAGAATGCTCCCAAGATATGGAAGAAAAACACATCACGTCGGAAATTATCCTCCCGGGAGATCCGACCGTGTTCGGGAATAACTCCCTACTCTATTCCATATTCCGGAATCTATATGACAATGCGATCGCTTATGCGGGAGAAAACATAAGGATTACCGTCAACTGCTATAAAGAAGATCCTAAATATTATTACTTTAGCTTCTCCGATAATGGAGTGGGTATCCCGGAAGAACATATCAATCGCATATTCGAGCGCTTCTACCGGGTAGACAAGGGACGCAGTCGTAAGATCGGAGGAACCGGATTAGGATTATCCATCGTTAAAAACGGGGTTAATTTTCATAAAGGACAAATATCGGCGAAGAGCAGTCCGGGAAAAGGGGTTACTTTTTTCTTCACTTTGAAAAAGAAACTATAAGGCAGACCTCTAAAATTCCATAACATACGCTTGATATTTAATATTAAAATGTATTTTTGTATTGAACATCATACAATATCATGAGAAATACCTATTTAGTATTATTTATCTATTTAATGATCCCAATGTTTTCTTTAGGGGAAAACACCTATACTACCCAACAAAGGGAAGACAGCCTTTTATCCCTATTAAAGTCCTCGCCAGCCATAAATGAACAGATCGAGTTATATAAGGATTTAGCGACAATGTACAGGCAAATGCCCAAGGAGATTGTTTACCTAAACAAAATGGCAGATGTGGCAAGCTCCACTTCGAAAGGTCATGCTTCCTTATATTACGCATGGGCCAATTTATCCCGCCATTATTACAATATACAAAACAGGGATAGCCTGATTTACTGGTCGCATAAGATAGATTCATTGGCCGCGGCCAAGAATGAGGTTCCGGACGCATTATTCGATGCGCGAGGATTCATTTGCCAAATGGATCTATGGGACGGCAATTATGAGTTAGCGATGAACGGGGCGATCAGCCTATACAACTATGCCCGTGATACAAAGAGTGAATATGGATTGATTTGTTGCAATGAGAACTTAGGTTTAATCTATCAAGAAATACATCGGGATAGTGACGCGATAGTAGCTTATCGGGAAGGTCTCGATTTATTACAGAAACGAGGTGACAATCCGAAATTCGAGATGCAATACATGGGAAACCTCATCGAATCTTATCTACGAACCGATCATTTCACCGAGGCCGAGGAATTATTAACCCGTTACGATGAAATGATCCAAGATAGGGAAAGAGAGAATGAAGAACAAGGCACCGCATTCCCCGTGGATCGTTGCCGTGCGCTAATGTATGTTTTTTATGCGGATATGTATGTCCTTCAAGACAAGCCCAAGAAAGCATTGGAGACCTTGTTGAAGGCGACACCGATCGTAGAGAAAACCGGAGATGATTATACGGAATTCTGCTACAACTTCGTTTTCGCCAAGTATTACTATTTAATAGGTAAGTATGGAAAGGCGCTGAATATCATAGACACAAATAAATTAACAGAAGAAGATATACGAACCTCGGAGCTGAAAGTCGAGATACTCGAAGCATTGGGACGTTATAAAGAAGCGCTCGCATTTAGTAGAGAAGTTGTAGAACATACCAAGATGTTGCATGACGAGGCCTTCAACCGGCAGATCAATCAGCTCCGGACATTACATGATCTAAACAATCAAGAGATGCAGGCATACGAGCTACAGCTACGTGAACAACAACTGCATACCCAAAGGTTGTTAATGATTATTCTACTCGTAGTATCGATCGTTCTTTTAGTGATGCTATACATCGTATACAAGTCCTATCGCTCCGCACGCCGCTACCAACGAGAACTTATGGAAGACAAGGAAGCCTTAGTAGAGTCCGAGCGTCAACTTCGTACAGCCAAAGAGATAGCGGAACACGCCAACCAGATGAAAAGCACGTTTATCGCCAATATCAGCCATGAGATCCGTACGCCGCTTAACGCGATTGTCGGCTTTTCGGAATTAATATCCGATGAATCTATTTCCGCTGGCGAAAAGAAAGAGTTTTTCTCCATTATCAACAATAACTCTTATTTATTACTTAATCTGATAAATGACATTCTTGACCTTTCTCGCCTAGAATCCGGGAATATGAAGTTCATTATAGAGAAGACAAACTTATCGGATTGTTGCCGGAACGCTTTAGCAAGTGTAGAGCACCGGGTCTTTCCGGGTGTTCAATTGACCTATACACCTTCTGAAGACCCCTTACATATCCAGACAGATTCGATACGTCTCCAACAATTATTGATAAACTTATTGACCAATGCCTGCAAGTTCACGAAAGAAGGAGAGATCAACCTATCTTATCAAATAGATGAGGACAAGCAGCATGTACGTATCACCGTAACCGATACCGGATGTGGAATACCGGAGGATAAGCAGAAAGCCATATTCGAGCGTTTCGAAAAGGTAGATGAATACGCGCAGGGTACAGGCTTAGGGTTATCCATCAGCCAAACAATTATCGAGCATTTAGGTGGCTCCATTCAATTAGACCCGACGTATAAGCATGGAGCCCGGTTCATCGTACTCCATCCCTACAACCCTCTTGATAATCCATCATGACGTAAACCACGTCTTGAAATCCGGCACTCTCGCCTTGCTAACCAATATACGGTCCAAGGTCGGTACGATCAAATTGATCGCAAGGCGTCCGTTAAACCAGAGATCGATATCTTGCACCGCCTTTCTGGATATCAAGTATTGACGATTGATCCGGAAGAACAAGGCGGGATCAAGGCTATCGGCGAGCTCATCCAAGGTCTGCGTGAAAAGGTATTCTTTCCCGTCCGTCATCACTGCCTTTACATTTCCGTCCGCTATATAGAAAAATAAGATCATATCCACGGAAACAGGTAGCAGCTTATCCCCTTTCATAGGGATCAAGAAATGCGTTTTATATCCTTCCACCCGCTTCAAGGCTTGCATGACAGCGGAATAATCGATCGCTTCTTTCTCCACAGCCGTCGATTGTAACCGTGACAGCTTATCCAAAGCTTTCCGTATATCATCCGCGTCGATCGGTTTCAGCAGATAATCTACGCTATTCACTTTAAACGCTTTCAGCGCATATTCATCATAGGCTGTCGTGAAAATGACCGGGCAAGAGATATCTACATGACCGAAGATCTCAAAGGCCGAACCATCCGCCAAATGGATATCCAGAAAGATAAGTTCCGGCATTGGACGCGATTGAAACCATTCAACACTATCCGTAATACTATCTAGGACATCGATCACCTCGATATCCGGATCAACCTCTCCCAGCAATGCCATCAAATTACGGACAGCCGCTTTCTCGTCTTCTATTATCAAAGCTTTCATATCAAAGGGATTGTTACGCTGAATATACTAGCATCTTCTTTTATGGAAATATCTTTCTTATACAAGAGGTTATAACGTTTACTCAGGTTCACCAAGCCAATACCGGTGCCTCCGCTATGTGTCAATTTCGGTTGGATGGGATTGCTAACCGTCAAGGAATCATGGTCCGAACGAACGGATATGGTCAATGAATGGCGGTTGCTGATCTCGTTATGCTTCACGGCGTTCTCGATCAAAAGCTGCACCGACATAGGAGGCAGTTGCTTAGACTCGTGCTCCTTCCCTAAGTCTATATCGAAGACCAGATTATCCTCATAGCGCATTTTCAAAAGGAAGATATAAGCGTTCACGAAATCCATCTCCTCCCGTAAAGTAACACTACGGCACTCATTCTCTTGCAAGGTATAACGTAAGACACGGGATAACTCCTGCAAATATTCTTGTGCCTTCCCGGGAGTCTCCCGGATCAAGGAACGGAGCGTATTCAAGGAATTAAATAACATATGAGGATTAAGCTGACTCTTCAACGCCTCATATTGGTTCAATAGATTCTCCGCCCGCAATTGCTGGTTCTCGACCTGTACTTGCTGGCTTTGACGAATCAGGTAAATCATATAGCAACTACCCGTAACGACACACGACATGATAAAATCCCTCAACGGATGCAGATAATGATGTACCAAGGCGTCGATCGCCGGAATATCAAACTGATGGTGCAAGAACACGAAACCTTTTCCTAATAAATTATTCACGCACCAAGTCATTACGAACGAGAGAAGGACCTTCTGCCAAGAGATACGCGCTTTCTGCCGATTGAAACCAAAGACATACGTGTTCATCGCAAATAGCAGCAAGAGGGACACGAAGGTGAAAAAGACCTCATTCGCTACATCCAATACCGACATATCCGGGAAAAGAGCGTTCTGCCCGGTAACGTCAAACAACGACACCAATTCCGGGAAATGGATCAAGAAGGCCACCATGATCGATATGATGACCAACGAGAACACATATTTATTCTTTATATTCATTTTCTTCATGAAGACAAAGATAGTCATTTCTTCTCTACCCGTGCGGAAACATACATACCGGGACGAAAACGGGGATTCGTCTCTTTCACCCGAGCGTACATTTCCAAGGAACGGCTCGTCTCGTCCACCTCCTGTCCGATCGAGATCAAGACCGCATGGAAGGTCTCCTTCCCCATTCCATTCACCCGGAACTGCACTTGGTTCCCAATGGATAAGTCCGCTAAATCCTTCTCATAAGCGGTCAGGCAAAGAAGAGTCTCGCCTTTATCGATCACATCACAGATCGGTTCGCCCGCGTTCACGTATTTACCGAGATTAATGGACAGCCCGGCGACATAACCGCTCAGTGGCGCTTTTACCTCCAAATAAGGTTGGATACCGTCTTCCAGAAGATCGCCGGCGGAGACACCTAGGATAGCAAGTTGCGCGGCGGCGGCATCTTGACGGCTCTTCATGGAAAGATAATCCGCCTTGCTTTGCTGGAAACGTTTTTGCGAGGCCGCTTCTTGCTCACTCAAACGCTGTTGCCTTTTATACTCAGCCTCTAAGTATTCCGTTTGGGCATGGGCATCCAAATAGGTCTGTTGCAACGTGATAAAATCCGGATTCTCCAAGCTGACGATCACCGAGCCCTTCTTCACATAATCGCCCGGAAGCAGCGTAGTAGCATGAACCGTGCCTCCCATCGTCAACGTAACCGTAGCCTGCCGCTGCGGGGGAACTACCATGATCCCGTTGAAAGAGGAGTGATTCGGAAGGGCCGTTGCCGAGGAAATCCCATCCACCTCTACGCTATCCACGGATGGTTCGGACGGTACGCTTTCCGCTACTTGAGTAATAGCGGGCCGGGCAGTTATGTCTTGCGAATCGCCCTGTCCTTTCTCCGCGTTGTTTGTCATACTGCATGCGGCCAATGCCATAAGAGCCGCAGGAATCCATATCTTTTTCATCTTATACTATTTTTCTGGTTATCTACTATACAACTCCAACTCAAGCGCCGATATATTATAGGCATATACGGCCTCGATATATCCCCGCCGGATCTCCCGGGCGGCGTTCAGGCTTTGAACAAACTGCGTGATATCTGTCTCGCTCTCTTTGAACTGTACCGTCGCGCTCTTCAACAAAGCATCCGCTTCCGGTAAAGCGCCGGTCGTATAATAGCGGATATGCTCTCCTTCCTTACGAAGCGCGACGCTCAACTCCTCCACCTTATTGTTCAACTGACGGATGTTGCTCTCCGCTTCCGTGCGGGCGATATAGGAATCGATCTTCGCTTGCCTTACCCGGCTATGCTGCGGGAAGAACAATACCGGGAACGAGATCCCGACCATCCAAGAGTCCAGACCGCTCAACGGGGCTATTTTCTGACGCACATATCCTACCGATAGTTCCGGGAAGAAACGGCTTCGTTCGATACGAAGCATGGCTTTCTTCTCATCGGCCACGCTCCGGAAGTAATTCAGATGGATATCGGACGGAGCGATCTCGGCTACGCGAGCGGGGAATAAAACCAATGTCGTATCCATAGGCAGCAATGGGGAATCCGAATAACAAGTCCATGAGAAACGACGGGCAGCCAATTGCAACTCCTCCTCCGCCTGCGACAAACGGGTTTGCAGATCGGCGACCAAGGTAGATGACATATTCCGCTCCAATAGCGTGATATCCCCTTGCTCATAACGCAACTGACTTGCCTTTCGCAAACGTCCGGCCCACTCGATCTGCTCTTTATACAAGGCACATAGATGAAAGGCATATTGATAATAAGCCCATGCCCGTTTTACCTCGGCCGTAATCTCCTTCTTCACCAAGTCCCGGTAATATTCTCCCGTGGCGACTTGACGGTTCACCAAGGCGTTCTTATAAAATGGGGTCAATAGAGAGCCTAAGGATTGCGTGATCTCCATCTGATTGTCGTTTCGTGTCTCACCGTTGATCTGTCCCCATGAATAATTAAAGGTGGTCGGTGACACCTCCCAGCTCTCTCCCCGTGAAGCACGACTACGTTCAATGGATGCCGTGGCAGTCTTCAGGCGAGGATGATTCTCCAAGGCGATCGTCACGGCTTCTTCCAACGACACCGTCTGTTGGGCATGCGTGGGGAATAAGATACCTAAAAAAAGAAGAAACGGCAATAGGCGCTTCAACCAGCGTTGGCGCTTCCAAGCGGCCGAGCTATTTACCAACCGATAAAATACCGGGATAATAATCAACGTCAAGATCGTGGAGACAATCAAGCCTCCGATCACGACCGTCGCTAACGGACGTTGCACCTCCGCACCCGCGGACTTCGCTATCGCCATCGGCACGAATCCTAGAGAAGCTACCAAGCCGGTCAAGAATACGGGGCGAAGTAGATGCGGACATCCTTTTGCGAGGATACGGTTCGTTGTCATTTGATATTTAGTTTGTTTCCGTAAGTTATTAAAATGATTAATCATTAATATACCATTCAAAACCGCTACGCCAAACAAGGCGATAAAGCCGCCCCCCGCCGATATACTGAATGGCAACCCTCGTAACCAAAGGGCCAGAATACCCCCGATCAAGGATAACGGGACGGTAGAAAATACCACCAGCGAGTAGGTAACACTCTTAAAGGCAAAGAACAATAGCAATAAGATCAATGACAAGGCGACCGGTATCACGATCGTAAGCGTATCGATCGCATTCTGCAAGTTCTCGAACTGGCCGCCATACTCAAAGTAGTATCCCGGTTCCAGCTTGATATGCTTGTCAAGGGTTTCTTGGATAGTACGCACGACTTTCTGGATATCAGCGTCACGGACATTCACCCCGATCACGATACGGCGTTTCGTGGCATCCCGGTTAATCTGTAGAGGCCCGTTGACCAGCCCGATCGTAGCGACCTCGCTAACCGGGATCTGGATTCCCTCGGCAGTCCGTACAAAGAGCAGATCCGCCACTTTATCGTTATCCAGACGAAGCACCAAGTCGAAACGTCGCTCATTCTCGAAAACGACACCCGCCGCCTCTCCCGCATAAGCCGTACGGATGATCGTGTTCAACTCCTCTATATTCATCCCGTAACGGGCGATCTTGGCACGATCGTAGTGTACGACCAATTGCGGCAGCCCCATCGCCTGCTCCACGATCACATCGGCGGCTCCCGGTACTTGCTCCACGAAAAGAGAGGCTTCCTTCGCCTTCTTATAAAGCTCCGCCATATCCTCTCCATATAGCTTGATCGCGATATCCGCCTTGGCTCCCGTCATCAATTCATTGAAGCGAAGCTGGATCGGCTGGCTGAAATTAAACTCCGCCCCCGTAATCGGTTCCAAGGAGGCCTTCATCTTCTCCACCATCTCCGCACGGCTGGAGGCCGAGGTCCATTCCTTGAAAGGTTTCATCACGATCATGATATCCGCGTCTTCCACCGCCATCGGGTCGGTCGGAACCTCGGCCGTTCCGATCTTGGCTACCACATGCTTGATCTCCGGGAAATTCTTCATCAAGGTCTCTTCCGCTTGCTTCGATAGCTCGATACTATGCGTCAGGGAACTACCGGCGGGAAGCGTCATCTGCATGGCGAAATCCCCCTCATCCAGCGTAGGGATAAACTCCGCCCCTAACCTCGTGAATAAGAAAAGGGACACAGCCAGAGCCGCGAAAGAACAAGCGATCGTTCCCCAGATATGACGCAGACAGAAATGAAGCGTACGCCTGTAAACCCCGTTTAATTTCCCGAAGAAACGATCGGCGAATGTAGGCTTCGAAGAGATCGTACGCTTTAGGAACAGGGAGGCCATCATCGGCACGTAGGTGAGCGAAAGGATCAAAGCCCCGATAATACAAAACACCAAGGTCTTCGCCATGGGGGTAAAATATTTGCCCTCTATCCCGGTCAGCGTAAGTAGCGGGAAGAAGACGATCAAAATGATCAATACGGCAAAGGTAGCGCTCCGGGCAACATGACCGGCTCCGGCCTCGACCTCCCGGTCCATCTCCTCGGCAGAGAGCGTACGCCCCATCAACCGCCTCGAATAGATATGCGCCAACATTCCCTCCAATATAACGATCGATCCATCGACCACGATACCGAAATCGATGGCCCCTAAACTCATCAGGTTGGCGGAGACCCCGAAAACACGCATCAAGATAAAAGCGAAAAGCATCGCCAACGGGATCACGGAAGCCACGATCAAGCCGGCCCGCACATTCCCCAAGAAGATGATCAATACGATAAAGACGATCAACGCTCCCTCTATCAAGTTACGGATCACGGTGGATATATTTCGGTCTACCAATTCGGAACGATTCAAATAAGGTTCTACACGAACACCTTCCGGCAACATTTTCTGTACCCTTTCGACCCGTGCCTCCAGTTCCTTGGTCACGACATTGGCGTTCGCACCCTTCAACATCATGGCGATACCGCCCACGCACTCTCCCTCGCCATCCTTTGTCATGGCGCCAAAACGCTTGGCGGAACCAAAGCGAACCGAACCGACATCGCTTATATGAATCGGTATCCCTCCACGGTTCGTGATCACAATGCGCTCGATGTCCTTTATCTTGCCGATCATTCCCTCGCTACGGATGTAGTAAGCCTTATTGATTTTCTCGATATAACTGCCCCCTGTATTCTGGTTATTCCGGTTGAGTGCCTCGAACACCTCGCCGATCGTAATATTCAAGGAATAAAGGGCATCCGGATCTACCGCCACCTCATACTGTTTCAGATAGCCGCCAAAGCTATTGATCTCCACGATACCCGGTATACCGCTCAGTTGCCGTTTCACGATCCAGTCCTGAATGGTACGGAGTTCCATGGCGTCGTATTTCTCCTCATAACCGGGCTCCACGCTCAATACATATTGATAAATCTCGCCCAAGCCGGTCGTGATAGGCATCAGCTCCGGCGTACCCAGTTCCGTGGGGATTTCTCCCGCCACGGTTTGTATCTGCTCGTTTATAAGTTGGCGGGCATCTAAGGTAGGCACGCTTTCCTTAAATACGACCGTTACCAATGACAGGCCAAAGCGGGAAACGGAGCGGATCTCTTCCACGTTCATGATATTACTCATCGCTATCTCGATAGGCATGGTGATCAATTGCTCTACCTCTTGCGGGGCCAAGGTTGGCGATACCGTCACGATTTGCACTTGATTGTTCGTTATATCCGGTACGGCATCTATCGGTAAAGTCATCATGGCATAGATTCCTCCCAGAAGCAGAAACAAGGTTGTCAACCCAACGAATAGTTTCTTCTGAATAGAAAAATGGACAATCGCTTTAAACATCACTTCATTTATTTAATATAATAGTTACAAAAATAAAAGGTAAGCGTTTGCCTGCCCGACATAAAATAATGAAGTGACCGAAATCAAGGTTGAAGTATCGGTATGAGGAGTTGGAGCATATCTATAGAAAAAGGCTTCACATGCCCTCTATGACACATGAAGCCCCTTTTGTTATCCTATATAAATAATAAGAATCGTTGCCGTTAAAAGCGGATCAGCACTTAATGCTCAACTGTCGCAACACCTCACGGATCTTCTCATACGTGACGATACGTGTAGGAACCAAAGGCAAACGAAGCTTATTCTCGATAAAGCCCATCATATTCAGCATACTCTTCGCTCCGGCAGGATTTCCATCCACGAACAACAGGCTGAACAGCTCCGTGAAGCTGTGATGGATCGTACGTGCGCTATCATAATCACCCGCCAAGGCCAGACGTACCATACGGCTAAACTCACGAGGGAAGGCGTTACCGATCACGGAGATCACTCCCACCGCACCTAATGTCATTAAAGGGAAAGTAATACCATCGTCACCGGAGATCACGTTGAAACGGGCCGGCTTGTTCTTGATGATATCATCCATCTGGGTGATATTGCCGGAAGCCTCCTTGACTGCGATCACGTTCTTGAACTCACGGGCGATACGCAACGTAGTCTCGGCCGTCATGTTCACTCCGGTACGTCCCGGAACGTTATACAGGACAATCGGTAACGCGGTCGCCTCCGCTATCGCTTTATAATGCTGGTAGATCCCTTCCTGAGATGGTTTATTATAATAAGGTACGACAGACAGGATCGCATCTATACCGTCAAAGTTATCGTTTTTCAACTTCTCGACAACCGAACGCGTACAGTTTCCGCCCACACCCAACACGATGGGAATGCGTC
>ERZ826613.3130-NODE-3130-length-14418-cov-2.598273_pt1 | contig 14418 bp, 10 predicted proteins | sample MGYA00519925_ERZ826613 | MGnify/ENA primary metagenome ERZ826613 (study PRJEB31778, sample SAMEA3449236) | human gut metagenome | biome: human gut; feature: human-associated habitat; material: faeces | place: United Kingdom | collected 2010/2012 ... | reverse complement strand
CTTTTCAGACTTACAAAGCTGTATGCTTAATCCCCCAGGTTTATCGGGTGAGCCGATGCGACCCCGACGGAAACGAATAATAAGCTATGCTTATTTCTTCCGTAAAGGCCCTTTGTTCTTCCAGAATCCCAATTTATAATAGATATAGGTGATTGTAAGCCCGATGCAAAGGCTGGCGCCGATGGCCCACCAGATACCGCTCCGTCCCCAGATAGAGCTAAACCAATAGGCGAGGGGAATGCGTATCAGCCAAAGACAAGTGATGCTTACTGCCATCGGGAACAGGGTATCGCCAGCTCCCCGTAATGCCCCGTTGAAGACGTTCAAGCCGCCGTGTACGATAAAGAATCCTCCCATGATCAATAAATATTCCTTGCCAATCCGGATCACCTCCGGGTCCTTGGTGAAAGCCAGCATCATCTTGTCCCCGAAGAAATAGATGGCCGTGAAGGTTGCTAGACCCAGCAATAGGTTGACAAGCATGGCGAATCGTACCCCGTCACGTACCCGGTCCAAGTGCCCAGCTCCGATGTTTTGCCCGCAGAAAGCAGCTAGCGCCCCAGAGAGGGTCAATACCGCTTGGATGATGATCGTGTCGATCTTTCCCGCTGCCCCGTAAGCGGTGAGCGTATCCGTGCCGAAACTGTTCACGATCCCCAGCAAGGCAATCAATCCGAGCGAGATGGCACATTGCTGTACGCTGGAGGGAAGCCCGATGCGGAGCCCTTCCTTGAACAGTCCCATATCGAACAATAAATCCTGTTTCTTGATAGAGAGCAGGGGATGGGTGTTGTTCACGTAGCCTAGGGCCACGCACATGCCGATCCCTTGGGCGATCACCGTAGCCCGTGCCGCCCCTTCGATCCCCCATTTGAAAACGACAATGAAGAGTAAATCCAAGGCGATATTCAAGATCGTGGTAAGCAGGATAAACAGCATGGGGCGCACGGACTCCCCGACACCCCGCAATATGGAGATAATGCTATTGAAAGTGACGAACAAGAACGTACCCCCTACATAAATCCTGAAATAAGCGACCGCCTGCGGGATCACGTCCTCCGGCGTGTTCGTCAGCCTGAACATCGGCTCGGCAAAAATAATCCCCGCTATGGACAGCAATACCCCTGCGACCAACATGAAGATAAAGAAAGATGAGAAGGCTTTTTGCACCTTATCGAACTCCTTCGCCCCGAAAAACTGCGAGATCACCACCGACGTTCCGCTTCCGATACCGATCACCAGCGAGATAATAAAGTAATAGATGAAGAAGGAAGCCGATACCGCCGCCAACGACTCTTTCCCTAGAAACTGCCCGACAATGACGCTGTCGGTCACGTTATAAAGTTGTGGCAGCAGATTGCCGATCAGCAAAGGGAAAGCGAAACGCAGGATCACCTTCCATACCGCCCCACTCGTCAAATCCCTATTTCCTGTATTAATTTTCAATTCTCAATTCTCAATTTTCAATTCCCTATAGGTCTTTCAGCAGGATATTGTCGTTTGCCTTTATCATATCCTCACGTGTCTTCAGCAGGGCTTTCCATTCCTTGCTGAAAAGCTTGCTCGTGTCAATCTTGAAGTTCTCGGAACCATACTCGTCCATGCGGGTCAGCAGGTAGCTGACCGTGATCTTATTGACATCGATCGCCGGCTGGTAGTATGCCACACGGTCGTCATTCCCGTAATTCACCTCGATGATGATGTTCAACTCCGTGAGCAGGTATAGGATCTGTGTCGTTATGCGGATAGGGATGCGGTAAGCGTCGGATAGCTCGTCGGCCGTATAGGGTTTCTCGCCTTTCACGAACCGTTTGATGATCAGCGAGGCGATCAGCAGGGTCAGGAAATCCTTGTACCGGCGGCTGATACTTTTGCTGTCCCTCTCAAAGCTGAATTTCTTCACGTTCTGGGAGGCGTACGACAGCTCTGCGCCAAACAAGCAAATCAACCAAGAAAGCTGCAACCAGAGCAACAACAAAGGCAGTGCGGCGAAACTACCGTAAATAGCGTTGTACTTGCTCACCCAAATCTGCCCGCTGATATAAATAAATTGGAACAACTGGAAGGCGCAACCAGCGATAAAGCCTGCCACCAACCCGTTCACGAACCTCACTTTCGTATTCGGCAGGGAGACGTACAGCCCCGTGAAAGCCAATGTCGTGATAATATAGGGCGCTATATGCAAGAACAACTCCATGAGCGGCGTAAAAAATAAGTATTGCCCCAAGAACGAGTTCTGCAAGGTAGACATGAAGATGGACAAACCGCTGGATGCCGTCATCAGCACCGGCAGCACGAGGAATAAGGCCAGATAATCGGATATCTTCCGGTACCACGGCCGGGATTTCTGGATCTGCCAGATATCGTTGAACGTATCCTCTACGGACGAGATCAAGTTGATCACCGTATAAAACAACAAAATCAAACCGACCCCGATGATCACTCCCCCCTGCGCCTGCGCCAGATAGCTCTCCACGAACTCGAACGCCTTGTTCAGCTCCATCTCGTGCCCGGGGAAATAATCGAACAACTCCTGCCGTACCGTCCCTTGGAAACCGAAGCCCTTAGCTATACCTAATAATACGGCCAGCAAAGGTACGATAGATAACAAGGTACTGTAGGTAAGCGCCGACGCCTTGGTTTGCAGGTTCTCGCTCTGGAAACCCCGCACGGCGAGTATGACCGTCTTGATGATATTGATATAAATCTCCTTCAGCCCACTAACTTCATTCTCGGTAATCCGCCAAATGTCGTAGGTTACGAAACGGATGGTTCGTGCTAATAATGCGCTGATCCGTTCTCCAATAGGTTTCTTTTCTTCCCGTGGCTTGTTTTTGGGCATATCGGCACATGATTTAATTGGCAAATAAAAAAAGCAGTCTGCCTATAAGCCGGGTCCTGTACCTCTTTGGAAAGAGGCGCCTGCCATTTATCTTGTCTTACCGTCGCCGGTAAGCTTTAGCGGTCTACCCCCCGGCATCGGACGAGCCATCCTACATGCGCCGGTATACATGACCTTACAACCCATAAGACGTACGGCATCCCGTATCGCTACGGGACCCGGTGAGCTCTTACCTCACCTTTTCACCCTTACCGGACGAGTCCGGCGGTTATTCTCTGTTACGTTACTCTACCCTCACGGACAGCTTCCCGTTAAGAAGTATGGTGCTCTGTGTTGCCCGGACTTTCCTCACACCCGAAGGTGAGCGACAGACCGGCAGACTGCGATAGGACAAAGATAGGTATTTTAGTTGACAGTTGGCGGTCGGCGGTTGACAATTATTTTGGAGACGCATAGGAGAGATAGGATAACATTTTCTTTTTCAGCCGTAAACATATTCTGTCTCCTAAGTGTTTTTTATACTAACAAGGATTGTAGATTGCCAGTAACCGACTGTCATTTATCGATTGCCGACTGTCAGTTATCGCGTGTCAACTGTCAATTCGTCTGCTGTTTAATTGTTAAAAAGGTACTTTGCAATACACAGTACTGTTAAGTGCGGTTAAGCCCCTGTGATGCCTCGTTAAAAGTGATAAAAAATACGATGGAAATGGAATATCCGCACAATTTTTGAGTTTTCTTTGCCGTAAAGAAACTGTTAAATTTAAGTGTTTAATTAAATAAGAAAAGTATGAAAAATATCTGGAAGAATGTGCTTGGTGTTGCTCTGATAGCAGCCATTAGTTCTGGTGCCGCGATCGGAACGAGTACTTACCTGATGAATAAGAATCAACGTCCGGTGGAGTTGGCCTCCGGAGTTGAGAATACCTTCAAGCAACCGTATCGATTGACGAATTATGGAACCGTGGCCGCCGAGAATATCGATTTCACTACGGCCGCCGAGAGCGCTATCCACGGGGTTGTCCATATCAAGGCCACGGCTAACGCGCAAGCCTCTAACGGGGACGGCGGTCAGCAGTATATGGACCCGTTCGAGTATTTCTTCGGCTTCGGTGGCCGTGGAGGGTTCCAACGTCCGCAACAGCAACCTCGTGTGGGCGCCGGCTCGGGTGTCATTATCTCTACGGATGGTTATATCATCACGAACAACCACGTGATCGACGGAGCCGATGAGCTGGAGGTTACCTTGAACGATAACCGGAAATTCCCGGCAAAGATTATAGGGGCTGATCCGACAACAGATATCGCCTTGATCAAGATCGAGGCAACCGACTTACCTACGATCCCCTTTGGTGATTCTGAGAAGTTGAAAGTAGGTGAGTGGGTGTTGGCGGTAGGTAACCCGTTTAACTTGACCTCTACCGTTACGGCAGGTATCGTGAGTGCTAAGAGCCGTGGTAACATCGGCGCCGGTGGCAAGGATCGTAGCAAGATCGAGTCGTTTATACAGACAGACGCCGCCGTGAACCCGGGTAACAGTGGTGGGGCGCTAGTGAACACGAAAGGCGAGTTAGTCGGTATCAATACCGCTATCTACTCCGAGACCGGTAACTTCGCCGGATACTCTTTCGCCGTGCCTATCAGCATCGCCGGTAAGGTGGCTAACGACTTGAAGCAATTCGGAACCGTGCAGCGTGCTGTATTAGGCGTATTGATACAAGACCCGCAATACGTGCCCGACGCTGAGAAAGAGAAAGTGAAAGTATTCGAGGGCGCTTACGTAGGTGGTTTCGCCGAGCGCAGCTCCGCTAAGGAAGCCGGAATCGAGAAGGGTGACGTGATTGTAGCTGTGAACGGCGTGAAGATCAAATCGTCTAGCGCTTTGCAAGAGCAGATCAGCAAATACCGTCCGGGCGACAAGGTAGAGTTGACGATCAACCGCAACGGTAGCACGAAGAAATTCACGGTAGAACTCCGTAATGCGCAAGGTAGCACCAAGGTCGTGAAGGGTGGTGACAGCGCAGAGGTTATGGGCGCAGCGTTCAAGGCTTTGAACGACGAGCAGAAACGTAAGTTAGGTGTAAGTTATGGTATCGAGGTCACCGGTCTGACCAGCGGCAAACTGAAAGACGCCGGTATAAAGAAAGGCTTCATTATCATGATTGTAAACAACCAGAAGATCTCTGCTCCGGAAGACTTGGAAAAGATTGTGGAAAGCATACTTCAAGGACGTACGGAAGATCAAGGCCTCTTCATTAAAGGCTTCTACCCGAACGGACGTACGAAGTACTATGCGATAGATCTTGCCGAATAAGATAAACAAGGACTGTAGTCTTATAGGTGTGAAAAGATTGTTAAAGGTTTTTAATTGGCTGGATGTGGGGTGCATCCAGCCAATTCTTTCAACAAAAATGGTTATCTTTGCACCCCGTATTCTCAATTAAACAAATTGAATGAGACAATTAAAGATCACAAAGTCCATTACCAACCGCGAAAGCGCTTCGCTGGATAAATATCTTCAAGAGATTGGTCGAGAAGATCTTATCACGGTAGAAGAGGAAGTGGAATTGGCACAGGCTATCAAAAGAGGAGACCGTAGGGCGTTAGAGAAATTGACCCGTGCGAATCTCCGTTTCGTCGTTTCTGTGGCTAAGCAATATCAGAACCAAGGTTTGAGTTTGCCCGACCTTATTAATGAGGGTAACTTAGGCTTGATCAAGGCTGCCGAGAAATTCGATGAGACGAGAGGTTTCAAGTTTATTTCCTATGCTGTATGGTGGATTCGCCAATCTATTCTGCAAGCTTTGGCAGAGCAGTCAAGAATCGTGCGTCTTCCGTTGAACCAAGTAGGCTCGCTGAACAAGATCAGCAAGGCCTTCTCCAAGTTCGAGCAGGAAAACGAGCGCAGACCGTCTCCAGAGGAACTTGCTGATGAGTTGGATATCCCGGTGGATAAGATTTCCGATACCTTGAAGGTGTCCGGACGTCATATTTCCGTGGATGCCCCGTTCGTGGAAGGCGAAGACAACAGCCTTTTGGATGTGCTTGTGAACGATGACGCTCCTATCGCGGACCGGTCGTTAATGAACGAGTCATTGGCTAAGGAAATTGATAGAGCGCTTGCTACACTGACCGAAAGAGAATGTGAGATAATCAAAATGTTTTTCGGTATTGACATTGGAAGAGATTGGCGACAAATTTGGCCTCACTAGAGAGCGTGTCCGCCAGATCAAGGAAAAAGCAATCAGAAGATTAAGACAAGGAACTCGTAGCAAGCTTCTAAAATCGTATTTAGGCTAATTTAAGGAATTATTGAGTTGGCGAAGGCTCCGGTCCGAAAAGGATTGGGAGCCTTTATTTTTTTTCTTAACTTTGCCACTGGAATATAATACCATAAAAACTATATAAATGACTACAAGACGTAATTTCCTGAAAACAGGATCTATTTCCTTGGCCGGCCTGTTGGTTGGCGAGAAGGTATACTCCGCCGTGAGTACGCCCGACAATAAAAAGAGTTTTAGCACGATCGCCTCTAAGGTGACCGGCGATTACGCCAGCAAGCGCCCGGCTCCCGAGGCCCGTAAGTTTACCTCCAAGGCGGTAGAGGAGCAACTGAAGGCTTCCAAGGCCCGTATCAAGGACCCGAAGCTGGCTTGGATGTTCGAGAACTGCTACCCGAATACCTTGGACACGACCTGTGAGTTCAAGATGGTAGACGGCAAGCCGGATACGTTCGTGATCACCGGAGATATTCACGCCATGTGGTTGCGTGACTCCTCGGCGCAGGTTTACCCCTTCGTCACCTTGGCGAAGAAGGATAAGGACTTGCGGCAAATGCTGGTCGGAGCTATCAATCGCCAGACCGCCTGCATCCTGATCGATCCCTACGCTAACGGCTTCAACGAAGGCCCTACCGGGAGCGAGTGGGAGAGCGACCGCACGGAGATGAAGAAAGAGCTTCACGAGCGTAAATGGGAGATCGACCCGCTTGGCGTATCATTATTGGAAAGAGATTGGCGATACCTCCGTATTCGACAACAAATGGGAGAAGGCAATGGAGGCCGTTTACCGTACCTTCCGTGAGCAACAGCGCAAGGATAGCCTCGGGCCGTACCGTTTTTCCCGTGTGACGGACCGCCAAGGCGATACCCTCTTGAACGATGGTTGGGGTAGCCCGGTGAACCCGGTGGGCCTAATCGTCTCTTCTTTCCGTCCTTCCGACGACGCTACGCTGTTCGGCTTCTTGGTACCATCGAACTTGTTCGCTATCACCTCGCTTCGCCATGTCGCGGAGATTCTTCGTGCCGTAAGAAACAACACGGATTTGGCCGGCCGTTGCGAGGCGTTGGCCAACGAGGTAGAGGAGGCCGTGAAGAAATACGCCATCGTAGAGCATCCGGAATTCGGTAAGGTATACGCCTTCGAGGTGGATGGCTACGGCAGCCGTGTTTTCATGGACGACGCTAACGTACCGAGCTTGCTGGCTTTGCCGTTCTTGGGTTGCGTGGACGTGAACGACCCGGTTTACCAGAGTACCCGTCGCTTGGTGCTGAGCCCTTCCAACCCTTACTTCTTCAAGGGAAAGGCCGGCGAGGGCATCGGCGGTCCGCATATCGGTTTCAACTATATCTGGCCGATGAGCTTGATCATGCGTGCTACGACTTCCAACGACGAGAAGGAGATCCGGTATTGCATAGAGACGCTTCGTGATACGGACGGAGGCACGGGCTTCATGCACGAGTCTTTCCATAAGGACAATCCTTCCGATTACACCCGCTCGTGGTTCGCTTGGACGAATACTCTGTTTGGCGAGTTGATCGTGAAGCTGCAATCCGAAGGCAAGCTGAAAGACCTCCTCGGCTAATATCACCAAGGTTAATATCACCAATTGTAGAGACGGGACATGCCCCGTCTCTACAAGTCTGTAGCTGAGTGTATTTAGGCAAAATCAATCAAAACAACATAAATCTAAGCGGAATACATGAAAACAAATAAACTATTCATTCTGACAGGTCTGGCGGCGATAGCCTCCACCTCCTGTAGCCAAAAAGAGAATACGTCCGGGCAGCCCGCCAAGCCCATGAATATCCTTTACATCATGACGGACGATCACTCCTTCCAAACCATCAGCGCCTACGACAAGCGATACATCCAAACCCCCAACATCGACCGCATCGCAAATGAGGGCGTACGTTTCACCAATAGCTTCGTAGCCAACTCCATCAGTGGCCCCAGCCGTGCCTGCATGCTGACCGGCAAGCACAGCCACAAGAACGGCTTCATCGATAACGCCCATACCTTCGACGGCTCGCAGCAGACCTTCCCGAAGCTATTGCGTAAAGCTGGCTACCAAACCGCCATGATCGGCAAATGGCACCTCACCTCCGATCCCACCGGTTTCGATTACTGGAACATCCTCGTAGGCCAAGGCGATTACTATAACCCCATCTTCATCGATAACGGCGAGAAGCGTCAGATCGAAGGGTACGCCACGAACATCACGACCGATCTGGCTCTTGATTGGCTGGACAATAAACGAGACAAGAGCAAGCCTTTCTGCCTCCTGCTGCACCATAAGGCCCCGCACCGTACTTGGATGCCCGATACCTGCGACCTGCGTCTTTACGATGATGTGACCTTCCCGCTGCCCGAGAACTTCTACGACGATTACGCCGGCCGCATCGCCGCCTCGGAGCAGGAGATGAGCATCATCAAGGATATGGATATCGTATACGACTTGAAAATGGCCGATAAGGAGAACGAGATCCATTCCTCCAACGCCGATCTGGAGAAGTACGGCCGTGAGCTTTATAACCGCATGAATCCGGACCAGAAAGCCGCTTGGGACGCCTATTACGATCCGATCATCCAAGACTTCAAGGCGAAGAAACGCACGGGTAAGGAGCTGGCTGAGTGGAAATACCAGCGTTATATGCACGATTACCTTCGGGTGATCCATTCCGTGGATCGGAACATCGGTATCGTGCTCGGGTATCTGGAGAAGAACGATTTGCTGGATAACACGTTGATCGTCTACACCTCCGACCAAGGATTCTACATGGGCGAGCATGGCTGGTTCGACAAGCGCTTCATGTATGAGGAATCCTTCCGCACCCCGTTGCTGATGCGTCTGCCTGGTGGCAAGAAGGGTGATATCCCGCAGCTCGTGCAGAATATTGATTACGCCCCCACTTTTTTGGAACTGGCCGGAGCCCCCATCCCAGCCGACATCCAAGGCGAGTCCTTGCTTCCCTTGCTGAAAGGCGAGCGGCCGGAGAACTGGCGTAACTCCCTTTACTATCATTACTACGAGTATCCCGCCGAGCATTCCGTGAAGCGTCATTACGGCGTACGTGACGATCGTTATAAATTGATCCATTTCTATGGAGAGAAGAATGAGCATAATGACGCGATTAATTGCAATGAGCTTTACGATTTGCAAAGTGATCCGAATGAGCTGAATAATTTATACGATAATCCGGAATATGCTGATATCCAAACTCGCCTGCAAGCACGTTTGGATAAGTTCCGTGTAGACCAGAAAGTTGACGAATATTAAGGTGCTAACTCTGTAAAATCATTTATTTTGTGTAAGTTTGGCGGATAGAAAGAATCATTCACCTAAAATACGATCGTGAAATGAAAATCAATTTATCCGCCAGATTTTTAATGCTGGCCCTGCTTTGTGGTTCTTGCGTATTGAACACGCCAAAGGAGGAGCTTGAATACAACGGAATGAATACGCTACAGATATCAAATGTAGATGATTTGATATCTTTCTACCAATATGCCGATGACCGAATTCCTTTAATTAGTGGACACCGAGGTGGACGGGGAAAAGGCTATCCTGAGAACAGTATGGAAACCTTTGAAAATACCCTCTCTTATACTCCTGCCACGTTCGAGATAGATCCGAGGTTAACCAAAGATAGTGTTATCGTCCTTTTCCACGATGATACACTGGAGCGTACCAGTAATGGGACTGGGAAAGTTTCTGATTATACTTGGGAAGAATTGCAAAATTTCCGTTTGAAGGATCCCGAAGGAAATATCACAAACTATCGTATCCCGACTTTAGAGGAAGCGATTCGTTGGGCCCGTGGAAAAACAATCCTAATCCTTGATAAGAAGGATGTTCCGATGGAGCGCACTGCTCAGTTGATTACCGATATGCAAGCGGAACCTTATGTAATGATTACGGTTCATGATGGTGCCTCGGCTCGTTTCTTTTACGAGAAAAATCCGAATTTCATGTTTGAGGCTTTCGTGAAAACGAAAGAGGCGGTTCAAGACTATGAGGATAACGGTATACCTTGGAATCATATCATGGCTTACGTAGGTCCGAAGATTACCCCCGAAGTCCGTGAGGTGATCGATATGTTACATGAAAGAGGTGTCATGTGCATGATATCTACCGCTCCCTCCGACGATAAACTATCCACACCCGAAAGTCGTGCTGAAGCATACCGTATGATCATCCGTCAAGGTGTGGACATCATAGAGTCTGACCGACCTATAGAGGTTGCTGAAGCGATCTCTAGCTTGATTCCGGTTAGCAGTTCCAAAGGAAAGTTTTTCTCTACACTATAAACATAATCAATATAAGACATGAACAAAGAACTAGAAATGACTCCCAACGTATTAGTGGAGTTTTTACAAAAGCCAGCGTCCGAGTTTACGAAAGAGGACATTATCCGTTATATCTATGAGAAAGATATCCAGATGGTTAATTTTATGTATCCTGCAGGCGACGGACGTTTGAAAACACTAAACTTTGTAATCAACAATGCGGCCTATCTGGATGCGATCTTGACTTGCGGTGAGCGTGTGGATGGCTCTAGTCTTTTCTCGTTTATCGAGGCGGGAAGTAGTGACCTGTATGTGGTGCCCCGTTTCCGTACGGCTTTCGAGGATCCGTTTGCGGAATTACCTACGCTTACCATGCTTTGCTCATTCTTCAATAAGGATGGAGAACCCTTAGAAAGTTCCCCGGAATATACCTTGCATAAAGCTTGTAAGGCTTTTCATGAGGTGACGGGAATGGAATTTGAGGCAATGGGTGAATTAGAATATTACGTAATCGCACCGGATGAAGGCGTTTTCCCTGCTACCGACCAAAAAGGTTATCATGAATCCGCTCCTTACGCTAAGTTCAATGAGTTCCGGACGGAGTGCATGCACTGCATAGCGCAAGCCGGGGGACAAATTAAATATGGTCATTCAGAAGTTGGTAACTTTACGTTAAATGGTTTGATCTATGAGCAAAATGAGATCGAGTTCTTACCATGTCCTGCGGAAAATGCAGCGGATCAATTGATGATCGCTAAATGGGCGATCCGCAATCTAGCGCATGAATATGGATATAACATCACTTTCGCTCCGAAAATTACGGTGGGAAAAGCAGGTTCCGGTCTGCATGTCCATATGCGTATCATGAAAGATGGCAAGAATCAGATGTTAGCGAATGGTATCTTATCCGAAACCGCCCGTAAGGCTATCGCTGGAATGATGTGCTTAGCTTCCTCTATTACGGCTTTTGGAAATACGAACCCAACCTCATATTTCCGCTTGGTTCCACACCAAGAAGCACCTACGAATATTTGTTGGGGAGATCGGAATCGTTCAGTTTTAGTTCGTGTTCCGCTAGGTTGGGCCGCAAAAACGGACATGTGTGCTTTGGCGAACCCATTGGAACCTGCCAGCCATTATGATACGAGCCAAAAGCAAACGGTCGAGATGCGCTCACCGGATGGCTCCGCTGATTTATACCAATTATTGGCAGGATTGGCAGTTGCGTGCCGCCATGGTTTTGAGATCGACGATGCTTTGGAGATCGCTGAGAAGACTTATGTAAACGTGAATATTCATAAGGAAGAGAATCAAGATCGCCTAAAGACATTGGATCAACTCCCAGACAGTTGCGCAGCCTCAGCCGCCCGTTTAAGACAACAGCGTGCTGTTTTTGAAAAATATAACGTATTTAGTCCGAGTATGATAGACGGCATCATCCGTAAACTGGAATCTTATGATGACGCTTCTTTACGCAAGGACCTAGAGAATAATCCGGAAGAGATGTTGAAGCTGGTCAATACTTATTTCCATTGTGGCTGAAAATCTTTTTTATGGTTTCACAAGAGGGTGTGTCATGACACACCCTTTTTATGCCCTGCTTTCATTTCTTGAACTTTCCATTGCGTTTTTTTGAATATCCGAGCACAAGAGAGGCCATAAATTAAAACGAAAATATTCTAGAGAAGAAAAAAAAGATATAATAGTAAAAAAAACATGATAAAAAATTGTTATTTACAAATTAAAGGCTTACCTTTGCCAACATCAAAACAAAATGATGTTATAAATTCATTTTGAAGTTATATGTTTTTCGAGTTTAACCTTGACTGTGAGCACAAAAGATTATCGCGAAGATCTTTTGAACGGTTGGATAGAGACGTCTATTTAGCCGTTTTTTCTTTTAGCCCTATCCAATAAAGCTATTCAGCTATTTGACAAATACAGCTTTATTTGTCACGGAGATTTTATATCCTTTTATTTTATGGATTACGAAATAACATACTGCATAAAAGCGGTATGTTGTATCGCACTATTATACAGTTGAGCAATGAATTATACATATAAACAAATATGGCTCATCAACTTTCCTGTAATAATGAGCATCTTAATGGAACAATTAATCAATATTACGGATGCTGTTTTCTTAGGCCACGTTGGAGAGATAGAATTAGGAGCGTCCGCTATCGCCGGAATTTATTATTTGGCGATTTATATGCTTGGTTTTGGGTTTAGCATTGGGTTGCAAGTAATGGTAGCTCGAAGGAATGGAGAGCAAGATTACAAGGAAACCGGCAAGACCTTTTTTCAAGGCTTATTTTTCCTTTTGGGATTGGCTATCTTTCTTTACCTTCTCATTCATACGGTTTCCCCATTTATACTAAAGAAGCTGATCGTTTCCTCGGATATTTATCGAGCGGTAATCCTATACTTGGATTGGCGTAGCTTTGGATTGTTGTTTTCATTCCCATTTTTAGCGATACGTTCTTTTTTAGTGGGGATAACGCATACAAAAGCTCTATCTTGGGCTGCTGCCATAGCGGTATTAATCAATATTCCTTTAAATTTTTATTTGATATTCACTAGGGAATTAGGAATCTCGGGGGCGGCAATTGCCTCTTCTTTGGCAGAGATGGGCTCCTTTATGATGCTTTTCTTCTATATGTGGATACGATTGGATAAAGAAAAATATGGGTTAAGGCCGGTCTATAATGGTAATTTACTTATAAAAGTCTTGAAGTTATCAATATGGAGTATGCTTCATGCGTTTATTAGTGTAGCCCCTTGCATAGTGAAAAAATATTTCCAAAATGAAAGAGATACAGAAGGTTTATTTAAAAAACAGTCGTATGTCCTCTTCCGAAAACAATATAGCGGTATTGACTAGTGCCAAATGGGAATATGCTTGAGGAAAATTCCCCAGTTGCTCCTTGGTTTCAAAATCAATGTCTTCACTGAAAAGTCCCAAGTGATTTGAATTATGAAGCATTTCCTCAAACAGACTACGTGCTTCTTCTTTTTCTCCTATGACATAAAGAGCACGAATGAGCCAGAACGTACAAATAGTAAAGGCGGAAGAGGGAAGTCCGAAATCATCATGAGATTTATAACGGTACATCAACCCTTTGTAAAGTAACGCATTCTTTATCGCTTGCACTGTTTTATGGTAGCGTATGTCTCTCGGATCGATAAATCCGTACGGTTCCATTAACAACAAGGACGCATCAAGGTCGGAATTACCGTAGGCTTGCGAGAAACTTTGCATCTCTTCTTTCCAACCGTTTTTCATGACATTTTCTTTGATTACGGTCGCTTCTTCCGACCAACGTCTCCGGTATGTCGGTTTGTTTAATAAATCTGCAATACGAGCTCCCCTGTCTAATGCGACCCAGCACATAACTTTGGAGGAAACAAAATGCTGTCCTTTTCCTCTAATTTCCCAAATGCCTTTGTCTGGTTTTTTCCAGTCAATCATCACATTCGTCAGGATACTTTTTACCATTTCCCACATATCTTCCACCTCGTCCAATGTACCGGGCATCAAACGATAGTATTGGTAGATCAGGTCCATTAAATAGCCGAACGAGTCATTTTGAAGCTGGTGGTAAGCATCATTACCGATCCGAACGGGTCGTGAGTTCTTATAACCGGAAAGATGTCCCAGAATAACTTCCGTCAATTTTCTTTCTCCGCGAATACCGTACATGATCTGGTAAGTATCGTGTTGAGAAACAAAAGTAGACTGGACAAATCTCATGAACCGCCTTGCGGCTTCCACATGGCCTATCTGGAACAAAGTTTCAATGGACATGGAGGCGTCGCGCAGCCAACAAAAACGATAATCCCAGTTACGGACTTCTCCGATCGTTTCCGGTAGGCTAGTTGTTATGGCCGCCAATACGGCTCCATTATAAAAAGACATCAATTTTAAAACTAGGAGACTTCGCTCAATGACATCGTTATAGACCGTAAACTTCTTGGTTCGGTCAGTCCAATTCAACCAATAAACC
>ERZ826613.3114-NODE-3114-length-14500-cov-7.019522_pt1 | contig 14500 bp, 10 predicted proteins | sample MGYA00519925_ERZ826613 | MGnify/ENA primary metagenome ERZ826613 (study PRJEB31778, sample SAMEA3449236) | human gut metagenome | biome: human gut; feature: human-associated habitat; material: faeces | place: United Kingdom | collected 2010/2012 ... | reverse complement strand
ATCTACGGTGCCGTCATCGCCTATCTGCTCAAGCCGGTGTGCAACACCATTGAGGGCTTTCTGCACCGAATCTTCCCCGAAAAGCTCCACAGCATGGCCAATATGCTTGCCATTGCGGCGACGCTGCTGTTCGGTGTGCTGGTGGTCTACGCCCTCGTGATGATGGTGGTGCCGCAGCTCATCACAAGCGTCACCTCCCTCTACTACACCGCGCAGACCAGCATTACCCGGTTCATGCGGTGGGTGAACACACAGGAAGTCTTCTTGGATAATGAGACACTGATGGGCTATTTCAACGATGCCTACGATGCCATTGCTGACAATCTGACCACTCTGCGCACCACCCTGCTCCCCTCGCTGCAGAATATACAAGGCATCCTGAGCGGTGTGGGCGTCGGCGTCATGAATGTGGTGACCTGGTTCAAGAACCTGCTCATCGGCCTTATCGTCGCTGTTTACCTGCTGGCCAGCCGCAAAAAGTTCGCCAAACAGGCCAAGATGATCCTCTACAGCGTCGTCAAGCCCCGCTGGGCGCAGCTCATCCAGGAGGAAGTCCTCTACGCAGACAAGATGTTCGGCGGCTTCATCAACGGCAAGATCATGGACTCCGCCATCATTGGCGTGCTCTGCTACTTTGCCTGCATCATCTTCAAGTTCCCGAGCGCGCTGCTGGTGTCGGTCATCATCGGCGTCACCAATGTCATCCCCTTCTTCGGTCCCTTCATCGGTGCCGTGCCTGCAACGCTGCTCATCCTCATCCAGAGCCCCATCAAGGCCATCTGGTTCGTGCTCTTCGTTCTGGTACTCCAGCAGCTGGACGGCAATGTCATCGGCCCGAAGATCCTGGGCAACACCACCGGCCTTTCGAGCTTCTGGGTGCTCTTCTCCATCCTGCTGTTCGGCGGTCTGTGGGGCTTCGTGGGCATGATCGTGGGCGTGCCGCTGTTCGCCGTCATCTATGACGTCATCAAGAAGCTGGTCTTCCACGGCCTGCGCCGCAACGGCCAGCTCGACCAGATGACCGTCTACCACGACGAGTTCGGCGATCCCGGCGACCCGGCTCCCGCGCCTGTAGAAGATGAAGGAACGGAAACCGAAATCGTCATTGATTCCGGCGAAGAATAAAATAACAAGATAAAGCCCCCATCCTCCCGGCTGCCTCAGCCGGTGAAGATGGGGGCTTTTCTGCGCAATTTTATCTTTGAAAGACCGATAAAGTCATTTCGCGTGAGCAGTGGAATGCGCCGGTTCCCAGTCCTTGTAATTCTCGTACCGGCTCTCCCTGAGGGTGACGTGCGACCAGATCTCGTCGGCTACAGGCTGCCAGTCGGCAGCATATGCACCGCATTTGTCGCAGAGGTGGTCTACGCTCTCGGGCGACTGCAAGTCGGTGCTGTGAGCACCGGTGTCATGCACCATCTGGCGCAGAAGCTCGGGGTTTTCCAGCATCGGGCAGGGACGCAGATGGTTTTTATTGAAGGGCTGGCCGTTGTGGTAGGCCATGAAGAGCGGGCTGCGGAGAATATCGAGGATGCTGCTGTCGTGGATGTTGGCGTTGGAATAGTGGATAAAGACGCACGGCTCTGCATCGCCCGCCGAATTTATATGAAAATAGTTGCGTCCGCCTGCGATGCATCCGCCCACAAACTCGCCATCGTTCTGGAAGTCCATCGGATAAAACGGAATATCGCTCTTCTCTGAGCGGAGATACCGGATGCGCTCGATCATGTACTTGCGCTGAGCAGGCGTGGGCATCAGCTCTGGCGCAGCCTCGTTGCCTACCGGCATATAGTGGAAGTAGAATCCGAAGTGCGCACCCTTGTCGCAGAGCATCCGCATAAAGTGGTCGCTGGTGACGGCTTCGAGATTGTCTCTGGTATAGCAGATGGAGGTGCCAAAAAGGATCCCGTGGGCCTTGAGCAAGTCCATCGCATTCATGACAGCGGCATAGTGGCCGTCGCCCCGCCGGGCATCATTGGTAGAGGGAGTTCCCTCGATCGAGAGCATGAAGGCGATATTGCCCAGTTTTACGACCTCTTCGCAGAACGGCTCATCGATGAGGGTAGAGTTCGTGTAGATCGCAAACTGCACATCGTTGTGCTTTTTTGCCAGACGGAGAATATCCGCCTTTCGCACCAGAGGCTCGCCGCCGGTGAGCATATAGAGATAGACCCCCAGCTCCTTGCCCTCGGTGATGATTTTGTCCATATCCTCAAAGCTGAGGTTGTTTTTGTGGCCGTACTCGCCCGCCCAGCATCCCACGCAGTGCATATTGCAAGCCGAAGTGGGGTCGAACAGGATCAGCCACGGAATGTTGCAGTGGTACTTTGTGCGATTCTCGCGGATGGTCTTTGTCCCCCGGAAGAACGCCTCATAGCCAAGGTTGAGTGCCGTGGTGCGTGCCACGTTGGGCGCGGTCTGGTCGAGCACACAGTTGATGAGCTTCGACCACTTGCTGTCCGCATCGGTCAGTACTGCGCGGGCGTGCTCATACGTCTCCTCGCTGAACGAGTCGCCATAGAACTGCTTGGCGACGTCCACCATCTCGGCAAACGCCTTCTGACGGTCTTTTCTGACATGAGCCAGTGCCACATCCACCATCGTTCCGACAGCGGTACGCTGTACCTTATGGTTCAACGACTCCAACGCGATACTCATAAAAGTCTGCCTCCTTGTGCGGGTCTTTGCCAGCCCTTTGTTTTGACAATACTTTAACATTTTTCCGACAAAGGTTCTATAAGCAACAAAAGCAGGGTGATAGTTTTTCTATCATCCTGCTCTGCTTGTTCAAATTTTTATCAGTCGTCGATTTTTGATGCTCTGCCGTCGGTGCTGAAGCGCAGCAGCGCCCGCTTCAGATCCCCCTGCATCATGGTGTTGAGCCGTTCGGCCATGATGGCCGGTTCGGTCTTCATATCGCGGCGTATCCATTCCAGCACCATGCCCACAAAGCCATACTTATAAAAATCAATGATGAACTGCTTGTCCTCTTCCTGCACCGGGATGTTTTCACGCTCTACAAACATCCGCAGCAGAGGGTCAAGCATTTTATAGAGATACTGCTCCACCTGTTCCCGGCTGATGGAGCGGTAGACATTCAGCACCAGCACCCGGTTGGCCTGCACCTTTTCCAGCATATCGCGGAAGGCGTCGCTCCACGTCTCAAAGTCCTGATGGCCTTCCAGTGCCTCTGTGGCATCCTCCACCAGGATCCAGTCCACCAAATCGTAAATATCCTTGAAATGGTAGTAAAAGGTCATGCGGTTCACGCCGCAGTCCTCGGTAATGTCGTTTATCGTTATCTTATTCAGCGGCTTGCGGAGCAGCAGCTTTTTGAGCGATGCTTCCAGCGCGCGTTTTGTCGTCTGTGCCACGAGAATGCCCATCCTTTCGCGTTTGCCCCGTTCTGTGCGGAGTTTTCCAACTTCTATCTATTATGATACCTCATCCGCCCGTGCAGGTGCAAGCACCTTTTTCGACTTTTTCATGAACTTTTTATGTTTTCTTAAGATTTGGACAGCAAAAAAGCTGCTCCGCCGCAGCGCGTCTATCAGGAGCTTTCCGAAAAGCTTTGACATTTTCCGGCTTTCCTCTTGATTTCTCCCCCGGCCCTGCTTACAATGGAGACGCAGAGGGGGCATCTCCCCTGTTCTTTTGATTGGGAAAGAGGGTTTTCTTATGCTGAATACCATCGGTTTCTTAGGCTGCGGCAACATGGGCGGGGCTATCGCCCGGGCCGTCTGCAAGGCGGCAGACCCACAGAACGTCTGGCTCGCCAACCGCACCGCCGCCAAGGCAGAGGCTCTGGCCGCTGAGCTGGGCTGCAACACCACCATCAACGACGAGGTGGCAGGCCGCTGCGACCTCATCTTCTTAGCCGTCAAGCCCCAGATGATGGAGGAGCTGCTGGCACCGCTCCGCTTCACGCTGGCCGAACGGCCCAGCCGCTTCGTGCTGTGCAGCATGGCGGCGGGCCTGTCCATCGCCCGCATTCAGGAGATGGCGGGCGGCGACTACCCCGTCATCCGCATCATGCCCAACACGCCCGCTTCGGTGGGGGCCGGTATGATCCAGTACTGCACCTCCAACGTCACCGCCGAGGAAGAGGCCGAGTTCCTGAAATTGATGGCCCCCGCCGGGCGGCTGGATGCTGTGCCGGAAAGCCTCATCGACGCGGCCAGCTGCGTGTCCGGCTGCGGCCCGGCCTGGGTGTACCAGTTCATCGAGGCGCTGGCCGACGGCGGCGTGGCCTGCGGCCTGCCCCGTGCCAAGGCGCAGGAGTACGCCGCCCAGATGGTCCTGGGCAGCGCAAAGCTGGTGCTTGAGAGCGGCCAACACCCCGGCGCACTCAAGGACGCCGTGTGCAGCCCCGGCGGCAGCACCATCCAGGGCGTGCGGGTGCTGGAAGAAAAGGGCCTGCGGGGCGCGGTGATGGACGCCGTCATCGCCTCCTACAACAAGACCAAAGAGATGGGAAAGGGTTGATCTATGCGCATCGTAGTCAAAGTCGGCACCTCCACACTGGCCCACTCCACCGGGCGGCTGAACATCCGCCACACCGAAGAGCTGGTGAAAGTGCTCAGCGATTTGAAGAACGCCGGACATGAGGTCATCCTCGTGTCGTCGGGTGCTATCGGCATGGGTGTGGGCAAGCTGTCGCTTTCCGCCCGCCCTACCGATATGTCCTCCAAGCAGGCTTGTGCCGCCGTGGGTCAGTGTGAGCTGATGTACACCTACGACCGGCTGTTCAGCGCCTACGACCACACGGTGGCGCAGATTTTGCTCACCGGTGTGGACATCGAGCACGCCAGCCGCCGTGAGAACATCCAGAACACCCTCACCCGTCTGCTGGAGCTGGGCGCACTGCCCATCATCAACGAGAACGACACCGTCGCCACCGACGAGATCACCTCCATCGGCGACAATGACACCCTCGCCGCCATCGTCACCTGCTGCATCAAAGCTGATCTGCTGGTGCTGCTGAGCGACATCGACGGCCTCTACACTGCCAACCCCCACACCCACCCGGACGCAAAGCTCATCCCGCTGGTGGAGGACATCACGCCCGAAGTGATGGCGCTGGCCGACGGAGCCGGCTCGGCGCTGGGTACCGGCGGAATGTCCACCAAACTCCGGGCCGCCCGGATGGTGACCTCCAGCGGAGCTGACATGGTCATCGCGAATGGCGCCCACCCCGAGCTGCTCTATGACATCGCCGAGGGCCGTGCCGCAGGCACCCGCTTTGCGGCCCACAGACAGGAGGCATAACATGACCACACAGGAAATTCTGGAAGCCGCCCGCGGGGCCAAGACTGCCGTTGCCCTTTCGGACAGCGGCACCCGTGATTCTGCCCTTCTCGGGATGGCTGATGCCCTCTGCGCCCCTGAGTCCATGGACGCCATCCTCGCCGCCAACGCCGAGGACATGGCCGCCGCCAAGGGGCACATCAGCGACGTCATGCTGGACCGCCTCGCCCTGACGCCCCAACGCATCGAGGCCATGGCCAAGGGCATCCGGGACGTTGCCGCCCTGCCCGACCCGGTGGGCCGGGTGCTGAGCCACATCGAGCGTCCCAATGGCCTCGTCATCGAGAAGACTGCCATGCCGATGGGCGTCATCGCCATCATCTACGAGAGCCGCCCCAACGTCACCAGCGATGCTGCCGCCCTCGCCATCAAGAGCGGCAATGTCTGCATCCTCCGCTGCGGCAAAGAGGCGTGGCGCTCGGCCAACGCCATCGTTCAGACCTTGCGGCAGGGTCTGCGGGCAAACGGTCTGCCTGAAACAGCAGTCTGCCTCATTGAGGACACCACCCATGCCTCGGCCAACGCCCTGATGACCGCCGTCGGCTATGTGGACCTGCTCATCCCGCGCGGCGGGGCCGGACTTATCCGTGCCTGCGTCGAGAACGCGAAAGTCCCCTGCATCCAGACCGGCACCGGCATCTGCCACATCTTCGTGGACGACACCGCCGACCAGACCAAGGCGCTGGACATCATCGAGAACGCCAAGGCCAGCCGCCCCAGCGTCTGCAACGCCGAGGAAGTCTGCCTCGTCCACAGCGCCATTGCGAGCGAATTCCTGCCGAAGCTGGCCCAGCGCCTCGGCCCCGACCGCACCGCCCAGGGTCTGCACCCGGTGGAACTGCGGCTGGACGAGCGCGCTGCCGCCCTCATCCCCGGCACCCCCGCCGGGCCGAAGGACTTCGACACGGAGTTCCTCGACTACATCCTTGCGGTGAAAATCGTGGACAGCGTGGAGGAAGCCATCGCCCACATCGCGGCTCACTCCACCGGCCACAGCGAAGCCATCCTGACCCGGACTAACGCCCACGCTGCCCTCTTCACGGCGGCAGTGGACAGTGCCGCCGTCTACGTCAACTGCTCCACCCGCTTCACCGACGGCGGAGAGTTCGGCCTTGGCTGTGAGATGGGCATCTCCACCCAGAAGCTCCACGCCCGGGGACCCATGGGCCTCGGCGAGCTGTGCAGCTACAAGTACATCATCCACGGCAACGGCCAGACCCGGTAATTTTCGGGTTTTTCCGGGATGCATCACCCTTTCGGTAAAAATTTTCTCCACAGGCCGGGGCCAAATGCCCCGGCCTGTATTTTTGTTTCATCGAGATGGACCGTTTTTCTCTCAAGCACACTTTTGGCTGAAAAAGTTTTGCAAATACATCCGAAAATAATTCCTTGTATCCAAGTTTTCTCCATTCTCCACAAAGCTATAGTCATACTTTTGCCATTTTATCTTGCAAAAATCACAACAAACCTCTTGACATACGGGCCTTCTGCGGGTTAAATTTAGAATGAGGGTGTGATTCGACACAATCGCACTGGTTTAGTCTGTTTATTGAGAATTGTTCTCCACAAGACTTCAACTTTTCAGACCGTTTTACTGCGGAGAGCACTCTTCCGAGCATATCCGCCCATCCACAACACTATACTTGGAATGAAGGAGAGAGCGTTATGACGATTGCTATTCTTGCACATGATTCCCGCAAAGAGCTGGCGCTGCAGTTCTGCACAGCTTATAGCGGCATCCTATCCCGCAACACAGTCATTGCCACCGGCACCACCGGTCGGATGCTGGCGCAGGCCACCGGCCTGCCCGTACACTGCTACCTCTCCGGGAAGCTGGGCGGCATCCAGCAGATCTCGGCCCGGGTGGCCTGCGACGAAGTAGACCTCGTGCTCTTCTTCCGCGACCCGCTCAAGGCCGAGAACGGCAGCAGCGAGCAGAACCTGTTGCGGCTGTGCGACATGCACAGTGTGCCGATCTCTACCAACATCGCCACCGCCGAGGTGTTGCTGCGCGGCCTCGACCAGGGCGACCTCGACTACCGTGAGGGCATCCATCCCGACATCGTGGAGCCGCTGCCCGTCCATCGGGCCGTGTGCTGAGCCTGTTTTTAAGACTTTTTCGCCATTTGTGGTTTTGTGTATAGAGGGTTTTCGACAAAGAAAGACACCGCAGAAGCTTTTACACTTCTGCGGTGTCTTTTTATCTTATGCGCTCAGGTACCACTGAGGGATAACTTATTCCAGACCGCCCATCTGCTTGATGGCCTTGATGGCGTAGGTCAGGGTGCGGCCCATAGCCACGCCTGCCATCAGGCAGGGATAGTTGTTGGCGAAGAAGGAGCCGGACATATCGCCGGTGACATACAGGCCGGGCATCGGCTTGTTGTCATTGTCCAGAGCCTGACCCTTGTCGTTGATGGCAATGCCCTGCTCGGTACACAACAGGGAGGCACCCAGCCAGCAGCCGTAGAAGGGAGCGGTGCGGATGGCACTCAGGCGGTAAGCCGGCTTGCCGAAGTCCTCGTCGTTCTGCTTGTCGTACAGCTCGTTGTAACGCTCAACGGTAGCGAGGAAGGTGTCCTTGGCCTCACCGGTGAAGCCCAGCTTGTCGGCCAGCTCCTCGATGGTGTCGGCCTTGAAGAAGACGCCCTCCTTCTCTGCATTGTCCATCTGCTTCTGGATATACTCTGCGCCGGCATTGCGGGTCTGGGCAGAGCAGCCGATGGTGTGGAAGCGCTTTGCGTCCTCCAGAATGTTTGCGTCGCAGATCTGTGCGTAGACACGGCCCGGCTGATGAGCAGCAGCGTAGACGATGTCGTTGTAGGGGCTGCTCTCGTTGGCGAAACGCTCACCGTTGCGGTTGACCTTCAGGAAAGGCTGGGTGCCGGGGTTGTACTGGCGGATGGGGCCGGGGAAGGCCTTGCCGCCGAAAGCGGAGTCGCTTGCTACATAACCGCCGTCCACGCCGGGAGCCACGATGCCGCGGTCGAACAGCATGGGAGCAGCTTCCTTGTCGAGGTTTGCGCCGGCCCAGACAGCGGCACGGATGCCGTAGCCCTTATCGGCCGGAGAGTAGGAGCAGGCAGTGGTGACAGAGGTACCCAGCGGATCCAGCTGCTCCATCATGTAGGGGTTGCCGGGGAAGCCGCCGCAGGCCAGCAGAACGCCCTTGTTGGCGTTGTAGCGGATGAAGTGGTCATCCTCGGTGCTCTGGGCGATGATGCCGGTAATGCGGCCATCGCTGTTCTTTTCCAGCTTTGCCAGACTGGTCTTGAAGTCCACATCGTAGCCCAGCTCCTGAATGTACTGAAGCAGCAGCTCGTTCCGGGCGGCACCACTGGAGCGATCATAGGTATACTCGATCTCAGGGTACATATAATCGGTGTTGTGCTCGGCGTTTTCTGTAGGCCATTTGGCCTCGTCGCCGTAGGTGTAGATCATCTTCACGCCGTACTTGTCCTCCATGATGGAGCGGACAAATTCGATCATCTCGGCAGACTCGTTGATCCAGGTCTTGACCACGCGCTGATCACACTTGCCGGAGGCGTAACGGGAGACCTCGCTCAGCAGCTTGGCACGATCCATCTTGATGCCCTGTTCCTGAGCGCCAAAGCCGTCCACGGCACCCACCCAGTGACGGGTATCCTGCACATTGCCGTTCTGCTCGATGACACGGAAGTTCAGGCCCTTGGCAGCGGCATAAGCAGCAGCGAACATACCGCCGTTGCCGGCACCCACGATGAGGATATCGGTGTCCACGGTCTCGGTGATGGCAGCCTCGTCGATGTCAGGCTCCTTGCCCAGCCAATCGGTCTCGTCGCCGGTGGGCAGCTGAACGGAAGTTACAGTTGCCTCTCCCTTTGCCTGTGCAAAGCAGCTCTTGGCGGCCTTCTTCACGGCATCGGAGGTGATGGTGGAGCCGGACACGCCGTCGATCTCGTCAGAGCCGGCGTTCAGCAGCTGGTTCTTCAGCTCCTCGGCAGCAGCAGCGCCGTAGGAAGCGGTCTCGCCGGAGGTATCGACCACAACATCGGTCACAGCACTGTCAGAGAAGGTCATGGTGACTTTGACGGTAGAGGAAATGCCCTCAGCAGTGCCGGTGTAGGTACCGGGGGTGTAGCTGCCTGCTGCACCGGAGGAAGCGGCGGTGGAGGAGCTTGCAGCGTTGCAGGCAGCCAGTGCACCGGCGGTGACACCGGACATGGCAGCGGCAGCGGCGATCTTCAGAAAACCTTTACGCGAGATCTTGTTCATGCTTGGATGATCCTTTCTTCTCTTTTTCTGTTCTTATTCTTTGATTTTCCTTCTTATCCGAAACGCACCGCCACAATGCGGCGCAGACTTCGTTCGATAATAAATTAACACAAAGTCTGCCTGTTGTCTTTTAAGAATTCTTAAACATCTTTTCCGTTTCTTCACTGGGAAATTCCCGTTTCCTACTTTGTTTGATAAATAACGGTCAAACCAGAGCAGAAAAAAGCACCCACGGCTTAAGTTTCCTTAAGAAGTGGGTGCTTTGAGGATTAACGATATTTAAGACAGCAACACCATTTCAGGCTTCCGTCTCCCCTTCCGGGCGGAAAATATAGCCTTTGCCCCAGACATTTTTGAGGTAGATGGGCTTTGCGGGGTCGGGCTCGATCTTACTGCGGAGGTTATGGATATGCACCTGCACAGTGCGGACATCCCCCAGGCTTTCCTTCCCCCAGATCTTCTGGTAGAGCTCATTGGCCGTAAAGAATGTGTTGGGATAGCGCACAAACAGCGTGAGGATACGGTACTCCATATCGGCCAGATGGATGCTCCGGCCGTCCTTTTCCACGCAATGGCTGTTGGAATCCAGCGTAAAGGCCGCACAGTGGTAGCCGCTGACGCTGGGCTCTGCGGCATCCATCTGGACACGGCGGATGTTTGCCATGATGCGAGCCAGCAGAACTTTGTGGTTGTAGGGCTTGGTCAGAAAATCATCGCCGCCCAATTCCAGTGCCCGTACCACTGTGTCTGTATCGTCCAGACAGGAAGTAAAAATGATGGGGCAGTGGTGCCAGCTGCGCAGGCGCTGACACAGATCCATGCCGTTGGTGTCCGGCAGAAGGATATCCATCAGGATCACATCGAACTTTTCCCGGGCGTGGCTCAGCGCTTCGCCGCCGGTGTCAGCACAGACCACCTCAAAATTCTGCTGACATTTCAAGAAATAGCTGGTAGTGTCCCGGATCACCGGATCATCTTCCACCAGAAGAATGCGGATCATGCGGTTTGCCCTCCCCTTTTCGGCGTGAATTTGCTATAATATCTTTATCTAGTATACCGTATTTCCGGGCTGTTCTCAACCGGTTCTCCAAAGTTTTGCAGGGGGTCTTTTTATGATAAAAAAGCGATTTCTGCTTCCGGCTGCTGCCGGGGCACTGGCACTGACCATTGGGTTGGCAGGGATCTGGTTCAACCAGCGACTGCCGGCGCTGGCGGATTTTGGGGTCCCCGGCATGGACCCCGAAGCGCAATTGATGGCATGGGCTGCCCTGTTCCCGGAAAAAGGAGTGGCTGCCCTGACCTTCCGCACGGTGCTGCAGTGGATGGCCATTGCGGTATTCTGCACTCTGGGGGCGGTGGTGCTGGCCCTGTACCGATACAAGCCTCAGAAGGAACTGGGGTATTTTCTGCTGTATCTGACGGTGCTGACCCTCTGGGCTCTGGTGATCATTCTGGCTCCGGTGGGAAGTTCCGGCTGGAGCGCCTTTTTCCGCCGGGGATTCTTTACCGTCACGGTTCTGGCAGGTATTCTGCTGTGCGCCGCTCTGACAGGGGCTGTGCCGGTGTCTCACGGGCAGCGGCTCGGTTCCCTGCTTCTGACGCTGGGGTATCTTGTTCTGACGCTGATTCCCCTCAGCCGTGTACGGGCGGTGGGGCTGCTTTTGGGCATGGGCTACTGTCTGGGCATACTGATGGCAATGTATGCCCGGGGCTCCGACGCTGCCCTGCTGATGCTGTTTCCCTGTGCCATCACCATTGGCTTCCGGGTATGGGTGGTCCTGCCGGGCATGCACGTGCCGTTTTTTCAGGAGAGCGTGTTTTTCTACCTGTTCCGGTGTGCCCGGATCTACGATGCTCCTTTTACTCTGGGCTGCATGGCCTACGTCTGCCGCCGGTATGCCCTGCAATTTGATCGGGCGGAGCAGCTGGCCCGGGAGCTGGATGCCCGGGTCATTCAGCGGACAAAGGCCCTGACGGAGGAGACCGAGGCCCGGAAAAGCATGATGCTGAACATTTTCCACGACCTGCGCAGTCCCCTGTTTGCGGTCAGCAGTGGATTGGATACGCTGGAGGCTGCACCGGAGGCCCTGCCGGCCCTGCTGCCCGCCCTGCAGCAGCGGACGGCCTTTCTCCGCCGCCTGACGGAGGATCTGTTTCTGGCTGCAAAGCTGGAGCAGAAACAGGTGATGCTCAACGAGGACCGGGTATCTCTGGGGGAGGTCATCGCTGCGGTCTGTGACAGCTGCCGGGAGGAGGCCGAGAAGAAGGGCGTGGTGCTTCAGGCTCCCCCGGCTTCGGAGCTGCCGGTGTGGGGCGACCAGATCCGGCTGCAGCAGATCCTGCAGAACCTGTTGACAAATGCCATTCACTACACCCCTGCAGGAGGGAGCATTACCGTCAACAGCCGGGTGGAGGCCGGTGCTGCTCTGGTGAGCGTCCGGGACACGGGCTGCGGCATTGCGCCGGAGGATCAGGCCGCCGTATTTGACCGGTATTTCCACACCACCACCTCTTCCAAGCACGACTCCACTGGTCTGGGACTGACCATTGCGCAGGAGCTTGCCCACCTGCACCACGGAGAAATCCTATTGGAAAGTGAAGTAGGCAAAGGCAGCTGCTTCACGTTAAAACTCCCCCTACTATCCGCTTAACAGAGAAATCCCCTCCGCCATAGGCGGGGGGATTTCTTTATAGCATCTATTTGAATTTAAGCCAGCGGGTCCCACAGCTTCATAGGCAGGGGCTCCTGATCCAGCAGGGCGCGCTGGGCATCGCTCAGCAGGCTCTTGCGGACCGTGATCTGGTAGACATTGGCCTTGAACCACTTCTCGCTGCCGATGTAGTAGCCCTTCTGGCCGGAGGCATCGCCCCAGCTGTTCTCGATCTTCCAGCGGTCAGCCCTACCATTCTCGTCCAGATTGACACCGCAGAACATCATGCAATGGTTCATGGTGCTTTCACGGGTGAGCAGCCGCTCGGCCTTGGTCATGCCAAAGGTCAGGCCGCCCAGCACCTCGCCGTACTGGAAGCAGTCGGGGTCCCAATAACCGTTGGCGCGGTCGCCGTCGGGGTGGCAGTCGCAGCTGAACATGACCCCCTCCCCTGCCTGCAGCTGACGGATGGTCAGATCCTCCAGCTCCTCCTGCGAGAGGTTCAGCCAGAACATATTCTCCTCCACCACGTCACCCATAAAGGGCTGGCAGTAGGTGCGGTTCAGCGCATGGATGGGCGAGGAGATGATGACAACGTAATCATCCAGATCATTGCCCACATATTTCTCCAGGAAGGTGTGCGGGGTCAGGTTCCGGTCGCAGTGGTAGTGCTCATCCTTGTCGGTATACTCAAAGTCAAAGCTCCTGGGAGGCTGGCCGTAGAGGATGCACAGAGCGTTGTAGATCTCCGCCAGCATCTCCTCGCGGCGGGCGGCCGTGTCCTTTCCCTCTTTTGCCATGGCCCGCAGTTCCAGCGCATCCTCCCGCAGCTTGCGGTTCAGGATGGGCAGATACTTGGCCGTGCCGGTGGAGTGGACAGTTTCCGGCATGACCCAGGAGGGCACCACACCGTACTTTTTGATCAGGCTGATGGCCATATCCCACTGGCCGCCGTCGGGCAGCGGGTTGCCCAGCAGGGTGTAGGTCTCACGGTCGGTCAGATCCTGATCCGCAAAGTGGAGGATGTTCTCAAGGAAGAGATTTGCCTTTTCCAGCTTATCGTAGAACGCCAGATAGGTGGGAGAGAAGGAGAAATCCTCCAGATTGCACTTGGCGATCACCCGCTGGCGCAGGACGTTCAGGGTGGAGAACATCCAGCAGCGGCCGCTCTGCTTCTGGTTGGTGATGTTATTGGTCTTGACCAGCACAGAGAAGTCCATCCGCAGCTTGGCAGCGGCGGCGGGCACAAAGGCCGCGTCCGGCAGAGCCGTGCGGGAAACTGCATTGGACATCACATTCAGCTCCGGGCGGGCAGCATAGCCCTGCTCAAAGCGTTCCAGCATCCGGGCATCAATGGGAGTAACACGATTCATTTGATTCACGCTTTCTTTCTGAAAAGATCAATCCTTGAAATAAGCATTCTGCACGGCCAGCAGGACACCGGCACGGCTTGCGGCAAAGTTCAGGCCGCCCTGCAGGTAGCAGGTGTAAGGCTCACGCAGGGGGCCGTCGCAGGAGAGCTCGATGGTGCTGCCCTGGGTAAAGCTTCCGCTTGCCATGATGACCTCATCGGTATAGCCCGGTTCCGGAGAGGGTTCCGGTGCTGCATAGCTGTCCACGGGGCTGGCAGCCTGAATGCCGCGGCAGAAGCCGATGAGGGCATCGGCGGTATCGGCATCGAAGCAGGTCACGATATCGTTGTGATCCTCGCAGTAGCGCGGGATGGGCTTTTTGCCCACCAGCTCCAGCAGGCACTGAGCATAGATGGCGGTCTTGATGGCCTCACACACCACGCCGGGGGCATAGTAGAAGCCAAGGTACATATCACGGGGCGTTTCCAGCGTACAGCCCAGCTCCTTGCCCAGACCGGGGGCGTTCAGGCGGTAGGCACACAGCTCCACCAGATCCTTCCGGCCAGCGATATAGCCGCCGGTGGGGGCGATGCCGCCGCCCGGGTTCTTGATGAGGCTGCCCACCACAAGGTCGGCACCGGCCTGGCAGGGCTCCTTCATCTGGGTGAACTCACCATAGCAGTTGTCCACAAAGATGATGATCCCGGGGTTGGCGGCACGGGCCGTGTCGGCGATCTTCTGAATGGTATCCAGATCAAAGGCATTGCGCTGCAGGTAGCCGCGGCTGCGCTGGATATGGCAGACCTTTGCCCCCGGGGCCTTTTGAGCAATCAGCGCGTAATCCGGGGTGAAGTCGGCCTTGAGGGGGGCTTCGTCGTACCGGATGCCGTAGTCCATCAGGGTGCCGGTGCCCTTGCCCTTGCCGTCCAGACCGAT
>ERZ826613.3113-NODE-3113-length-14502-cov-5.463003_pt1 | contig 14502 bp, 10 predicted proteins | sample MGYA00519925_ERZ826613 | MGnify/ENA primary metagenome ERZ826613 (study PRJEB31778, sample SAMEA3449236) | human gut metagenome | biome: human gut; feature: human-associated habitat; material: faeces | place: United Kingdom | collected 2010/2012 ... | reverse complement strand
CAAAGAACGCTTGAATTTGACTTTTTACACAACCTCGTTGGAGGAGGGGTGCCCAAAGGGCGGGGTGGTAGGTAAAGAAATTCCTTAATTTTATTATTCATAGGTATTTTATTGTTTTACCTACCACCTCCCCCTGCGGGTACTCCTCCTCCCAGGAGGAGGAGAATTTGAGATACTTTAGTCTTTCATTTTCGCTCCGCTAAATTATTATTTTTCATTCTTTCTTATTTCTTTCTGCTCTCTTATTAATCACAATCAGCAATACTAACACCGTTACAAAAATGATTGTTGACAGTGGGCGCAGTTCAGGAGTCAGTCCACCCTTACGTGCATCCGCATAGATGTATGTCGACAACGTTTCCAATCCTTCATTTCCGATAGTGAAGATCGTTACTGCGAAATCATCAATGGAAAGCGTGAAAGCGAGGATGAAACCACTGATCATTCCCGGCAGAATTTCCGGAAAGATGACTTTGCGAAGCGCCTGGAAAGGGGTAGCTCCGAGGTCGAGAGCTGCTTCGTAGACATTCTGATTCATTTTCTTCAGACGGGGCATCACGCTAAGTACCACATAAGGGGTACAAAAAGTGATGTGTGCCAATACCACCGTAGTAAATCCCTGCGAAATGCCAAAGCTGACAAACAGCAGGAACAGGGATACACCCGTAATGATATCCGCATTCATCATCGGAATAGCATTGGTGAAATTCATCACCTGACGTGCCCGGGAGCGCAAGTTAAAGATGCCGATAGCTGCCAGGCTTCCCAGCAGGGTAGAGGCTGTGGCAGCAATCGTAGCAATCGCGAATGTGTTCCAAATGGCATTCATCAGTGAGTGGTGCATGCCGCCTGTAAATAGTGAACTGTATAACTTGGTGGAGAACCCTGTCCAGTTACCCAGTACCTTGGCCTCGGTGAAAGAGAAGATCATAATAATCAGGATGGGCGAATAGAGCAGGGCAAGCAGAAACCAAAGATAGCCTTTCGCCAGAATACGTGTCATCATATCACACCTCCGCTTTCATTTTGTGCACTGTCGTCCTCATTGGTAAAGAGGGCGGTGACGCCAATCAGTAACAGCATGATGAGCGACAAGGCAGCGCCGTAGTTCCACATTCCGTTATATATATTCTCTTGTACGGTAGTACCGAACAGTTTGATGTTGTTCATCGTCAGCAACTCGGCAATGGCAAAGGTGGAAACCGTGGGCATGAAAACCATCACCACACCACTCATGATGCCGGGCATCGAAAGGGGGAGGATCACTTTACCGAATACCTGTACAGGCGTAGCTCCCAGGTCTTGGGCTGCTTCTATCAGACTGCCATCCATCTTCTGCAACGTATTGTAGATAGGGTATATCATGAACGGCAGGAAGTTGTAGACCATACCGAATACCAAAGCTCCTTCGCCCAGCGGCAAGTTGAGGAAATCAAACAATGCCACCGTGGCAAGTGTACGTATCAGGATGTTCACCCACATAGGCAGGATGAATAGTACAACCATGGTCTGGGAAGTGTTGAAGCGCTTCTGACTGAGAATATAAGCAGCCGGATAACCGAGCAGGAGGCATACCAGAGTCGTGATGACAGCTATTCCGATGGAGTAGACGAATGTGTTGATAGATTCGGGATGCATCATGAATTTGCGGAAGTTGGCAAACGTGAATGCGCCTTCAGCATCGGTGAAGGCATAAACCACAATGAGCAACAGAGGCATCACAACGAAGATGATGAGAAACAATGCGTAGGGAACTGTCCAGTTCCGGCGACGCATGAAGAAACGGGATATATTACTGAGCACTTCCTTTCTTATTAGCAGATTCGACAATAGGGATAGAACCGGTGGTCTGTGCCGGTGCAACAATTCGTATATTTTCGGGTGCGATGGTGATGCCGACACGGTCACCGTCGTCCCAGACGTCAGTGGTGTCTACAAAGATATCCTCGTCCCAATCGGTAAACACGGTGAGATGGTAATGGTTTCCTTTATAAAGGATGAATTTCACTTCGCCCGTCAGATGGCCGTCTTCTTCGTTATCTTCGAGGATGACGTTCCGGAAATCTATTTCTACGAGGACGGAACTGCCCGGTTCGATGTCCTGCACTTCGGCACACTCAAAGGTGTAACCGAGGAATTCGACGTGTGTGGCGTCTATGAGCTTGCCTTCAAAGGTGTTGCAGGTGCGTTCTTTCTTCATTACGTGAATGTCGAAAGGTTTCACGAGCAGACCGACTTCCCGTCCGGCTTCGAAACTGTGATAGTCTTGCACCATGAATTCGTAGCCCTCGTTAGTCTGTACCATCATTTCGTAATGCACGCCTTTGAAGATGCAGGAGGTGACAGTACCCATCAGTTGGGCAGCGGCAGAAGGCTCGAATATATAGATGTCTTCGGGACGGATGACTACATCGACGGGAGTGTTTTCGCCAAAGCCCTTGTCGACACATTCAAATTCGTGTCCGGCAAAGGATACGGCTTTGTCCTGAAGCATGAGGCCGTTCAGGATGTTACTTTCTCCGATGAAATCGGCAACGAAAGAGTTGATAGGTTCGTTGTAGATGTCTGTCGGCGTACCTATCTGCTGGATGCGGCCTTCGCTCATCACGACGATGGTGTCGCTCAGAGTAAGGGCTTCTTCCTGGTCGTGGGTGACGTAGACGAAGGTGATTCCAAGCTTCTGGTGCATCTCTTTCAACTCCATCTGCATGTCTTTGCGCATTTTGAGGTCGAGGGCGGCAAGGGGCTCATCCAGTAACAGCACTTCGGGTTCGTTGACGATGGCACGGGCGATGGCAACACGTTGTTGCTGTCCGCCGGAGAGGGAATCAACGTCACGGTCTTCGTAATCCGTCATACCTACCATGCGGAGGGCTTGTTTCACTTTCTTGCCAATGGTGGCTTCGGGCATCTTTTTGAGCTTCAGTCCGAAAGCGATGTTGTTGTACACGTTGAGGTGGGGGAAAAGGGCATACTTCTGAAAGACGGTATTCACCGGACGTTGGTGTGGCGGTGTTTGCGTGATGTCTTTTCCGGCGATGGTGATGATACCTTCCGAGGCGGTCTGGAAACCGGCTATCAGGCGCAACAAAGTAGTCTTGCCGCAGCCGGAGGGGCCCAATATCGTTACAAATTCGCCCTTACGGACAGAGAGGTTTACATCATTCAGTACGGCTTTGTCTCCGAAGTATTTCGATACGTGCTCTACACCGATGATGCAGTCAGACTTTTGCATAAGCGTTATTAAGTGTTTAACCTAAAACTAATAGAACGAATTCTGCCTTTCTAAAAAAGCGGGTACAAAGGTAGGGAATAAATTGGGAAAATGAAAGTGCTGCCTTCGATTTACATTATCTTTGAAGAAGATAAGCTGCACCTCGGCATAAAAAAATGAACGAGTTCATTTTATACTGTTCTCGGTTTACATTATCTTTGTAGCATTAATGAATACTATTATAGTAGAAGGAGGCAAGGACATGGGTAACAGAATATATCCTATCGGGATACAAAACTTCGAGAAGATTCGTAAAGAAGGATACGTTTATGTGGATAAAACTGCATTGATGTATAAGTTGGTGAAGAGTGGCAGTTACTTTTTCCTTTCCCGCCCCCGCCGTTTTGGGAAGAGTTTGCTGATTTCCACGCTCGAAGCCTATTTTGAAGCGAAACGGGACTTGTTTGAAGGCTTGGCGGTGGAAACTTTGGAAAAAGACTGGGTGAAACGTCCCGTGTTCCATCTGGACTTGAATATCGGGAAATATGATACGCCGGATAGTCTGGACAAGATACTGAATGAAACGCTTGATTACTGGGAGTCACTTTATGGAACGCGTTCTGCCGAAACGACCCTTGCCTTGCGCTTTGCAGGAGTTGTGGGACGGGCCTATGAGCAAAGTGGTGAGCGTGTAGCCATTCTCATCGACGAATATGACAAACCCTTGCTCCAAGCTATCGGCAACGAGGAACTGCAACGCGAATTCCGCAATACTCTGAAACCTTTCTATGGCGTACTGAAAACCATGGACGGCTGCATCAAGTTTGCCTTGCTGACGGGAGTGACCAAGTTTGGCAAAGTCAGTGTGTTCAGTGACCTGAACAATCTGAATGACATCTCCATGGACGAGCCGTTTATTTCCATCTGTGGAATTACTGAAAAGGAGATACATCTTAATTTTGAAGAAGACCTGCACGAATTGGCAGCCGCGCAGAAAATGACGTATCAGGAAGTGTGCAATGAACTGAAAGCGTGCTATGACGGTTATCACTTTACAGAAAATACGGACGGCATCTACAATCCTTTCAGTTTGCTGAATACATTCTTTAAGATGAAATTCGGCAACTATTGGTTTGAAACCGGAACGCCTACTTACCTTGTGGAGTTGCTGAGACGCAATCATTACAATTTGGAACGCATGGCGCATGAAGAAACGGATGCTGATGTGCTGAACTGTATTTATGGCGACAACGAACCCATACCGGTTATTTTCCAAAGTGGTTATCTCACGATAAAGGGGTATGATAAGGAATTCGGTCTATACCGTCTCGGTTTCCCTAACCGGGAAGTGGAAGAGGGCTTTATCAGATTTCTGATGCCGTTTTATACCCGCTTCAATCAGTTAGAAGCACCGTTTGAGATACAAAGATTTGTTCGTGAGATACGTTCCGGCCAACCTAACGCTTTCTTTAAGAGGCTGCAAAGCTTTTTTGCCGACACACCTTATGAATTGGTGAAAGACTTGGAATTACATTACCAAAATGTGCTGTTTATCGTCTTCAAACTGGTGGGTTTCTACACACAGGCGGAGTATCACACTTCGGAAGGGAGGGTGGATCTGGTAGTGAAGACTGCCGATTACATTTACGTCATGGAATTCAAACTGGAAGGTACTGCAGAAGAAGCTTTGCAGCAAATAGAAGAAAAACAGTATGCTCTTCCTTTTGAGGCAGACCCGAGGAAATTATTCAAAATAGGTGTGAACTTCAGTAATAAAACAAGGAATATAGAGAAGTGGATTATTGAATGACAGATTTGTGTAGTTCGCGTTCTTTTATTCTGTTTTGACACTATCTTAGTGTGGATTGGAGTGGAGAGTCCTTTTATATTTCATCTTTGTTGTGTGTTAAGTTAACGTAAGTTCCTAATTTCTAATTCTCAAAATTAGAAAAATGGTATCGGACAAAAACAAAATGGAAGAATTAAAAAATAAAAAAAAAGAAAAGTCGGAAAAACCGGCCCGAATACTTGACTTCGCCTTTCGGATGTCGTATCTTTGCAGGGTAGTTGATAATAGAGAATTCATACGACTTGTTTTCTAAGATAATAACAGACAAAAAATAAGAAAGGCGGTAATTTCAATAGGAAGTTATCGCCTTTTTTGTTGATATTTATTGGATTCGGACTTAAAAGAGGCTTTTTACGTTTTTAATAAACGTTGAGCACATTCTTTAAAAACGTTCCTGTTATTCTTTAAAAACGAATAACAAGAAGCTTAATAAAGCAGAGAAATGCCTGTAATTTGTCTATATTTGAGACTGTGATAAGAACCTTAGGTATTCTGTTAATATGCTTTGTTTGGTAAATTGTTTGTACGATGATGCTTGAAAATACCATTCTAAATATATGAATATTTAAAAATTGATAGTAAATGGGTGCAGAAGGAGTAATAAATCATAGAAATAATGATTATCTTTGTGATGTTTCATTGCTAAAAAGAATACTTTTATGGATTTTAGTGTTAAGGATAAAATAGAGTATATTGTAGCTCTGATCAGTGAGTTTGCTAAGCTACATTCGCTTGCTCCCAGCCAGGCATACCGTTATTTGGATCGGTATAAAGCTATTGATTTCATAGATAAACACTATGGTATTGCTCATACACAACGTTTTGAGGATGTAATATCAGATATTACGGCTTATTGTCAACGTTTTGGAGGGGCAATAAAATGATTCTTTATCATGGTACAACGGTAGATATTAAGGAAATTGATCTTCAAAAATCAAAACCTAATAAAGACTTTGGAAAAGGGTTTTTTGCGTACTCTGTATACATCGGATACGTATGCAAAATTGCAGGATGCTAAAACCGGACTTTATTTTCAGAGTCCTCGCTATGTGTATGACTTTTTGAGGAATGAAATTAAAACTGGTAAAATGTCATAGCTGACAGAAGCTATATATTATTATGGATTCGCCCCGCCAATTCTTTGCAAAGAGAATGGGCGGGGCGAATCCATTATTAATCAGTAAAGACTCATTACCCGGCATATGTTGCCTCGTGCACATCTGCCACCGCCCGTCCGCTCGGATCATTTTTCCCTTGCAATGTGGCATCCCAGGCAAGTGCTTCAGCAGTAGAGCAAGCCACGCTCGGCACACTGGGCACGCTTCGGGCAGCCGACTGACTGGGGAAGTGTTCTTCGAAAATGCTACGATAGTAATATTCCTCCTTATTCTGTGGTGGATTGATGGGAAACCGTTCGGCGGCATGTTCCATCTGATGGTCGGTGACGGCGGCAGAAGTAATGGCTTTCAATGTATCAATCCAATTGTAACCGACGCCATCGGAAAATTGCTCTTTTTGTCGCCAGGCAACACTCTGAGGCAGCATATCCTGAAAAGCTTCGCGCACAATGCGCTTTTCCACTTCTTTGCCCGGACACATCTTGACGGCAGGGCTGAGGTTCATTGCCACATCCAGAAACTCTTTATCGAGGAAGGGAACACGACCTTCCACACCCCAGGCAGAAAGGCTCTTATTGGCACGTAGACAGTCGTACAGGTGCAATTTGGAGAGCTTACGGATCGTTTCTTCGTGGAAAGCCTGCGGTGTGGGGGCTTTGTGGAAGTAGAGATAACCACCGAAAACCTCATCGGCACCTTCACCACTAAGCACCATCTTGATGCCCATAGACTTGATGACACGTGCCAACAGGTACATCGGTGTGGAAGCACGAACAGTGGTAACGTCGTATGTTTCGATAAAGTAGATGACATCACGCAAGGCATCGAGCCCTTCCTGAATGGTATAATTGATTTCATGGTGAACAGTGCCGATGTATTCCGCCACTTCACGGGCTTTAATCAAGTCCGGTGCACCGCGCAGGCCGACGGCGAAGGAGTGGAGTTGAGGCCACCAGGCTTCGCTTTGGTTATCAGTTTCAATGCGCTTGCGGGCATATTTCTTGGCAATGGCGGAGATGACGGAAGAGTCGAGGCCACCACTGAGCAGAACACCGTAAGGAACATCGGACATTAACTGGCGTTGCACGGCAGCTTCAAGGGCGAGTTTTACACTGTTGATTTCTGGTTGGGTAGCCCGGCGGGCGTTGGTGTCATTGGCTTTGACGGCGGCATAATCGGTCCAGGGGCGTTGATACCAACGATGCATTTTCCCTTCACGTCCCCAGAAGTAATGTCCGGGCAGAAAAGGCTCGTAGGTATCACAGAAACCTTCGAGAGCTTTCAGTTCGCTACCGACGTAGATATGTCCCTGGTCGTCACGACCGATATAAAGAGGGATTACCCCGATAGGGTCACGGGCAATCAGATAATCGTCTGCTTCCTCATCGTAAAGGGCAAAGGCGAAGATACCGTTCAATTCTTCGAGGAAATGAATGCCTTTATCCTTATATAATGCGAGGATGACTTCACAGTCCGATCCTGTACGGAAAGCATACTTGCCGGCGTAGCGAGAACGGATTTCCCGATGATTATAGATCTCACCGTTGACGGCAAGGATTTGCTTGCCATCCGGAGAATACAATGGTTGTCCGCCACTTTCCGGATCGACGATGGAAAGACGTTCGTGAGCCAGGATGGCACTGCCGCCTACATAAATACCACTCCAGTCCGGTCCGCGATGACGGATTTTCTGCGCCATTCGAAGCGCTTTGTTTCTCAATTCCTGGGATTGAGATTTGATATTGAAGATACCTACGATTCCACACATGATATTTAGTGATTAGGGGTTAGTTACTCAAATACTTGTCTATCCGTTCTGCCACTCTCCGCCCGTCCGCCAGTGCATGCACCACAAGGCTGGCACCGCGTGCCGCATCACCTGCTACGAATACATTTTCCGGAAATTCCGGTTGTTCCGGTTTCAGGAAGCCCATGGCCAGAAGTACCATATCGGCGTCTATCACTTCCTTCTTTCCGGTAGGTTTCATGGTAGGGCGTCCTCCATCCTGAGCCGGAATCCATTCCACTTCTTCCACCTCTACACCGCAGACTTTTCCATTCTTGCCAATAAACTGATTGGATGCCAGCGACCAGCGGCGCGTGCAACCTTCTTCGTGACTTGAAGTCGTCTTCAGTACAATGGGCCATTGCGGCCAAGGAGTAGCGTCATTGTGACCTACGGGAGGCTGTGGCATGATTTCAATCTGTGTCACACTCACGGCTCCCTGGCGGATACTCGTACCGATACAGTCTGATCCTGTATCACCGCCACCGATGACGAGAACCCGTTTGCCCTTGGCATTTACCAGACGGTCTTTGGGGAACGTTTCTCCATCGAGGATATGATTTTGCTGGGATAGCATTTCGAGGGCAAGATAAATACCTTTCAGTTCGCGTCCGGGGATATTGAGGTCGCGTGCCTGTGGCGTCCCGGTGCAGATGCAGTAGGCATCAAAGCCCGCGGGGAGGTTCTGGACATCTACCGTTACGCCCATTTCGAACTTGATGCCTTCGGCTTCAAGCACTCCCATCCGGCGGTCGATTACTGCCTTATCGAGTTTAAAATTAGGAATACCATAGCGCAGTAATCCGCCGGGCATGGGTTTGCTGTCAAAAAGAGTCACTTCATAGCCTTTAGCATTCAGCCGGCAGGCAGCGGAGAGTCCCGCAGGACCTGCACCGATGATGGCAACCCGCTTTCCATTACGTTCGGGCTGAATGGGCACGATGTAACCTTCGCGAAAAGCCGCTTCGGCAATAGCCGCCTCGTTTTCACGAATGGTGACAGGCTCATCACACGAAAGCTTCAGTACACATGACTTTTCGCAAAGTGCCGGACAGATGCGTCCGGTAAATTCGGGGAAGTCGTTTGTGGCGGCGAGCACTTCGTATGCTTCGCGCCATTTACCTTTATAAAGTGCATCCTGAAATTCAGGTTGTTTATTGCCCAACGGGCATGCCCAGTGACAGAAGGGTACACCGCAATCCATGCAACGTGATGCCTGGAGTTTACGTTCGTGACTGTTTAAAGTTTGCTCCACCTGACTGAAGTCGGTGATACGTTCGTGGACAGGACGGTATCCCGCTTCCTGTCGTGGTATGTTTAAGAATGCTTTTGGATCTGCCATTGTAGTATTGTTTAATTTGACTATCTTAATTCCCAAGAGGAGGAGAGTTGAGATGCTCTTGGTTCTGTAATTTTTAATAATCTCTCTGCATCTCTGCAATCTTCTGTTGCAGTTTTCGCATTTGCTCCTCTTGCAGTACCTTCTTGTATTCGATGGGGACTATCTGGATAAACTCATCCACATATCGGTTCCAGTCATCAAGCATAGTGAGTGCCAGGTTGGAGCCTGTATAGAGGTAGTGCTGACGGATGAGTTCGTGCAACTCTTTACGATAGGAGGCTTCTTCGATGAGGCTTAGTTCCACCATTTCCATGTTACAGAAATAATCGAAGTTTCCATCCTTATTCCATACATAAGCTACACCGCCCGACATACCGGCTGCGAAGTTGCGCCCTGTTGCCCCGAGGACTACCACACGACCGCCCGTCATGTACTCGCAACAATGATCACCTACACCCTCTACTACGGCAATGGCACCGGAATTGCGGACAGCAAAACGTTCGCCTACGCGCCCATTGATGTAAACTTCACCACTGGTTGCGCCATAGAGCAAGGTGTTTCCTGCAATCGTATTCTTTTCGGCCTGGAAGTTAGAGCGTACCGGAGGTAATACGGCAATCCGTCCACCCGAAAGGCCTTTGCCGAGGTAATCGTTCGCTTCACCTTCCAGCTTGAAGTTAACACCCGGTACAAGGAAGGCACCGAAACTTTGTCCTGCAGAACCTTTGAACTTTACGTTCAACGTATGTTCCGGCAGTCCCGCTTCACCGTACTTCGCGGCAATGGTACCCGAAAGCATAGCTCCGCAAGCACGATCCGTATTGGCAATCGTATATTCCAGTGAGATTTCTTTCTGGTTTTCCAGAGCTTCGGCAGCGGCATGCAGCATTTCAACGTCTTTTACGTGGTCGATGCCGTGTTGCTGGTCGATGGTGTGGCGGATGGCTGCACCATTATCGACACGTGCCAGTATTTTGTCGAAACTAATTAGGGATTGCTTGGGCGATTCGTTTTCTGACTTGCGGATAATAAGATCCGTGCGTCCGATGATATCATCCATACGTTCCACACCGATTTCGGCGAGGTATTCCCGCACTTCCTGCGCCAGGAAAGTGAAGAAGTTCACCAGGTATTCGCTGCGTCCGTGGAAGCGCCGGCGAAGTTCCTCGTTTTGCGTTGCCACACCCACAGGGCAGGTGTTCTGATGGCATTTGCGCATCATGACGCAACCCAGTACAATCAAAGCGCTGGTTGCAAAACCGAACTCTTCGGCACCCAGCATCGCCATCAGTACGATGTCGCGACCGGTTTTCAATTGCCCGTCCACTTGCAGCATCACTTGCCCGCGCAGACCGTTCAGTACAAGAGTCTGTTGCGTCTCGCTTAGTCCCAGTTCAGGAGAGATACCGGCATAGCGGATGCTGGAGGCAGGAGAGGCGCCCGTACCACCTTCCGCACCGGAGATGACGATAAGGTCTGCTTTTGCTTTGGCCACTCCGGCGGCAATGGTTCCTACACCGCTTTCGGCTACCAGCTTCACACTGATCTTGGCACGAGGATTTACATTCTTCAGGTCGAAGATCAACTGTGCCAGGTCTTCGATGGAATAAATGTCGTGATGGGGCGGGGGAGAAATCAATGAAATGCCAGGAATGGAATGGCGCGTTTTCGCAATCACCTGATCTACTTTAAAGCCCGGTAACTGACCGCCTTCACCCGGTTTGGCCCCTTGTGCCACTTTGATTTGTATTTCATCGGCATTCACCAGATACTCCGTTGTTACGCCGAAACGTCCCGAAGCTACCTGCTTGATGGCGCTACGCAGACTGGTTCCGTCTTCGCGGGGCGTGAAGCGTGCGCTGTCTTCGCCGCCCTCACCTGTGTTGCTGCGTCCGTGAATCCGGTTCATGGCAATGGCCATTGCCTCATGCGCTTCTTTGCTGATAGACCCGTAACTCATGGCACCCGTCACAAAGCGGTGCATGATGCTTTCTACCGGTTCAACCTTATCTATAGAAATAGGGGCACGGCGGAAATCCAGGAAGTCGCGTAGGAAGATAGGCGCTTCTTTTCTGTCTACCAGACTGGTGAATTCTTTGAACTTCTTATAGCTGCCCAGGCGTGTGGCAAGTTGCAAGGTAGAAATGGTTTCCGGGTTCCAGGCATGTTTTTCTCCATCTTTACGGAAAGCGTACAAACCGTTGTTGGGGAGTAATCCGTCTACCTGTGCGGCAAAACCTGCATCGTGGAATGCGATTGCATCGCGTGCCACTTCGTCCAGCCGGATACCGCCTATTGTGGATCTCAACCCGCCGAAATAAGCATTGCTGAGCTCTTCACTCAAACCTACGGCTTCGAATATTTTCGCTCCCCGATACGAGCGGATGGTACTGATACCCATCTTACTCATGATCTTGAACAATCCCTTGCAGATGGATTTGATATATTTCTTTTCGGCTGTGGCATAATCCAATTGGATTTCTTTCTTCGCCACCAGCTTGTCGATTACGGCGAATGCCATGTAAGGGTTCAGGGCACTGGCGCCAAATCCCAGTAACAGGGCTGCGTGCATCACCTCGCGTATTTCACCGCTTTCCACTACCAATGCCGTCTGTACGCGCTTTCCTACCGAAATCAGGTGGTGGTGTACTGCGCTTACTGCCAGTAGGGAGGGGATAGCCGCATGAGTGGCATCCACATCACGGTCGCTCAATACAATGTAGTTCACCCCTTCGCTGACGGACTCTTCCGCTTGCTTGCAAAGTGCTGTGAGTGCTTCCTGCAATCCGGCACGACCCTTGGCTACTTCAAACAGCAAGGGTAGTTTCACTGTTTTGAAACCTTTGTAGCGGATGTTGCAAAGAATATCCAGTTGTGCATTGCTCAGGATGGGATGGTTGAGGCGCACCATCTTACAATGGCTTTCGCTGGGTGTCAGGATGTTCATGCCCACGGCGCCGATATATTCCGTCAGTGACATTACCAGTTCCTCGCGTATCGGGTCGATAGGCGGATTGGTGACTTGTGCAAACTGTTGGCGGAAGTAGTTGTACAGTAGTTGCGGCTTATCTGAAAGCACGGCAAGCGGCGTATCATTCCCCATTGAGTTGATAGGCTCGGCACCCGTGGTACACATCGGAACGATGAGCCGCTCCACATCTTCCTTGGAATAGCCGAAGGTACGCAGCATCCTCTCGTAATCGGGCACAGTGTGCGCTACCTTACGGCCGCTTTTCAGCTCATCCAGTTCGATGCGGTTCGTTGCCAGCCAACTGCGGTAAGGCTTGGCTTCGGCCAACTGTTTTTTCAATTCTCCGTCGTAGTAGATTTCGCCTTTTTCGGTATCTACCAGTAGTATCTTACCCGGTTGTAGACGTCCCTTTTCTTTGATGTCTCCCGGTTCGAAATCCATCACGCCTACTTCGCTGGCCACTACCATCATATCGTTGTGCGTAATCAGATAGCGTGCAGGACGCAATCCGTTACGGTCGAGCATACCGCCCGCAAAACGTCCGTCGCTGAACAGCAAGGCGGCAGGGCCATCCCAGGGTTCCATCAGGATGGAGTGGTATTCATAGAATGCTTTCAGGTCTTCGCTGATGGGATTCTTTTCATTGAAAGATTCCGGCACCAGCATGGCCATGGCGTGCGGCAGGCTGAGGCCTGACATAACGAGGAATTCCAAAACATTGTCCAGTGAGGCACTGTCGCTCATTCCCGGCTGAATGATGGGGCGTATCTCCCTGATGTCGCCCAGGATGGGAGAGGAGAGCACACTTTCACGGGCTTCCATCCAACCCCGGTTGCCGCGGATGGTGTTGATTTCGCCGTTGTGAGCCAGGAGGCGGAACGGTTGTGCCAGTCCCCAGGTAGGGAAGGTGTTGGTGCTGAAGCGGGAGTGCACCAGTGCTATGCCGCTGGTGAAGTAGGGGTTTGTCAGATCGGGGAAGTAGCCTCGCAGTTGCAGTGAAGAGAGCATACCTTTATAGATGATGTTCTTCGTGGATAGGGAGACAACGTAGAAATCTTCGCGCGTGGCAATATCCGATTTGCGTACTTTGTTTTCTATTCTTTTTCTTATGAGATAGAGTTTACGGTCGGCTGTCTCGCTTTCCGTAAATCCGGTGATGAAAATCTGTTTGATATCCGGTTCGTTGGCAAGTGCCGATTCTCCTAAGATTTCTGGACAAGTGGGCACATTGCGCAGGTGCATCAATGTCAATCCTTCTTTTTCAATCTCTTCGATGATAATGCTTAAGATAGCACCTTGGTCTTTCTCATCTTTCGGCAGAAAGAGAAGACCTGTACCGTATTTCCCTTTCTCGGGGACAGGAATACCCTGCAAAAGAATAAACTCGTGCGGGATTTGCAGCAGGATGCCGGCACCGTCTCCGGTTTTGTTATCCGCACCTTCGGCGCCCCGGTGACGCATGTTCTCCAACACCTTCAATGCAGACTCTACCAGTTCGTGTGACTTGCCTCCGTGGATGTTCACTAACATACCGACACCACAAGCGTCATGCTCGTTCTCTACATCATACAAGCCCAACTGCCTGGTCTGTCGTTGATATACAGGATGTTGGCTTTCTTCCCTTCCCTGTTGTCCGGCTTTTCTCTTTGTTTTGTTGTTAAAAAGTTCTTCTTTCATCTTTTTAAGTTTACTTTATTCTGTAGTAATACTTATTATTGCTATCAAAATGTTTGGCAAAAGTATTAATTTAATTTCAAATTGGTATAATAATGTGGGTTTTTGTGACTTGCAAAATGTCTGTTTATTGGATCTGTGTTTTAATTTGAAATAAAATATATGCTTTTGTGTTTTGAATTGAAGTAAAATGCGTGGTTTATATTCTGTATTGTAAGTGTACCTTTCCCTCGTTCGAGAAATTGCCATATTGCCATAATGCCAAATAGCCAAAAGGGAAGTGCATGACATTTTTTTTGTTTCATCCTTATCCGGATATAACCAAGTCCGTACCAACTCCGTACCAAGTCCATTCCTATAGACACGGAGATGGTACGGACTTGATACAGCGTTGATATGGGATTGACATGGATTTAGTCTCTTTACCCGTTGGCAGAATTGATTTCTTTCTTTAGGGTATGAATAAAATGAGTATCTCTACATTAAGTAAATAGACTATCTCAATTCCCCTCCTCCGTTGGAGGTTGTGTAAAAAGTCAAAATCAAGC